>ERZ779992.635-NODE-635-length-23320-cov-4.262025_pt1 | contig 23320 bp, 35 predicted proteins | sample MGYA00511934_ERZ779992 | MGnify/ENA primary metagenome ERZ779992 (study PRJEB29588, sample SAMEA2163248) | human gut metagenome | biome: human gut; feature: human-associated habitat; material: faeces | place: Denmark | collected 2008/2010 ...
GATTGCCTCTCCGCAAGTTTTATATTTTCCACTTAAATCTTTAAATTTTGCCATTCTGTAATCCTCTCTTTCCAATTCCTTCTTATTTTCTGCATTCCTTTAGTTTTTTCAGATAGTCTTTCAATGTTTCTGCCTGTTCATCGAAATATTTATTTTTCCCCATCTGGATAAATGGAGTAATTGCCAGCTTTTCCATAAATCTTCTGGTTCCATCTCTTACCGGTTCCTCTTTCAGCAGATCTGCAAGCTTTGCTTCCCGCGTTCCTTTTAATAACTTAATTCAGCTTAATGTTCTAAAATTTTGGATGTGCGATACCTTAAACAGACAAGTTCTGCATATATTAGTTTCGCTATCCGTCAAAAAATAGAGATTTTTCGGGATATAAAGATTGGGGTCGTTCTCAAAATCTTTTTCTCCTGTTGAGTAAAATCATTTTATAATATATGTTATGGTTTATTTTTATCATCATCAGTATATTCGATTATATCTCCTGGCTGCATTTTAAGTAAGCAGCAAAGACTGTCCAATGACTTTAAACTTAGCACACCACCATGTCTGAACCTTTGGATCGTGCTCTCGGTAAACAGTTTTTCTCTTCTGAGCCGGCTTGTGTTATATCCGGCATTGGCGAGTTCTTCTAAAATATTTATTTTATATTTAAGCATTTCTTTCTCTGATTCCTTTATTTTTTACGTCATATTTCCACAATCACATTAACACATGGAAACTGGTAGGAATAATCCCTGTTTCCCCCGAAATCATGGTCTGATATCCTTATTGTAAGGTTTTTGTAATCTTTTCTCTCATATCCGGAATATGTTTCCGATACTGTAATTCCCTGTAAAGGTTCAAGAACGGAGAGAAATCGATCTACGGAATCCTTCCGGACAGGAATACCTGTATTCAGATATACCGAACAGCTGCTCCTGGAAAAAGAAACCGTGTAAGCAATGTCATCTGGAAAATTATGAATGGCATTTGCATACGCAGAAGATATTTTCCCGATTCTTTCCATCTTACGAGAATAACTTTCATATGTGTCTTTCATATCCATATCAATGATTCCACAGATGAAACTGTAATGATTCTGGTATGTTTCGTAATCCATGTTCCAGTCTGAATCAATATCATCCCTGATGTCTCCATAATCACTGCTGTATACTTCATCAAGAATGTCTCGGAGACTGGATTTGAATGCATCACTCCAATATTTTTCCGTCTCCATGCCCTTACAGGAACAGATTTGTCCAGCAAAAAAATCCTCTGTTAACTGGTCTTTTTTATAACATTTAATAGGTTCTGTTTGTCTTCCGGTTATTTTCATAAAACTTTCACCTTCCATTTTTTTATTACCCACATTCCTTTGATTTTTTAAATTATTCCGGAATCTGGTATCTTACATTATAAAGGTCGAATACTCCACTTCCGTCATTGTATAATCCTCGGAAATACCCGTCAATCTGTGTCCAGCGTACTGGTGCTGTTTCAGCAAACAGTTTCAAAGTATCTGCAGATGCCTCGACAAGTCCATCTTTTCCATACACACTTGCTTTCATCCTGCATAAACATATCTTATCCGATGTAATATCAATATTTTTCTCGAAAAGTTTAGGTATAAATACACGCAATATATTTTCCGGGGCAATTCTTTTTGCAATATATTCCCTGTATTTTCCAAAATGGCAGTCCTGCAATGACATTTTGGATGGTTCGGCATCCGCGGTACATTCTACCAGTGCAGCACCATATTCAGGGAATGAGGGAATTTCCTGTAAAGTTCCTTCATTTACCGGCCGGAATAGATATACGACATCTGTCCGGTTGTCTGCACGGTTGTTATCCTGCCAATTATTATTGCCGGATTCATCCATACTGAGCAATCCGTTTTCCAGTATTGATGGTAAATCGTAAATATCTACATTTTTATAATATATTCCATCCATTAGTCAATACCTGCCTCTTCTTTCATCTTTTCCCTGAAATCTTTCAGGTATTTTTTCAGTTTTTCCGCTTCTTCATCGGAAATGTTCACTTTTTTCCCATCTGGATAAATGGAATAACTGCCGGATTTCCCATAAATCTTCTGGTTCCATCTCTTACCTTTTATAAGATCCGGTTCCTCTTTCAGCAGATCTGCAAGCTTTGCTTCCCGTTCCTTCTGCTTCTGCAGTTTTTTTCCGTGCTGCTTTTTAAAGAATCTGAGCCGCAAGCATTTCTTCAAACCTGCTCTTCTGCTCCAGTTTTTCTTTTTCTTCCATTGTGGCTTCCCTTGCACCAATGGAGAAGGCTTTTCCCTTCTCTTCTTCTAGACATTTATACGGAACAATTTTGACCCATCCCATTTCTGGTCTTGTCGTAGAAAGAATCTGAGTATCATCCAGAACCGTCCATCTGTACCCCAGTGCTTTGATTTCTTCCTTGTGCGGCTTCGTGTCTCCGCGAAAAGACAGCCGAACCTGGATTTCACCTTTCCCTGAAAGTTCATATTCTATAGTTCTGCATAATACAAGCCCCATTTTTTCATTCTCTTCCTGCTTTTGTTTTTTATAACACTCAGAGCAGAGTCCGTATTCCTTATAATAGGAAATCTTCCGTTCTCTTTCATCTGTTTTCCCGTACAGCTGAACGGTTCCTGTATGACCGCAGGAATATGTTACTTCATATTTCATAGCCGTCCTCCCCTATAACTTATATGTTTATTTTACACCTTAAAAGGTGTAAAGTCAATCACATTTTTACATCTTTTAAGGTGTAAATTGTTTGACTTTACCAGCAGAATGTCATATAATGTATATATGACATAAAGCCGCATAATTTCCTTTGGCGTGTCAAGTTTAATAATATGGTCTTTCTTCGTCTGACCGGAAGGTGCACAAATTTGAGCGGCTTTAAAATCTTCATTTTCAATGGCATCAACATCCGATAATCTCCGAGATGACCAATCCTTATAGGGAGTTCTAACTCCAAGAACCTCATGGTGTTCTTAGCCATACACTACTTCCTCTCCGGTACTTGTCTCATATACCGGCACCAACTCATTCTCAATTACTGTTAAATTCTGCATTTTGCAATTTCTCCTTGCAAAAATTAGTAGAATACCTTATAATATAAAAAGATTCCTAAGTATATAGGTTTCACTTTTGAGCAAACACTCACTCGCCAAAGTTACTGTGTTTGCTCTTTTTCTTTACACAAATCTTGCTCAGGCAACTCTTTAATATAGCCTTTAATTGATCTGTCAGATGTTATTGCTCGAATCTTTATCTTCTTATGAAAATCATCATCAAGTTCAATCACAACTCTTTTCATCTATCTGTCCTCCTTTCTTATATAGGCGTTTGCGAAAATTCCAAAAGCCGCATAAATACGGCATTTTTTTGTTGTTAAAATAAAATATCTCCTCAAGGTTTATAGTAAAATAGAGTTGTCGAGAAACTATCAACCAATCCACCTAAAGGAGATATACTTACATGATAACATATAAGCAACTCACTTTGGCAGAAATTTTTGAAGATTGCCAGAATAAATTCGACAATGACAAATACCAGTTTCTTGTTCTTCTTGATGAAGCCATTAACCTTGATGAAATTGTTCCTGTTTCTTTTGTTTCTCATTTTCACGCCCACACCGGAAGACCCCGCAAGCACCAGCTTTATCCAATGCTCAAAGCACTTCTGCTCCAGCGTATTTTTCAATCCCGACTGACACGCACCTGATTGTATTCTTGAAATACTCCCAGGAACTGCGTGACTTCTGTGGCTTTGATATTGTACCGGATGGTTCAAAATTTACTCGTTTTAAACAGGATTTCTTATCGGACTTACAATCTATGTTCGATCGTTTTGTAGACCTGACCGAACCGATATGCCAAAAACTGAATCCGGCTCTTGCTGACATGACTATCTTTGATACCTCCGGCATTGAAGCATGGGTTACAGAAAAGTCTGCATCATTGCATTCATTTCAAGCTTCGCATTCGTCAATCACATTTTTACATCTTTTAAGGTGTAAATTGTTTGACTTTACTAGCAGAATGTCATATAATGTATATATGACATAAAGACGTATCGTTATATTACGCATGAAAGAAAGGAGACGGGAAATGGAAGTAAAGGTTTATTACCAAAACACACCCCTTGCCACATATTCAGGAGACACAACAGAAAAAATCATGGACCAGATCGGAGAACATCTGCATAGTTTACTCTCTCAAACAGGGAAGCAACTGGGAAATGCAGCCGGATACATTCTGGAAGATGTATATGCAGAGTCTGATCCGGAAAAAGAAGATACTGCATGGCTTCATGTTCTTCTGCAAGGAAGCGATGAGCTGATCAACTATGATGCAACAGATGATGAGCACAGGGAAGAAATTGCTTTAAAAATTTGTGGACTATCCAAAGAAGCTCTTCCGGAAAGATACCATTACGAATTGGGAAAAGATATTTTTGATCCATTTGATAAAAAATGGCTTGATAATCCTGCCGTATCCGTTGGAATCCTGACTTACATGCTTGATCAGCTAGTTATCGATGAAAGCAGGAGGACAGGAAAAGAATATTATGATCTTCCATCGCAAATTACAGATAGAAAATATCCAAATTTAAAAACTGTGGATTTAAAAATTTACCTTGCCCAGCTGATGTTTTATTTCAGCCAGAGTCGCGTAAAACAAATGGAAAAGAACAAAAAGATATTCCAGAAAATTGATGAACTGCTTGCAGCACTTGCCGGGAAAAATATTTCTACTGCCGATGATGCAAATGTCATATTATATTATTACAAAACAAAAGGGTATTTTGAAAAATTTAACAAAATTACCGCACTGAAAAAATACCGCGAAGAATCCGGGAAGACACAATCTGAGGTAGCGCAGGCCGTCGGTATCAGCCTTCGCCAATACCAGCGGTATGAATCTACTGATTCCGCCCTCCCGTGCGCCAAGAAAGCAGTGATAGAGAAAGTCGCTGAGACAGTCGGCGTTACTGTTGATGATATTATTTTCCGTGACCTTATTGTTTTGACACGATAAAATAGGAACATGGGCCTACGCTATCTTTCCTAAGTTGACAAATAAATTCCCGAATGATATGATTAAGACATAAAAAGAGTGTCTGCTGGTAACAGACACTCAGTGAAGCATCACTCCAAAGGTGGAGCTTCCCAACAACGTTTCTATGTGTTCAACGAACACCGCCTACCTTGTTGGCCGCAGGGTAGGCATTATTTTTTGCGCTTCTTGTTTCTCTTATTATCGAGAAAGGTGAGCAACGCAACCAGTAACTGTCCAAAGCATATAAGTAAACTAATAATCCCAAGGAACACCATAATAATTTCATATGTAGTCATGATTACGCACCTCCCTTCCATTGTATATCGGTCGGGAAGCTGCCGCCCCTGTTGTGGCTTCATTGATATTTTATCATAAATTCGACACTAGCTCAACAAAATCTCGAACGTATTTTCTTGCGGTTATTTTTCAAATTAACCAATTATAAAAAGGACCCGGTTTCCGGGTCCTTTCACCTAATGCTATACTACACTGCTTTATCCATTCCAATCAGGAATGCATTTTCGTTAACAAGATAAAAATCTTTGTTATGAAGAGTTTTTTCGTACTCTTCTTTTCCTTCAAATTCCTCTACCACAGCTTTTTCTTCCGGCTCCATCTCTTCATATGTTTTCTTCCCGTATGACGGTGGAGGCCAGCCTTTTTTCTGTGCTCCGTAAAGGTTGAATTTCTTCAGCAGTTCCTCATCTTTGAATACGATATGACAGGTTCCTTTCTTGTAAAACGTTACCGTAAAATACTTCAATTCGATATTGCGGGTCTGCCCGTTTTGTACTGCGGCTCTCAGAATTTTCTCCATTCCTATGCCATCGCTTGTGCGCCCGTTGTCAAGGTAATTGAAGCATTTTTCCATATCGTTCAGTCGCTTCATACAACCACCATCATAGCTGTAACTGCTCCAGATTGGATCAAATTCCTTTCCGTAATTCGAAAACGCATCAAACCTTGCAATCGCTTTCTTGTTGACTTTATAGGCACTGTTTGTCTTCCATCCATTGTAGTAATGAATCGTGGTACCCATATCCTCAGAAAACCAGCCGCTGCAGAAAAGATCAAACATATCGATAATCGACTGTTCAATGCCTTTGGCCACGTTCTGCATCATATCCCATTTTACTTCCAGAATATTGAAAACTGAAAATTCAACATCCCTAAGTTCATGGATCTTTGACTGGTATTCATCCAGTACATTGGATGTCAGCTTTCCGGTAAACTTAGGATTTGTAAACAGTGTACTCCAATATTTTTCCCGCACTTCTTTTATAAATCCATTAACCGATGCTTTTTGATCTCCGATTTTGAGATTTAAGATGCAGTTATAGTCGTACATAGATTTTTCATTTTTCTGTGAAAAACTTGAAAGTATGTATGGCTGCATTGCCTTATATTCTTCAATCAGCCGGCATCCGGCTTTAATTTCCATTTGGTACTGTTCAACAATAGCCTTAATGAAGTCATTATCTGCTAAGTGTTGCCGCTCCTCCGGGTCAGATTCTTCTACAGCCTTTTCCTTCTGCAGCTTATCCATAATAGATGATATATGTTCCGGTTCCTGAAACTTAACCTTAACCAGTGCAATTTCCACATCCGTCTGGCGTTCTGCATCAGAAAATGCATGTTCGATATATTCTACCGTGCCGTTTGCATTTTCGATCAGCTGTACCAGTTCCTTCCGGAGATTAGTATACGGATTTCGGATTGTCTCTGCATTTACCAGGGCAACGACTGCACCACCATATCTCTGCTGCATTTTCAACGCTTTCAATAAATGCGCATCTCCGTTTGAAAACGGCGGGTTCATAACGATCAAATCGTATTGTTTCATCGTGGTATAAGTAAGGAAATCATCCCCTACAACACGGTATCCCGCTCCTTTTAAGCAGTTGCGCAGATCTTTGTTAATTTCCACGCAGTCGATGTCAAGATTCTGATATTTTGCATGGCTTTTAAGCCCCTGTACGATATCTCCCTTTCCTGCTGATGGTTCCAGTACCGTCTTAACATAGTTAAGATTAACTCCGTCCAGCATTTTGTTGACAAGTTCTTCTGGTGTTGGATAAAATTCTTTGTAATCATTCATATCTTTTTCCTCTCTTTCTTTCCACTTTCTGTGGATGATAAAAGAGGCTCCCATCCGGGAACCTCAATTGATAGTTCCCGGTGCATCGGGTAATACGACTAAATCATCGTTTTATTGCCATATCTATAAGAGCATCAATTTCGTCATATGGCAAATCAATATCTATCCAATCATAATCTGTTACTGTTCCATCAACTTCTTGATATGGCGAAATTTCCACACTTGCCTTACAAGCATCAAAACAATTCATAGGACATTCAATACTAATTGTCATTCCCTTCGCTTCTGGATATTTCTTTCCAACTAATTCTCTTAATAGCAAAGTGTCAGCTACAAAATAAAATGTTGTAGTTTCATGATCCTCACTATCATATCTTTCTTCAAATTTAATTCTATGGTCTATTGTAGTCATATTATTTTCCTCCATTCTCTTATTTTGAATCAGAGGCTCCCATTCACCGGGAACCTCTATTTATAGCTCCCGGTGCGCCGGGGTGTTAACATTTAAAGTTATTACATCTTTATAATTTTTTCTTCTGCAAACGTTTTGAATTTTCGCAAAAGATACCCATTTGGGATCTCCTGCCAATCTTGTTTGGTTCCTACATACATCCTGTATTGGTTATGTGTCATATCGTATTCAAGAATTTTCTGACCGTTTTCGCTATAAAGCGATCCGGATCCGTCTTCAAATGATCTCCACGTATAACCAGACAGTAATTTGGAATCCACAATTTCATTTTTAAAATCATGGTCTTCATCCGCTTCATGGGCCAGTTCTTGATATGTCCGTACAGACTTCACTACAGTCACTGATATAATTTTCGGATGATTCAAGTTATTTTCGCTGCAAAAATCATCAAATAATATGGAAAGCTCTGATTGTCCACTCTTGGACAAAACATTTTTCGCATTAAATGATGTTTCGTCCCTTCTCTTTTCATCATCCAGAAAATCAATATCCACTTCCTGCCATAGGTCAACTGCACTTATCTCGCACTCTGTCTGAAATTCATGGTTTTTGAAAAATTCCTTTATAAGTTTCAATGTGTTCATATGCGAACTCCTTTCATGCATACAGACGAAGGAACTTGTCAATGGTTTTCTGAACATTTTCCTCGGTGACTATTTCGCGTGCTTCGCAACCGTGACTTGCAGTGCTTTCGAAAATCATCTCTGCAAGTATTTGTTGTTGGTCATCCGGATCTGTATATTCTGATTTAAAGTTTTCAACTGATCCGTAGTAAGATTCAACGATAGATGTGCAATCTGCATCGTACATACCGTCAGAATCCATCCAGTTTGCAAGAATGATGGTATTCATATAGACGATGTAACTATCGTCTGGCATTTTGCTGCTTTGTACCAATCTGTAAACACCGTCTCTAAGCTTCTTAATATACTGGTTATCATCAGATTTTCCCCACCCAAGCTCTTCAATGAGTTCCGCGTATGAATCATTCACTGCGCCTTCTATGAAATTCCATTCATAGTCCGAGCAATCATTAAGTTGATCCATTTCACCCATATTTTGGAGTGTCTTGTTGAGTAAATCTTCGGTAAGCTCGTGGCCGGAGTTCTCAATTTTTCCTCTCACATCAGCTTTTGTCCAGATTTTTGCAGCGATTACTTCTGTGCTTATTCTGGATGAATGGCAAATCATATCGTTAGGAGCGATTGCCTTGATTACTTCCGTAATTTTCTTTTCCTGTTCCTCTGTTAATTCATGTTCAATTTTGATAATTGTCATATTCCTTATTTCTCCTTTTCTAAAATTTTTCAAATTCTTCTAATGCTTGTTACAAAACATAATCCAACACATATGTTCCACAGACATTTTGATAGAATCTGCTTTCAATGTTTTCTTCCTTCTGGTATTCTGCTTCGATTTCTTTATCGCCCCGCCAGAAAATCCTTAAAATATCCTTGAAATCAACTCCCGGGAAACAACTTTCATCTTTTTCTTCCCATTCCGATCCATTCCAATACTGAATTTTTTTACTCATAAATTTTTTCTCCTTTTCTTCTGATATAGTTTGAGATCCCATTCAAATGGGATCTCATTGTTTAGTGTAACACTGTCAAGTATTCATTACTTAAATTCGATGTACTCATCCTCGGTTTCCTTAAACTCATTGATGAGTTCAAGGAGCTTTTCCTCTGTGACAACTTCACAGTTGCCACAGCTGTACCCCGATTCGTAGCAACAATCATCTCCTTCGTAGTGATCATTAAAACTGCCACATACCGGACAATACGGAAGATCTGCTGTAGTCCCGTAAGAGATCTCCCAGTTTCCGTCCTCCAGTCGGGTATAGTCGGTCCAGAATCCATAGCAACCACCGTTGCTAGATTTCTCAGACTCGTACTGCGTATAGTCGCAGAAACGCACTTTATTAATATTTTTTAATTCTTCTTTTTTCATATTTTTTCTCCCTTTGATACGTCATAATTAACACTTCTTATTACATTTGACTCCACTGTTTTGCGGTGTAATCAATATGGTAATTTTTATAAGTTGCATAGGCATTTAAGGAATCAGAATCATCTTCTACATCTTCAGGTGTTTCTGTACCATGGTTAAAATTCTCCTCATCTTTCTTCTTGTCATTTTTAACAAGATTTACAAGGAAACTTTTAACTTCCGATCTTGAGCCAAAGAAACGACTGATTTTTATGCCAGACGCTTCGGAACAGGATACAGCAATAACCCAGTCAACAGTTGTTTCTCTGTAATTTTCGAGAAATTCGTCGTCGATATAGAAAGCAGGAACTACTGACATTACAACGTCATCTTTAATTTCCCCTTCCTCATCTGTAATATCCCCAAACATGTCTGTGTGGTCTGCTAAACATCTGCCATCACGACTTTTAGCAAGGCTTCTTGTCCACATCTTTTCGCCATTTGTAATGGCATAAACAATCTGTGAATATTCTTCAACACAATACCAATCATCAGCAGAAGGAACAAACATCTCTGTCTGCTCAATAACTCCTTCCCCATCTGAATTACGGTCATCTGTTGTAACACGGACTGTCAACATTGCAGACTTTACATCTGCTGATAATGACTGAAACCACTCATATGTGAGAGATTCAGGGTTACGGTTATCGACAGCATTCAATATTTTTTGTCCATTTTTTCCTGTCCCCCATGAAGATTCTCCCCATGGTTCTACTGCAACACAAAGATTGTGTCTTGCTACCAGACATTCTGCTGTTGAAATTACAAAAAATTCTTTTCCATTGATTTTTACTTTGTTCATAAAATACCTTTGGCAAGCCAGGTGCGGACACTCATGACTAAAGTCACGAGAGAAGCACACGACAGGCTAAGCCATTACCTTTCTTTGTTCTGTCAGAAAGCTATGAGGCGCATCTAAAGATCTGATCTTTCTGCAGCTCACGCTTCCTTTGTTTACCTTGTTACCATTTAAAGTCCGTATGTCGAAAAAGCCGCTGTTTCGCCGGCCGAAGATAAAATACTGTTTTCCCCTGTATTTAACTTTTTCAAACAGCCGGAACCCTTTCACTCGGTATGGTGCTTGGTTCCTTTTGTGGATGCCACCTTTAAGGATCTTCTGCTTGTGGATCTGTCGGTTGTGGCAGCGTACTTTCTTCTGGTAGAAGACAGTGCCATCACTCACCGCATCTGGGTGTCCACTGATACAGCGTGCATCAATAAAGTGCTCTTTGGGCAGCCCATGTGTTATCCTTGTATTTTTTGTGATATACCCATAGGTCATGTTTACCCTGAAGCCAAGAGGTTCATAGATCTCTTTCACCCTGTCATAAAATGCCCAGCGCATGATACCCATAAATGCTGCATCCTTAAACTTCATGCCACGGTGTATCGCTTTTGGCAGCGTCACCGTGCCTTTGTGATAGCCTTTGTGACATGTCTCGCAGAGCGTGATCAGGTTGTTTGGTGCATTTCCCCCGGTCTTGCGGCTTTCGATATGATGCACGTTAAGCACCGGATCTTTAGATTTGCCTTTACAGCACTGGCACTTATGGCCATCGCGGAAAAGCACATATTCCCTGACATTCCAGAAGTTGAGTTGCTCACCCTGCTGATAGCCGGTACCGGATATATCCGGGTTCTTAATTTTTTGGATATCGAATGATGCAGTTTCTACCGTGATGCTGCTGACCGGCAGAATCTCCGTTGTCTTATGCACAACCGTAAGGTGTGTGTCTACCTTCTGCTGTACGGATGGTGCAAGCCATCCGTCTTTACGGGTTCTGTTATTGAACCGCGGCTTGCGGTAGCGAGTCTTGCGGTTTCTTCTGGCACGGCGGGCTTCCCGACGTGTAGATAAAAGATCCACGATGTCGTTTCTGAGTGTCACATCTGCTTCGTACAGGACTTTCGTTTCTGTAGTGGCAGATACGCCGATATGCCTGCTTCCGGCATCAATGCCGAGGCTTATCAGCTGCGTATAATCTGTACTGTCATACAGCAACTGTATGGTAAACGGACATCTTCTTATTACTTTTGCATTGCCGGATTTAAGAATCCTCCGGACTTTCCCATGCCTGTTTGTCGGCATAAGCGGATGTCCGTTTTTATCTAACACATATACCATGACAGGCACTCCTTTCTGATATGTTTTATGCTGTAAGCCGGCACATATCATATACCGTTTAATGCCTTCGCCAATGTTATCCTGCAGTTTTATATATCAGTAACACTGTTCCTGCCCAACAGAACTGTTTAATCACTGACCTCAGAGCTTAAGACTAGGCATAACATCTTAAGGTGACTATCTATTTACAGGTAACGTAGTGTTTACAATGCCTGCATAGCAGGTACTGCATTACTTAGGCTAGTCAATACCGGACTTGCATAACCACTGTGTAGTGGCTGAAACACAAGCCCGTCACTTTTGTGATGGGTTATTGACATCTTTTTCCTCCAAAATAATAATATGCAATGCATAAAAATAGAGTTGTCTTATGGCAACTCTTGGTTATAAAAAAAGTCTGGTGAAAAATATCACCAGACTATTTTTTAGTTACTATTTAATTTTTACTTGACACATATATTGTACCATAACCTCAAAATAAATGCCACTGTTTTCTCAAATTTCTCAGGTTCTCAGATTCTACGGATTCTACGGTAAACCATATTACAAGTTCCCCTGCTCACGTAATGAGCAATAATTTGTGTCAGCCCCTACGATGATGTGATCAAACAGCTCGATGGTAAGAAGTTCTGCGCCTTCTTTTACTTTCTTTGTATTTGAAATATCAATCGCACTTGGGGTGCTGTCCCCACTTGGATGATTATGGACCAGAACGAACCCTCTCGCTCCGCTGAGAAGCAGTCTTGTAAAGATTGCTTTTTGATCCATCACTGTTGAATCCATGCTTCCATGAGCCAGTTCAAATACACCGAGTGGTTTACACTTGGTATTCATGGCAATCATCCAGAGCTTTTCTTCTGGGAGAATGTCTGCATGATACAATTCTCTCATGAATTCTGCAATCTGCGAAGGATTGGTTAAACAACTATTCCCTGCATAGTTTCTTGCAGATTCTTTGACAAGAGTGGGTATTCTGTCATCATTAAGAAGTAATTCGTAATTTGTTACTCTCATGCTGCCACACCTCCCTTGATGATTCTGTCAGCCCATTCGTGAATCTTAACAAACACATCATGGTCCTTGACAAGATCCCCGGCCAGACAGAAAGTTTTACAGTATCTGTTTTCTCTTGGTTCTTCATTGTCTATCTGCGCATAAACAACACCGTAACCGTTATACCGGTTACAGAGGGAATCGCGGATAAATAACATTTCGTTACGGACAAAAAGTTCCATATCTTTATATACATTTTTATCATTCATATTTTTCTCCTTTTATATGCAGTTTCTTATTGCAGCAGTAATGAACCAAAACATGGTCGTTCTTGCTGGCAAAGGCTGCACATTCATTACTATCCTTTTTATAACAAATACATGCGGCAAAACTCATGGACTTCCATATGTAATGCAATATCGTATTCAAAAGGACTTTTCTCTCTAATGTTTTTTAGCATTTTTTCAATGTCTGCTCGAGTATTTTCAGGCAAAACATATCCAAATAATAATGCCGTTTGTACCATCATTGTTATCAATGTGCCTCCTTTTGTGAAGAGCTTAATACCGCCTGCATTTCGTTTTTAAATTCTTTGTAATCAAACATAGTCTTCGCCATTCCTTTCCATAAAATAAGAGACTAGATATTTTTAATCTCTTACATATTCTCCAAGTAAATTTCCGTTTCATTGTGGTTTATACCCGTTTGCAATCATGTCTTTTAAGTAAATTTCTTCTGGATATGCATCCATTTTATGTCCATCTTCAAATTCGATTTTCCATGCAGGTAAAGATTCTAAATCCCATTCCTTACCTTCCTCACATCTTCCAATCACCTTAAATGGTTTCCCAACATAACTTTTGTCTTCATCATGCAAATCAAATGGCGTCCAAAATTTGTTTACAAATCCAACAGCTTCATAAGCATCATATAGGTCTTTTAAAAAATCCCTTGCTCTGTCTACACTCATTTCATCCCTTGCTTCTGGATATTTTTCATTTAATTCACCCCATGTCATAATATTTTCCTCACTTTCCGCAGTAAATCATCGTCTCATTTACTTTAATACTGATTCATAATATCCAATTTCCAAATCATCCAGTCCATGTTCCTCTGCTGATTCAGAATCTTTAAGAATGTCAAAAATCATATCAATTGTCATATCCAATGTGTATGATTCCCAATACTCTTCTTTTGTGATATTGTCATCTTCTGAACCCAGAAAATAAAAAGCATTATCTCCGATTTTGCAACAGATGCCTAAACATCCGAAACACTCTTCTTCAATTGAAATAGTCCCATTTTCAAAACCATTTTTTATCATGTCTCTTGTAATCATAATTATATCCTCCATTCTCTTATTTTGAATTAGAGGCTCCCGATTGCCGGGAACCTCAATTGATAGTTCCCGGAGTACCGGGTAATACGACTAAATCATCGTTTCATTAGAAATACTGAACATCGTCTAGCTGATTAGGCTTATAAGTTCCGTACATTTCCCAGTATATTCTACAGACATCTTCGTTTACTTCCATGTCAGAAGCTTTCTTTATGTCTAAGACTTCTTTGTGTAAATCTGGATTAAAAACTCCATTAATTGCATCTTCAATATCTTTTGCCCATCCTCTCATAAAGATAGGTGGATGTTCTCTATGCCTAGGTTGCAATATGACGATAAATTCCGTATTACGTTTTACCATAATAATTCCTCCAATCTTAAAATGAAATTGCTATTTACTTCGCTTCTAAATCTGCATTCGTTAATCCATCATTTCTTTCAATTTCCTGCACCTGTTTATCAGTTAATCCAACAGCTGGTCGTAAGATGTAAGTTCGCGCATATCAATACACCTCCCCATACCCGACGACTTCAGCCCATGTTGTCTTATGGTTGGAGCCTTCCTTGGCGTAAAGGATGACACCTTCAGACTTCCGGAAAATTTTTTCATAGCCGTCCATGGCGGCGCGTTCCTCAGACTGATAAGTCGCCTCGATTCCAACCGCGCCGGTAAGCTGCGGATACTTTGCCAGAATTTCCGGGAGGTCTTCCGTCTTTGCGTATGCGATCTTTCCCCAGTCATCCCCGCTTCCTTCTGGAAGGAAAATGGCTGTCTCATCCGCATTGTCCAGAAGTCCACGGTTGTTGTAGTGTTCCTTTTTTGCAACAATCGTCTGGTTTTTTGAATCGTGATGGAGGCTGTCCCAGCCTGGAAAAACACTGGAAAACAGGGCACATTTGATAGGGATCTGTTTGTTCTTTTCCCATTCCTTTTCAATTCTGCCCCATTCCTTCCTGCAGTTTCCAATAAAATCCGCTTCAAAAGCCGCGTCAGGTGTGACCGGTTCTTTTGTCGCAAGCGGCACAAGGTAAGTCTCTGCCACATACTCCTGTAGCTGGCTTCGGAAAGAGGTCTTGCAGAGGAAGTCACGCTCCCCGATATCCGTGTAATCTGCAATCTGCTGCATTTTTTCGTACGCTTTTCTTTCAATATCGTACCAACGGTTGCTCTTTAAAAACTGGTAATTCCCCGCAAGCACTTCCATCCAGAATTCCTTGCATTTTCCTGCAAAATTGGAATCCATCGGATTGTACTCAAACCGCTCGTAGTAAAGCGGGCACGAACCGGAATCCGCACAGGTGACAAAAATCTGTCCGGTCGTTCTCTTAAAATTAATACTTCTCACTTTGTAATAACTCATATTTTCCTCTCTTTCTTCCGGTTCAAGTCCGGGCAAAAATAGAGGTTCCCACGCACGGGAACCTCAACTCTCAGCTCCCGGTGCGCCGGGTAAAAAATAATTGTCGCTAATTTAAGGCAAATGTACCTTCCTTTGTACATTCTCCTTCCCATTTGTCATAAATTTCCTGCGTAAGTTGATGCCCTGTAGCACCAAACTCGCCTACTTTTAATACACCCCATTCCCCAGTATTTCTTGCAATTGTATAAATTGCATTATCCGAATATACCGTTGTAAAGTTGTCATTTTTCTCATATTTTCCTTTAATTGTCATTATTTTTCTCCTTTTATAGTTTTATTTACTGTTTGATATGATTTCATGCTACTTCGCAAAACCAACTATCTTTGCTATTTCCCACACACTTTAAAATCCGCGTTAAAACATATTCGGACGCATCCATTTTCTAACAAAATAGCATATCCATCGGGTGCGTTGCTCGGAAATACTTTAGAATTTATCTGATGAGGATTCCAACAGTCAACAATTTTACCTTTTTGAGAATCCTTTTTTGTAATAATATTTTTTCCGCGTTCAAACATATTTTTTCCTCTTTCTATATTGGTATTTTAAATCATCATTTCTTTAAAATTTGATATGGATATCATGCTCTAAGTCCTGCCACTTCCATCCATACTCACCACAAATAGCATCCATTAATTCAATTGGTGACGCAAATTCTATATGGTTATTTGCTTGATAATTTTTAATTACGTTTTTTACATATTCTTTGCTATCATCAGAAATAACCAGCATTTCCCAATTTTCATATTGACCGTTAAATTGCCATTCTATACATAAAGAGTATTTGTTCATTATTTTTCCTCCAATACTTGTCTCTTTTTTGTTAGAGATTCCAAATGCATGGGAACCTATATTGATAGTTCCCGGTACTCAGTCGAAAAATTCAAGAGTTTCTACTCTTGGACCGTCTGCATCGAGGCACAACCAGAAACATCCGTTATCTCTGGTCAGCTTCATACACTGAACCAGATCAGCAGGATAATTGTCCCATGTTTCTTCATTGTCTGGATCGCACGCAACAAACCATCCGTATCCCTGTTTCTCATATACAGGAGGCATCGGATCTTCTTCATTGTCATCAGCAGCCTGATCCAGAAGATCTTTGGTATCTGCGGATACATGACGAGAACTTATAGTAAGCATCTTGTCGATTTCCAGCTTCTGCGAATTTTTTGGCTTAATAATAATCTCATCGCCAACAATTTCAACCTTCGATAAGTCGAGGTTAAAAGCGGGCGCTACAACAAAGTCGCCGTCCTGATTGCTGCTGTCGTAGACGTTGCCATCCGAGTTGACATACCACGCGTAGTAGCCGTTGACAGTACCGAGCCACGCGTAGTAGCTGGCAGCCCCGAACGAACGGGCGTTTTCCGCTGCTTTTTTCAAAACCTGCCAGTAATTTCCGGAACCAGATTTACCCCATTCCGTAAAACCGGCTTTTTCTTTGCTAATAAGAAACAATCCCTTACCATAGGAAGCTGATGTATCCTCTACATCTTTAATGGCATCGTACAATGACTGCATCTTGTCATCATAACCGCTGATATCCTGTCCATCAATGGAATCAGCATAGTAATTACCATTGCCAAATTTCTCCATTTTAAAGCCCGGCCATTTTCCATGGGTTACACCATGGGACTGGATCACAAGGGTTTTACCTTTATTGATCAGCTCACAGGCTGTCCATTTATAACTGGCAAATTGGTATGTTTTTCCGAGTTCAACGACAGAATTTCCTTTTCCATCTGTCTCAGGAACTTCATTCGAATACGGCTGGATCATCTTTTCGCAGATTCTCTCGATTTTCCAGATTTCGTTTGCAGTGATGTAATCATCCGCATTACAGATTCCTTCAATATTTGAAAGATCTTCATCCCATATAATCTCAACAACCCATTCATTGTTCTTGAGATGCTTCTCAAATTTGATCAGGTAACTGTCTCCTTCGCGATCCTTGAGGATATCTTCTCCAAACCACATCTGGAATGTGTCGGAATCCAGCCAGTTTGTATAGTATGGAAGAATTGATCCGCGGAACATGATACCGATTTTAAAACCGGCATGACAATAACCGATTTCGTCTGATAAATAATCAGAAATCACATCATTATCTACCAATTCTTTTGGAATGAACATCCGTTCCGGGAGACCATTAAATACCTTCGCATCTCCATCCGTGTCCCATTTGATATCATATGCGCACAGGGCAGGCAGATCAGCAGACTTTTCGCTCTCAGACAGTTGGTTTTTCTGCACCGTTACTGCCAGTCCACGGCGTTTTAGTTCAGCAATCAGCTCCTCATTGGATGCTTCCCTTACACCGATTTCATCAGCTGTCAGGTCTTCCACCACGTTATCCGTGATGTAGTATCTTCCGTAATAGTCGCCAGAGTAGCAGACCTGTCCATTAAGGATGATACCTGTCTCCTTACATTTGTCAGCGACTTCCTGCAGAGCAGTATCAATATTTCCATATACCTCATGGATACTGACTCCTGCTTCTTTCGGAGTTGTTCCGTCATTTTCATAAACAGGAACGTCTTCTGTAGCATCGTAAAGTCCTGCAGTCACCATGATCTGTGCAACCTCTCCTGCACGGGTTTTGTCGTTAATTACAATTTCGCCTTCATTGATGATATCCATATATTCCTCTCTTTCCTTCTGCGTTTCTACAGAATATAAAACAGAGGTTCCCTGCGCACAGGAACCTCAAACCTTTAGTTCCCGGTGCGCCGGGTATTAAATGATCAAATGCAGCCTAAGCCTACTTTTTAGACATCGTACATACATCTACATACGATTCAGGCTTTCCCTCAATTATGCCATTTCCTGGATATGCATACATACATGACGTACACAATCCTCCCATGGGACAAGTCTCGATTGCCTCTCCGCAAGTTTTATATTTTCCACTTAAATCTTTAAATTTTGCCATTTTAATTTTCCTCTCTTTCTTTTCTTTCTCTCCATTTTTTGATTCGTACAGGATAATTCACATTTTCTTTGTATGTTTTTCTCTATCCTTACAATTGCATTCAATATCCCATCCGTAACCGCAATTTCCTTCGATTGCATAACAATCTTTCGTCTTTCTCTTATATGCCATTATTGTAATCCTCCTATGTATATTACTCAATGTTACTCAATGTAATGAGCATGTAATGAGCAGGTTGTACAATTTAGGTGCAATATCTTTGATCTTTTCAAGATCTGCATTGATTTCTGCACCGTCCATTTTTAGATCATCATCTTCCAGATAACCCAAATTATTCAACCATTCGGCAAATCTTCCATTTGTTGGTGTTGTCGGTAAGTCCTCCGGATCATGCTTATTGTCCAGTGATTTTAACCACTGGTAAAAGGCAGATTCAAAGGAATCAAACTGCTTCAGGAATTTTTTCATATCACAGTTCTGTGGCTCTGCTGATTCCTTATCATATTCACGGTTGCTGACGGAAACAATTTCTGTTCCGTCAGTGTATAAATCCCAAGGTCCGTTGAATCCACCATTCTTAATACCGAGATATCGGATCTGCGAATTCTTTGTAATAAATCCAAGGTCATGGTTGACTCCATCCGCTTCAAAACAGCTGTCGTATCCGAACCTGGACATTTCATTTTTTATTGGAAAAGAAATTTTAAGTTCCTGGCACTTCTCTCCAAGCTGAATCAGATCTTCAATCCGTGGTTTTAAATCCCGAATTTTTTTCTTCAGATCATTTTTCTCCTGCATCTCCTTTTTCTCTTCTGCGATTTTTTTTACTTCATCGGCTTTTACCTTAGCTTCTAAAATCGCAATATTTTCATTTAATTTGTTCATTGTTTCTCCTTCCTCAATTCCGGTATTCAAAAATACCAAGTCCCGTGTTTTCGTCCATACCAATATATTCACAGCCGACAGAAAGATATTTTTTAAAATATTTTTCTTCTGACCCTAAACGAATGGTACTGACGCTGCAGCATTCAACAAGTCCCTTAAAAACTTGTTTCAAAATACCTTTGCCTCTGAATGGAGCGAGCAATTCAATCCATTCAATATACAAAGAAGTTTTCTCTACATCTGAAATTTCAGATACATAGAGAATTCCAACCGTGACATCATTAACAATAATAAAGTAACAATTATCATAGCTGATACCTGTATAAAACAGATTGCTATTTCCAAGCATTTTATCATTTTTGATAAGAATGATGTCTTTTGGTTGGGTTTCTCGTAGAACAAACCGATTAAATCCGTCGGTCCATTCATGGTTTTTGGTGTGTTGGTTCCTTGACCCATTTTCCCTCCTTGTTATAAAAAATAGAGTTGTCAAATGACAACTCTTGGTTAAATAAAAAAAGGGGCTGTGAAAAAAGAATAGTCCCGAAAAAAGAAAGACCAAGAGTTTATAATGAACTCAAGGTCTTTCTTTCTGTTATAATTAACTTGCAATGAAAATTAATAACATAATCTATTCTAACCCAAAACAGGCAGTTTTGCCAATACTAATTCAAGATTATCTGGACATCTGTGATCCGGTGCTGACATTTGACAGATTTATGGGAGAAATCGAACTGGAGAAATATCTGAAAAATATTCCGCAACATGATACAGGAAGACTCAGATATGACCCGGTCAGCATGCTGAAGACAGTTTTGTTTGGATTTATGGCAAATGGCTATATATCATTACGTGAGCTGGAGGATCAGTGTAAAGTCAATCTCCGCTTCATGTATCTCATGGATCATCAAACACCTTCTTACCGTACCTTCGGCTACTTTATAAACGAGGTACTTGCTGATTCCATAGAAGAAATATTTCAGGACATAAACAAAAAAATCTTCGAGACAGAACACGTGGATCTCCAACACCTATACATTGATGGCTCCAAGTTTGAAGCAAATGCGAATAAATACTCCTGGGTATGGAAAAAATCAACAGAAAAATCCAGATACCGTCTATTTGATAAGATCACCACACTCTTTGAGGAAATCAATAAGGAACTGGAATGTACGGGTATAAAGTTTTGTATCAATAGCGAGTATGCGCCAGAGTATCTGAAAGAAGCTGCTGAACAGTATGCAGAAGTCTGGCAGATTGATGAAACGATGTTTGTTCATGGCAGGGGACATCGCAAAACTACGCAGCAACGTCATTATGAGAAACTCAGGGAGTATACTGCCAAGCTGGAAGAATATGTAGAAAAAATCAGGATCTGTGGAGAAGATCGTAATAGCTACTCAAAAACAGATCATTCAGCTACTTTTATGCGAATCAAGACAGACTACATGGGAAATGACCAGCTGCTTCCAGCTTATAATGTACAGGTTGGTGTTGCAGATGAATACATTGCTGTTGTTGATGTAAATCAGTACCGTTCCGATATGGACTGTTTTATTCCACTAATGAACAAGTTTCAGAATATATATGGTTTCTATCCAAAGTATCCAGTCGCAGATGCCGGATATGGTTCTTACAACAATTACATCTTCTGTGAGCAGCATGGAATGGAAAAATATATGAAGTTCCCCATGTTCAAGAAAGAAACTACTGACAAGAAGTATCATGAAGATCCATTTCGTGCAGTAAATTTCCCAATCGGGGAGGACGGAATCATGCGTTGTCCAAACGGGAAAAGCTTTTATCTTCAGTATCGTAAAAATGTAAAGGGAAACAAGTATGGACGACAGGAAGAAGTATATCAGTGTGAAGATTGTTCCGGCTGTCCATATGCAGAACAATGTAAAAAGACAGATAAAAACCGTACCGTTCGGCTCAACCATGAACTTACATCGATGCATCAGGAAGTGATTGAAAATCTCGAAAGTATCAAGGGAGCGCTTCTAAGGATGAACAGATCCATTCAGGCCGAAGGTACATTTGGTATCATAAAAAACGACCGTTGGTATAAAAGAATTGTCCGAAGAGGGATAAAATCTGTATTGCTTGAAGTATTTCTTGTTTCTATTGGACACAATCTTTATAAATATCACAATAAACAGAAAAAAGTCGCAACTGCCGCATAGGATTCCATAATAGCATTCTTATGGGGAAAGGGGGAGTATACACTTTTTTATAAAATATAACTACTGTTGTATCTATAAGCAAAAGGACGCATGAAAAAACTTTCGTTTTTTCACACGCCCTTTTCTCTAGTTACTATAAAATTTTTTACTTTACTGATTAAGTATAACATATGCTTTTATTTATGTAAAGCATCACGTACTCTATGTTCCTCAAAATCTTACAGCAGGCCATAGAGTTTCTTCTGGATATCATCAGTTGACACTCCCCAGAGCTAAAGCTCAGGGGATTCAAGTGTAGTATGGTAACTTATATCACCCTTATACGCTTAGGACTTGTCAATAATCCACTAGACAGTTCTTCTATTGTGAAGTTCTGCTTACATTTTCTACCAATATTTGCTGAACCATTTACATCTGCATTGATTACAGTGCCATCTGCTGACTGATACAGACCTCTATAGATTCTTTTTCCGCTGAACCTGCCTAAATATGGTTGTTCTGCCTTATACTCTGGAAGAATATCATTATCTATGAAGCTGCTCTTAGATGTGTAGCCTTCTTCCTGTTCAATATACTCAATACTATAAGTCCAACATAAGAACTCTAACTGTTGTCTAAAATCTCCTAAAGGTATCTGGACAAAATTCTGATTATTAACTTTTCCAATATTTACAGACCGTTTAAAGTCCTTGTTGTAACCAACAATAAGAGTACCTATCTGATGTTCAATACAGTTATTTATGATATACCTTGCTGACTTTTTGATAATATCCTTAACCTGATTATTTCTCTTGGCTGTAATGTGATTTATTCTGTGAGTGGTTCTCTGCCCTTGTTTCATAGCAATGGACTGTAATCTGGCTTTCTCTTTATTCCAATACTGATTGATTGATTTTAATTTACGGCCGTCCATAATGAACGGTGTCCCAACATTGGAAGTACAGGTGGCAAGATTTTCTACCCCTAAATCTATAGCCATGATATTAGCTGGATTTACATTAACTTCTTCTTTATACCAGTGATATACATACTGAATTTTGAAATATCTACCATTATCATAAGGGCAAATACGGACTTCTTTTAATTCAGCATCATTTAATCTATCCGGATAAGGTATCAGAATATCCTCCATGTTTGGATGGGCTTTTCTATACTCTCTACTGATCGGAAGTTTAAAATATCCATTCTTTACACTGATTGCATTTGTAGAAAGAATTAAGTTGAAATATCCACCTTTCTTACGATAATGTGGAATCTTTACATCATGGTAACGATAATCACCAGTTTTACACTTCTTTAACAAATTGAAGAAAGACTTAAAACTTCTGTCGGCAACTTTAAGAGTTTGCTGTGCTACTCCTGCTTGTAACATGGTATAATTTTCATTATCCTTACACTCATGGTAATTACTCTCATAAGTTAAGAATAATTTCTGATTGAAGAAATACTGTCTGATGTTGTAGAGAGCAACATTATACAGATTATTGGATAGCTGACATAATTCCCTAAGTGTCTGATACTGTTCCTTTGAAAGATGTCGAATGACATTACTTTGTACTGCAAATTCCATTTAGATTTTCCTCCTTTCTTTAATATTTTTTAATATATATACATTATATAGTAAAATATATGTATTTTCAAGCAAAAACTAATATGCAAAGCGAAACTTAGGTTTCGCTGTAGGCTGGCTGGCATCCCCGAAGCTAAAGCTTCGGAGTTTTGCCAGCTAAATTATAAAGCCTTGTAGTCACATGACTTCTTATCATCTTTGTCTGTTCCTTCGCATCCATTTTCATATTTTCTCCAATCTCGGCGGCCA
>ERZ779992.641-NODE-641-length-23116-cov-4.663501_pt1 | contig 23116 bp, 17 predicted proteins | sample MGYA00511934_ERZ779992 | MGnify/ENA primary metagenome ERZ779992 (study PRJEB29588, sample SAMEA2163248) | human gut metagenome | biome: human gut; feature: human-associated habitat; material: faeces | place: Denmark | collected 2008/2010 ...
TAGGACAGGCCATGGCCGAAGGGGAAAGCCACGACCGAGTAATCATACTCGCCGCTTTGATCTCGCCCGATGACGTAGTCCTCGTAGCGGGTTTCGTAGTAGCGGTACCCCACATAGATACCCTCAACATACACGCCGTAGTACTGCTGCGAGCTGTTCAGGTTCATCTCTGTCGCATTGGCATAGGGCTGGGCGAAGATACCGTTGGGATTCAACACCCAGGATGCCATGGCCGGAGAAGAGAAATTGTCGCGGGTGTAGGTATCGGTCAGGCGGCCGGAGGGATTCACACTGCCCGCCAGAACGTCCGCTATACCCATCGCACCGGACATGCCGATGTTGCCGACCCACAGGCACGCATCCACATCGATGTCTGCGCGGTAGAGGAAGTCAAGCTGCATGGGAACCGCCGCGTTGAGCAGCACGATGACACGCTTGAACACGCCAGACTGCTTCAATTCGGTCAAGCCCTTAAGCAGGTCTTCCTCTTCCTTGGTGATGGACAGGTAGCTGCCATCCAGGCCGTCGCTGCCCTTGGTGGACACGTCGAAGCCCTCACCGCTATCACGGGTAAGCACGACAATGGCGGCGTCACCGAAGTTAGCGAAGGACTCGCCCTGCGCCGCAGTCACGTCTTCCCGAGGGAGCTCGTTGGTACGATAAGTCTTGACCAGACCGTCCACAGTATTCAGGCGCAGACGGGCGGCCTTCTGCGCGTACCAGTCCCACAGGGCTCCGTTAACAGAGAAGCCCTTCTTTTCAAAGGCTGTGCGCAGAGAACCGTAGCCATCCGTTTGGGCAGCACTGGAGCCGGTAGAGCCATAACCCGGGTACACCGCACCCTGTGCAAAGAAGCTGACCTTCGCCTGCTTCGGCAGGGGCAGCGCGCCGTTCTGATTGGTCAGCAGCACCAGACCTTCCGCCTCCACCTGACGGCATAATTCTGCCGCAGCCTTGGCATAGGCTTCCGGGTCGCTGAAATCAGCCTTAAAGTATTCCGAGTCGTAATCCGCTGCAATGTCGGACTCCACCACGCGGTAGCTCTGAATGTTCAGGGCATTGTTGATCATCGCGCTGTATGCAGTCATTACGTCATAGGCAGGAATCAGGATACACAGAAGGGTCACAAAGAGGACGAAAAGCGTCTTTGGCAATCGTTTTTTCATGCTTCTGCGCCTCCTTCCCGCTTCGCTTCCTCAGCCTTTTTCAGCACCTTGCTGCAGCGCATCGCACACACCAGCGCCAGCACCCAGGCGCATGCAAACCCCAGTGCAGTAGCCAGGAATACGAATGAAATCTTTGTGCCATCGATAGCAACGAGGATATTGGTGATGTAGTTCACCTCGTTGACGAGATAGAACAGCCAGGTCATCAAGCCCAGCGCATACGCTGCATAGATGATCACATCCAGCAGCCGGGCAATCAGCTTGCCCTCGTCATGCAGCAGCGCCGCAACGGCGATGACACAACCCTCCAACCCGATGCAGGCGCAGCCCAGCCCCAGCACCCTGCCGGACAATTCAGGAGAAAACTCCGTCTTGCCCGTCAGGGCATACAGCGCCAGCGACGCAACCAGCAGCAGCCCTGAGGGCAGCAGCAAACTCCAGATGAGCTTGCGAAGCGTTTGTAATGTCTTCAATTCAGCATCCACCTTTCATGGATCAGCCGTCGTTCACCCTGCTGGGATCTGCAACATTTTCTTCCATGGGAATCCAGGTTAGCGTTGCATCCGTGAAAATGCTCATACAGTCGATCATGGGAGCAGTCGCTTCCATGGTGCCGTCGTAGGGGGCATGGCTATTGTTGACCGTCAGACGGACAACATTCCAGCCCTCCTGCAGGGCAAATTCTGTCGTCATCAGATAGTCGGAGAAGGGACGCTTATCGACCATACTCTGGGAGAAGGTGATCGCACCAGTGATGGCAATGGGGGTGTAATCAAAGGTGCGGGTCTGGTCTGCCACGCTGATGGCATAACCCTTTTCATCCTTGAGGACGTTGCCGGCTTCATCCACCTGCGCAGGAGCAGAAGAGATCGCGAAGCTGTAATAGTCCTTGCCGTTGAAATTGGTGTCTTCGGGCGCGATGTACATGTCTGCCCACTCAGAGGACAGGCGCAGCTGCAGCATGGCGTCGTTGATCGCCGCATCAGAATGAATAACAAATTCCACGAAGGCGGTATTGTAATACAGACCGCTGACCCAGAACCCATTGCTGGCTTCAGCCGTGCCGTTATCCTTGAAGATCAGCTTCAGGCCGCTGAAGTTATCAGAGGAGCCGACGCCGGCCTTATTCTCGTCAATGAAGGTGTGCTCCGCCTCAAAGCGGTATTCCTTCATGGGCTTGATGTACAGGTTATAGTCCTGATGGACGGGCTTCTTGAAATCGTAGACCTGGGTATACTCTGCATCCGTGTACCAGGTATTGGTGAACTTATAACCAGCTACCACGGGTACTGCACCGGCAGCAGCCTTCGCACCGGGATCGATTTCACGGGTACGCATCACAGTATCCTTGCCATCGATGATGTAGTGGAAGCGCACCAGGTAGTACTCCACATCCCAACCGGCGTAAAGGGTGATATCCTCGGTAACAGCAGCCGTGAAGTCAAAGGCTTCGCCGCCTTCGGGCGCAGTGAACCAGCCGGTGAAGGTACGGCCTTCCACGTCAGGATCCTGGGGCTTTTCCACGCTATTTCCGCTGACGATGCTTTCCGTGCGGGCAGTCAGGGTGCCGGCGCCATTGTAATCAAAGGTCACGGCAACCATGGTTGCACCGGCCTGGATTTCCGCCCAATGCGCATAGAGCACCACGTCGGCGCTCACGGCCTGGGTGAAATCGTAGGGGGTATCCGCTTCGGGATCGGTGTGCCACTTGGCAAACTCATAACCTTCGCGGGCAGCGGCAGGCGCCATCATTTCCTGGATGGGCGTACCGGCATCCACCACAACCGTCGTCGCCTGAGATGCGCCGTCATTCAGGTCAAACGTGACGCTATACACGGCGGTCCAGGCAGCGTAGACAGTAACATCGCCTGTGATGGCCGCCGCGCTGAAGTCAAAGGCGGTTGTTGCATTGGCGTCGGCGTACCAGCCGCCAAAGCGATAGCCTTCACGCACCGGATCAGAGGGGCGGGCAGCATATGCTCCCGTTTCCACCATCTGCACGGCAGGCGCAGACGCACCCGCATAGTTCAGGTCAAAGGAAACAGCGTACTTCTGCGTTTCAATGGTGATCATGTAGCTGACCTTGAAGCCATCATAATCCACATTCACCGTCTTTGTGCCAACGGTTGCCATGTCGGGCGCACTGATCGTCACACCCTCTGCAGTGAAGGGCAGCTCCTTGATCGTGCCATCATCATAGAAAAGATTCAGGACGCCGGCGGACACATCAAAGGGGTCGCCGAGAATATAGGCGGTCTTCGGCTGCGCCTTGATACCGATGTCTTCCATGGATGCAACGCTTTGCTTGGGCTGAGGCGCACTGCCGCAGCTGCTGAGCAGGACAAGGCACATCAACGCAACCAGCGCCAGACACAGATGCTTCAGTCGGATTTTCATGCTTGTTCGTATCCCCTTTCATGTACATCCTTCGGGATTCTTGCAATTAACGGTCAAGAATGTACAGACCATTCAATCCAGAAAGGCTCCGGATAAACCATTGCGGCTATCCGGAGCCAGTTTTGGCTAATCCTTAGTCAACCGAAATGGAGTTTCGATCCTGTTAACTGTCCATTAGTTGGCAGGACGAACGGTGATCGTGAATTCCTCGGAGACATAGGTGGTGGAGACGGATCTCCAACCCTGCTTGCTGGTGAAGGTTGCAGCGATCTGGAAGGTGTAGGTGCCTTCGGTGGTCGGAGCGCCAGTCAGCAGACCGGTATCAGCAGCAATTTCCATGCCATCGGGCAGGCTGCCGCCGGCCACGGAGTACGCCAAGGTACCGGTGGCATTGATGTTGGAGGCGATGGAACCGTCGTAGGCCTCGCCAACGCGGGCACGGGGCAGGTCAGCGGACCAGGGAGAGGTCACGGTCACGCTGTAGTTACAGGAGCCCTTGATCCAGCCGTCAACCACAGCGTAGACTGTACCTTCGGAGCTGGCAATCTCCGTGGGCAGACCGCTGATGATGCCGGTGTAGGGATCCAGGGTCAGGCCGGCAGGCAGAGCGCCCTCCAGGACGTACTCGATTTCGCCGCCGTTGAGAGCCTCAGCGCTCAGAGGAGCAGCCACACTGGCAGCTTCCGCCTGAACCAGCTCGACAGCCACATTCGCCATCGCGCTCATGTCAACGCCGTTGCCAACCAGCTTGGAGTTGGCAGCCTTGTACAGGTCCTTCAGCGCCATCATACGCATGTAGTAGTACTGACCGACGCTTTCCTTGGTGATGGCAGCATCGTCGGAACCAAAGGTGACCAGCAGGCCGCCCTTGCCGTCGCGCAGGGTAGCATCCCAGGTGCCGTTCAGACTGCCAGCGCCTCTGCCCATGATGGTCAGACCAGCGTTGCGCAGGATGACTTCCTGGCTATTGAAGTTACCGGCGATCCAGTTGTACTTGGTTTCGCCTTCGGGAGCCAGAGGATTGGTCCAGTTCGCACCGCCCTGGCCGCCGGTGTGGTCGGTGACCCACTCGCCGAACCAGCCCCACTCGTTGGAGAACAGCTCGGTGATGAAGTCGTAGTTGTGAGAGATCTGTTGCTGGCCCAGACGCCAGCAGGAAACCATGGCGCCGGCGGATTCGCCGTCCTGCATGGACTTCTTGAAGGCGGGCAGGTAGTTCTCGCGCATGGTCTGCTCGTCGACCCACACGGTGGTGCCGGCGTTCAGGTCTTCCTGATCATACAGAGCGCAGTGCTTGATGTATACGTTGGTACCCTTGCTCTGAGCGCCGGAGATGGAAGCAGCAGCCATGTAACCGTTCAGGATCGCATCCTGAGAGTAGTATTCCTTGGTGCGGCCTGCAAACTGGGAACGGTTGGTGTTCGCGCCGGGGCCCCACCAGCCGCTGGTGCCGGTAATGCCCTTCTGGAGGTCGAACTCACCGCAGATCTGACCCACGCGGCGGATCAGCTCGGTGTTGAAGGTCGCAGCCTGCAGCGGAGCATCCGCCCAGGTGAAAGTCGCGCCCAGGTTCAGGGGACGGTCAGCGTTGGCGTCCTTCTGCTTGCCGATGGAAGCGATGGCCGCGGGAGTGCTGCCCCACAGGCTGGCCATTTCGTCATAGGTCAGCTGGTTCATGAAGTCGTCCCAGGTGTACTCAGCGCCGTCGATGATGATGGAGCCGTCCAGGGGCACGCCAGCCATCTGATACAGCTGAACCTTGGTCTTGCCGTTGACGCGGTCAGCGTCGATGGTGGCAGGATTCTGCTGGGTCCAGTTCTCGGGGATGGATTCCACATACCAGGGATGCTCGGGGCCGTCGATGCTGCTGGGCTGATCGGCAACGTTCTCGCCGTAGAAGCCGTTGAAGTTGTTGGCAGAGTTCATGTTCAGAACCTGCTTCTCACGGTCGATAGCAGCCTGGTTGAGGATCAGGTCAGCGTAGGTCGGGGGCTGCGGGAAGGTGCCTTCCATGTCAGCACGGGCCAGGATGGTCATGCCCGCTTCGGGATCGGCGTTGAACGCGCCGGTGCGGATGGAGTAGTCGATGGCTTCGGGATCGGAGAACAGAGCGGTCACTTCGTTGCCGGAGAAGGTATCCTGCACGAGGTTGGCTACAGCGCCTTCGATGGTGAAGGAAGCGTCATCATAGGTGCCCACGCGCTGAGAACGCAGCACGCTGGAGTTGGCCATGGCACGGAACACATACTCGCCGGGATCCAGTTCCCAACCAGCATGGCCGTTGGCATTGGCGTCGTTGTAGTCGAAGGAAGCAATATCCTGCACGTCAATCTCGACGACGACCATGTCGGTCTCGCCGGGCTGGAGCAGTTTGGTCTTGCCGAAGCCAACCAGCTTGACGAAGGACTTCTCAATCTGGCCCTCGTAGTAGGGAGCGGTCAGGTAGATCTGCACGCTCTTCTTGCCTTCCACGTCGCCAGTGTTGGTCACGGTCACGGGGATGTAGATCTTGGTAGCGTCAGCCTGCTTCTCAACGGTGGAAGCGAAGATGCCGCCGTCGATCTTGCCTTCAACAGCCTGGGTACAGGCAGCGTCGGTGTAGATACCGCCCATGTCGAAGGCGAAGTCAGTGTAGGACAGGCCGAAGCCGAAGGGGTACACAACGTTGAAATCATGCCAGGCGTCAGCGATGGCCTGATATTCAGAGGGATCCTTGCCTTCAGTCAGAGAGGTGTTGCCCTGAGCGATTTCGTGCCAGAAGGTCTCGTAGTACTTGTAGCCCAGGTAGATGCCCTCTTCGTATTCCACGCCGCGGATACCGCCGGCACCGGTGGAGCCGGTTCTCCTCAAACAGCATCTTCTCGTCGTCAAACACGCCGATCTTGGTGGACGTGGAGCCGGGATCGATGGTCAGGTACTTGCCGTTCTCATCGGGATAGCGGTACACATAGTCGCCGGGGACATCTTCGCCGTAAGCGCCGAAGCGGAACTGACGGCCAGTGCTGGTGTTGGCCCAGGTGGGATCGGCGGTGAAGTCACGCACATACTCAGCAGAAGCGCTGCCGGAGGGAGTGATCACGCCGCTGAGGATCTCGGCCACAGCCGTCACGCCAGTCTCGTGGATGCCAGGACGGCCGAACCACAGCATGGCGTCGATCTCAGGATCCTTCTCCAGGTTGTACATTTCGAAGGTGTGGGAGGAGTTGAAGACAACCAGCACCTTTTCGAAGTTGGCCTTTGCGAAATCAATCAGAGCGATTTCGGAGTCGGTCAGCTGCAGTGCATGCTTGACTTCCACATTGTCCATCACGCCGTCGCCATTCACGTCAACAGTCGCCACTTCGCCTTCCTCGGCGGGGGACTGAGCGGAATGAGCGTGCTTCCAGCCGTAGGCGTCGGTTTCAGCCGCACCTTCAGCCACAGGATCCTGGATCTGACGGATGCTGTCGTTGGCACGGTTGCCGGCCAGCACGCCATCCACAGGATCGTTGACATCGCCGGTGTTGGTGGTGTGACCGGTCAGAGCCACAGAACCGCCGACGTTTTCCTTCATCTCGCAGCGCTGGATCACGACCACCGCCACGTCGTTGTAGTTCTCAAAGGAACGGTTGACCGCCTCGGAGAACAGGGGCTCGAAGCGGCGATGCCGACTTCCTGCATCTCAACACGGTTGGGCACGCGCTGGTACCACTTTTCCAGTACGGGGTTCACCGTGAAGCCGGCATTGCGCAGGCCCTCAGCCATGGGAGACACGGCATTGGGCTCAACGAGAGTGCCGTCAACACCTTCGCGCAGGTCGCCGGAGCGGACGCCCAGCACGCTGATCTTATCGGTGCGGGGATCCAGGGGCAGGGTGCCATTGTTCTTCAGCAGCACAGTGCCTTCGGCAACGACTTCGCCGTTGAGCTTCTTGGCTGCTTCGAACACTTCGTCCAGAGAGCTGAACTCGCTGTAGAACTTGCCACCGTAGATGAGGTTGTCGGGACCTGCAAAGTTGTCAAGCTCATAGCCCTTGGCCAGCGCTGCAGGAGCAGCCAGCGTCAGAGCCATGAAAATGGCCAGTGCAGATACCATGGTGCGGAGGAAACCACGTTTTCTGGTCTTCATGAGTCTTTCTCCTTTCATGAATAGAACGAGCACGTGCAAAGCTCTTGCACTGATGACAGTGTAACAGATCCGTTTTTTCCATTCAAGCATCAGTGCACAGTTGGTTGATTTCATCGCACGTTTTGATATCGGGGTATGTTATTTCAGGTTCTTTCTTCTCCTTTTTGAACATGCGCAATACAAAAAGTCAGCGGCACAAACCGCTGACAATGAGCGAAACCCGATGAAGTTTATCTTGCTCCATACCACTGTTTTTGAATTGCCCGTCGTCTGCGATCACGCATACACTTCACGATGCCGATGATCCATGCAATCAGAACCGCACCGTCAAATACATACAGCATCATCCGCCAGGGTGCAATTCCATAACTGACAATCATCCCAGGCGCGTAGCCCTGCATCAGATTACTGTTCGCGTAGGCATAGCAGATGTTCTTGACCGCTCTGCGCAGGCTTGCCAGCGCTGCCGGTGAATCCGGATCAAGTAATGCTGCATCATAATAGTACATGCGCATGTCGCCGCCATTGCGGAAAATCTTGTCCACAATTCCCGGCCGCAGCTGCAATGCCATATCTGTAATCAAAGCCCCTTGGAATCCCCACTCCTTTCGGAGAACACCCTGCAGCAGCGGATAGCTGGCCGCACACCATTCAACGCCGATGTGATTGGCAGCACCCATGATCCCCGTAGCTGCGCGCATGGTTTTGCGGGACAGATCCACACTGTCATTTTCGTAATACAGCAGCTCGCAGGAGGCCTCCTTGACGGCGATCTCAAAGCTGCGCAGGTAGATCTCCCGGATGGCCTGTTCTGTTGCCCAGACGGTCAGGCAGGTAGCCGGGCCTTCATAGTTATTGAGCGCAAAGTGCTTCATGTATGACAGCACGCCCCGACTGGCTGCACCGGAAATACAACTGGAAGCCAGCTTGCCTGAAAGCAATGGATCCTCGCTGTAATACTCAAAGTTCCTTCCACAAAAAGCGCTGCGATGGATGTTCACGCCTGGCCCATACCACCCCGTCAAACCAATCATCAGCGCCTCGTTGCCAATGGATTGTCCAAAGGCATAGGCCAGTTCCGGATGAAAAGTAGCACCCAGCAGCACCTGCGCACAATAGGCATATGTCTCCTTTGTACTTCTCCGGCCAGCACAGATCCCCTGAGGGCCATCCAGATCCACAGAACGGGGTTTCCCCAGGGCTTCCACAGCTGCCGTTTGGCCAGACGCCGTCAGAAGCATCTGCCACAGCGCATCTTCGGAGAAATCAATCTGATTCAGGTAAGTCTCCCATAGCGGATCATCCCATGCTTTTCCCCGCATATCCGCCAGCACCAGACCACTTGATCGTGGCGATGAAATCACGACCGGTTCCTCAGCAAAGACGCCCTTGTTCCCAGTCCAGGGATCTGTAAACGGGTCATACATCGCAGCACGCATCAGTCGGTCTTCCGCCAACGCTTTGCGTATCGGTGCACTGGGCTGGGTATTTTTCCAGTCTGCCCGGGATAGGATGGTCATGCCCTCCTCGTGCATGTATGCAGTCACATCGTCAAAATGGTTTGTTGCTGCCACTGTATTTTCGCCTTGCTGGGCATTGCGTTCACTCTGGCGCGGATGATCTGCATGGTAGAAAACCGTTTTGTCCACATCAATCGTAACGCTGTCAAAAGCGTCGTGACTGTTTTTACCCAGCGTCAGGCGATAGTCGCCGGCTTCGAGGAAGTAACAGCCGCGTGTGCCATCCGGATTCTCGATATTCATGCCGTAGGAAGCCAACTCCTCGCGCAGGAACGACAGCGTGATTTCCTGTGCTCCTCCCCTTTTGACAAACACCTTATCAAAGGCAACCAAATTCTTTGTCGGCTTTTCAACGCCATGTATTGCGTCGTATTCTGTGTAGGGCGGCGTGCTGTAGATCTGCACGACCTCCCATCCGTCCATCTCCCCCACATTGCTGACCTGCACTGTCAGCGTGATGCGATCACTGATCTCATCGTAGGCAACAGATTTAAGCTTCTGTTCAAACGTCGCGTAGGACAAGCCGTAGCCAAAGGGATAGTTAATTGCTCCCAGCGCTGTTTTCTCACCCTGACAATTCGTCTGTCCATAGTCGATGATACCCAGATCATGAGCTGTCTCATAATATCGGTATCCGACATACACCCCTTCCTCATACTCGATGTAATACAAGCCGGCAGGCTTAACTTCCCCATTATAGTTAGCAGAGAAAACCATACCCTCGGTATTGGTGTAAATCATATCACTGAAGTTGGCCTGGGCGGGGTTGTCCAGCAGTTTGGCATCCCAGATATCCGTTGTACGTCCGGAAGGATTAACCTCACCGACCAGAATATCACCCAGGGACTGAAAGCCTGTATTGCCGGGATGCCCAATCCACACAATGGCATCACATGCCAGCTTTCCTTGCATCAGCTCTTCAATCTCCATAACATTGGAGGTGTTGAGCACAGCAATTGTCGCCCGGCAATGCGCCTTGGAAAAGGCAATGGTCCTCTTTTCCGCTTCGGTCAGTGCAAGAATATGCGGGGTACCATCCGTCAATGGAGCGGTAGAGTAATTTGCACTTTCACCGCCGATGCGTCCGATGTAAACCACGCCAACATTTCCGGCACAGGAATCGGCCAGCTTCAAATATCCCGAGGGATCAATCTCATAAACCTCGGCACCGTGGTCATTGATATTTTCCTGCACTACGTAGGAAATCTCATCCGGGGAAATCTTCATAATCTTGGCTTCCTGCAGCACCTTCAGACTGGATTCGTTGATTGCAAAATGGGCACGCAAACCAGCTTCGGGCGTACAGACATATTCAAGGTTAACGGTTGCTTTACCTGAACCGGTTCCGCTGTATACCGGAAGCAAAAAACGCAGGCCGAAGGGCGTAATGCAATCCTGCGAAGACAAGGGCAGGACACCGTTATTTTTCAACAGAACAATGCCCTCATCAGTAATCGTTTTGCTGATGCTGTGCGCGTGATCCAACACCGCCTTGTTACCGTTTTCGACATCGAAAGGTGTTTCATAGTACAATCCAGAGCGGTTATCATCTACAGCCTTGGTGCTGATACGGCCATATCCGAAGTGCCGATCCAGCGATGGCCCATACGCCCCGCCGATGACCGAAAACATCAGCGCCATAGCACTCAGGATGGCAAGTAGGGGGATGAACGCCTTATACCTTCTCATTGGTCTTTTTCGACCTCTTTTCTCGCGGCATGGGCAGAACGATGTCGAGACTGAACCGACTGTTCTCCATGGTGAAATCAATATCACCGCCTAAGCGCTGACACAGCAGCTGAATACTTTTCATGCCGTAGCCATGTTCTGATTTATCGTTCTTGGTCGTTTCAGGCAATCCATCCACCAGGTGCAGCAGCAAATTATCCGGGCAGCTGTTCTCAATGTGAATGAACACCATGTTTGCCTGACTTTTCACGCTCACGATAATCAATCGCCTTGTCGGATCGTCTATTTTTTCAGCAGACTCAATCGCATTTTGCAGTGCATTGCCAAAGAGGGAATACAACTCTGCCGGAGAGATGAAGCTCAGTTTCTCGCCGTCAATCATACAGTTCAGGCGAATTCCCTTTTTGTCGCAAAGGATATGCTTCTCTGCCAATATCACATCAAGCGCATCATTACCGGTGTGGATATTCACCCCATAGAACCTCAATGCGTTTTCCAGCTCAATGATCGCATTATCATCCACAAATCCATTGATATTACGCAGCGCGCCAATCTGGCTGGCCAGATCATGGCATCGCACATTCAGCAGTTCAATGTTTTCCTTGCTCAGTTCATATCGTTCCTTATCTTTTTTCCACAGCATCTGAATCGTGATCAACTCACGGGCAACATTGTCCTTTTCCAGCATCAGGTACTGGTATCCCAGCGACAAACAGCACGAAAAGATGTTGGATATGTTGAACATGATCAGCATCGTATCAGAATGATTCGCCGTGTGATATGTAACGATTGCAGAGAAAACAATATCTATCGTGATGGTAATCAGCACCCAGAAAAACAGATAGAAATTGATGAAAACCAATTCCCGCTGCCGCCGGATGCGAACAGCGATAAAAGCCCACACAAACCAGTACACCAAGGCAAACACCGACAGATAGACCGCGATATTCAGCGCCGGAATGCCTGCACCTATAGCCTCAGGACCGTTGGGCAAATAGACATTGATGCTTTTGAGACCCATCACAAGACCAAGCAGACTATTGAGCTCATAGGATATATGCTGGGCTGTGTATGCAATCAGACCGCAAAAGAATGTATTGAGCCAGCTCTCTTCATAGCACACTTTCAACGCTGCAACGCTTGCAATAAACAGTGCAAAGAACATCAGTGAGGAGGTCAACGCGTTATATCCCATGATCGGAAACGCAAAAGCCAATGCATACAGTGCAATCACAGACAGGAGCACCCGCCAGCCAAACCTCGGCCGCTTATTCAGTGTATATGTTACCAAGGCCTCCGCAACAAGGAGTTCAGTAATAAAGTGCAGTTTATACCAAAAAAGTGCTGAAGATAAATCAAACATTTCAAACGCCACCTACTCTTGCAAATCGAGCCAGATCAGTCAGGAATTCTTTTTTGCGCGACCGGGCAATCTTCAGCGGCTCTCCAGCCACCACGACTACATCCTTGTCTACCGATTGAACGTGATGCAGGTTCACCAGATAGCAAACATTGCATCTTGAAAAGAACTGCGCCGGCAGTATTTCTTCGACGGAAACCAGAGTTCCCCAGCCGTTGATATCCCCAAATACGGTGTGGAAGATCAGTTTGTGCTTGATTACCTCAATATAGAAAATGTCCTTGATATTGAGGCGTTGAAAACCTGTGGCCGTTTTAATTGTAACCGCATTTACCTGCTGAGCTGCTGCTCTTTGGAGGATCTTATCCATCTGTACATTGAAGTCATAGGAAATGAGTGGCTTAACAACAAAGCCCATCGCATCGACGGAATACCCATGAATGGCATATTGTTTCAGGTTTGTGATAAATACAAGCGGAACATTCTTATCTGTTTGACGCAGAATCTTTGCTGCCTCCAGGCCATTGTAACCGGGCATTTTGATGTCCATAAAAACAGCATCAAAGCTCGCTCGATACTCCTGCAAAAAAGTTACAGCTTCCTTGTAGCATATGCAATCCACGGGAATTCTCTTTTCTTCACAATATGTTTCCACCAGCTGACGAATCTGGTTCCGGATATATTCTTCGTCATCAATGATCGCAAAACGCACAACGCCACCTCCTTTCATAACACTATAACCTTTTCACCGCATTCTGTCAATCTCCTTTTGCTAATTGTTGAACGAAAAAGCACTTTACGGCTTAGCCTTAAGGTAACACCGCACAAATGAGGTGGTCGGCTGGCGAATGGATTTTTTCGTCAGATGCAAATGCAAATTTCGAAGGTTTACTGGTGGTAAATCGAGGAATTTGCATGCCGCAGATGGCGGAAAAGGCATCGCCAGACGCGCCGCCGAATTGTGCGGTGGTGCCTTAACAATTAGCAATGAGCTATTAGGAATGAAGGGCAGTATGCAGCGAACAGAAGAGTTCAATGCAGTTCCTTCAGCGGAATTGGTTCTGCCGGAACGCCGCCGAAGTTCCCCAGCGGGAGACAGAGCCAAATCACATCGTGCCACGCATGGTGCTTGTAGCCGGTCTTTTCCCAGATGCCGATGTCGCGGAAGCCCAGCGAATGATGCAGCCCGATGCTGCGGTCGTTTGGCAGCGTAATGCAGGAGTAGGCGTTCATGTAGCCCTGCCGCGTCAGCAGCTGGATACACTCGGTCATCAGCGCCTTGCCTATGCCGTGTCCCTCAAAGCCGGGGCGCAGGTAGACCGTCAGCTCCACATCCCAGCGGAAAGCCCCGCGGGAACGCAATTCATGGGCAAAAATAAAGCCGGATAACTGACCATCATCTGTTTCTGCGACCAGAAAGGGATATTTTTCCGCTACAATCATATTGGCGTAGATTTGGGGAGTGGAATGCTCCAGCGCAAATGTGATGCAAGTGTTGTCCACATAGTAATTGTAAATGTCCGCAATCAGCGGCGCATCGGTAACTTTTGCGGATCGAAGCATGAAATTCGCTCCTTTCCGATGTTTTTGCCATATGATAGCACGGAAAGAGGAAAAGTGCAAGCTGCCAAAAGCAGAAATCTCGTTATTTTCTGAAATAGCTTGCAGGAAAGTGCTCAAAAGTGTCGAATGTTCTTATATAAGTATGATTTTTGGAGGGCAATGCGGCGATGACGCTGAATGATACGATTCGTGCGCTTCGGCGGGAGCGGGGCATGACGCAGGAACAGCTGGCGGAAGCCATGAATGTATCTGCCGCCGCCGTGTCGAAGTGGGAGAACGGGCAGAGCGTGCCGGATATTCTGGTACTCACCGCGCTGGCGGATTTTTTCGAGGTGTCGCTGGATGCGCTTGTGGGTTACACCGTTCAGGCGCACCGCCGGGGCGACATGGTCGCGCGAATCCGCCAACTGGTTGTGCAGAAGAAGCACACCGAAGCGACGTGCGCGGCACGAGAAGCGCTCCGCCGCTATCCCAACAGCTTCGATGTCGTCTATGAAGCGACGCAGGCGTATGGTTATTCCGGCATGGAGCAGAACCGCCCGGAGGATTTGCGCAAGGCGCTTTCGCTTGCTGAACGCGCGATGGTGCTGATTAATCAGGATCAGGAGCGGGAGAAACATATCCGCCCCGAATCCATCTGGTCGCTCATGGGCAATTATCACGCGCACCTGAATGAGTATGACGAGGCGATTCGCTGCTATGAAAACGGCAATGTCGCGGAAGTGAACGACATTGCCATTGCCAACAGCCAGACGGAACTGGGCTGCTATGACCATGCGCTGCCGAAGCTCTCGCGCGGGCTGGTCGTCAGCGTGATTCGCCTGTTCAATGCCGCGACGGGCGCTATGAACTGCCTGATTGCTTCCGGTCGGCAGCAGGACGCGATTGCGCTGGCATCGTGGCTCTGCCGCGCGCTCGATGGCATGGAAAGCGCGTCGGGCAGTTATATTTGGAAGATGAAAACAATTCTGTACACCAATTCCGCACGGGCCATGGTGCGCATGGGGCGCATGAACGACGCGGAATTGCAGCTGCGGCAGGCGATTCACTGCGCTCGCCGCTTCGATGCCGCACCGAGCTACAGCGTGAACGGCTTCCGCTTCTACTGGGGCGAGGAGAAGTCGATTCTGGACATTACAGGCGAAACGGCAATGAGCGCGATTGAACGGTGCATTGACCGCAATGATGATGCCCGCGCGGAACTGCGGGAAATCTTTGCGCGCTTACAGGCATAATTTGAATTGCACTTTTGATGCAGAGGGTTTTGCCTCTGTGGAGGCGCGGAGAGGACGTTCTGTTCATCCCGCGCCGCCCCTTCGGAACTCGCAATGCTTGGGGAAAATTCAAATAAAATTCCCTGCCGGATGAAAGGAGAATGTTCATGCTGCACGCGAATCCGCTGCTGCGGGATATCAGCTGCGACAAGAAATTCATTACCGTTGGTGAAATCATGCTCCGCCTGACGCCGCCGAACTACGAGAAGCTCCGCATGGCGAACAACTTTGAGGCATCCTACGGTGGTTCGGAGGCAAACATTGCGCTGGCGCTGGCGAATTTGGGCATCGACAGCACGTTCTTCTCGGTTGTGCCGAATAACTCGCTGGGCAAGTCGGCAGTGCGTCTGCTGCGCTCCAACGATGTGCACTGCACGCCGATGATTCTCTCCACGCCGGAGGAAACGCCGTCGCACCGGCTGGGCACATACTATCTGGAGACGGGCTATGGCGTTCGGCCGAGCAAGGTGATTTACGACCGCAAGCATTCCGCTATGGCGGAATATGACTTTTCGGATGTGGATTTGTCCGCGCTGCTGGATGGCTTTGACTGGCTGCACCTGTCCGGCATCACGCCGGCGCTGGGCGAGAACTGCGCACAGCTGACGCTTGATTTGCTGCGCGTGGCGAAAGAAAAGAGCATGACCGTCTCCTTTGACGGGAATTTCCGCTCGGCGCTGTGGACGTGGGAACAGGCGCGTGATTTCTGCACGCAGTGCCTGCCGTATGTGGACATTCTGCTGGGGATTGAGCCGTATCACCTCTGGAAGGATGAAAGCGATCACAGCAAGGGCGACTGGAAGGACGGCGTACCGCTTCAGCCCTCTTACGAGGAGCAGGACGAGGTGTTCCAGCACTTTGTGGAGCGCTACCCGAACTTGAAGTGCATTGCGCGGCATGTCCGCTATGCGCATTCCGGCTCGGAGAACAGCTTGAAGGCGTTCATGTGGTATGATGGGCATACGTTTGAGTCGAAGCTGTTCACCTTCACGATTCTTGACCGTGTCGGCGGCGGCGACGCGTTTGCGTCCGGTCTGATTTACGCCATGCTGCACGATTACAAGCCGATGGATATGCTGAATTTCGCCGTTGCGTCCAGCGTCATCAAGCACACCATCCACGGCGACGCGAACATCACTGACGATGTGAAGTCCATCCGCAATCTGGCGGACATGAACTACGACATCAGAAGGTGACGCAAGGGGCTTCGCCCTTTGACCCCACCAGAGGCTCTGCCTCTGGACTCCGGCAGGGGGACTTCGTCCCGTTTCATTTGCCCTGCACCCGCGAAGGGGCTTCGCCCCTCTCGACACCCATCTCGCGATTGAGTTGGTTTCACTTTCATGCTTCTTCCGCGTGTTTATCCGGGAGCGGGAACGCAGCAGTTGCAACCTACAAAAAAATCAGCAAAAAAGGCAGGAATCACACCATGCAGGAACTTCAGCAGCGCATTCTTCAAGACGGTGACATCCTCCCCGGCGGCGTTGTCCGCGTCGAGCGCTTCCTCAACCACCGCGTTGATACCGCCCTCGCACGCCATATTGGTCAGGCGTTTGCGGACGCTTTCCGCAATGACCAGATTGACTGCATCCTCACCGTCGAAGCCAGCGGCATCATCTTTGCCATGACCACTGCGCTGGCGATGGGTGACCTGCCCGTCATCATCGCCAAAAAGGGTCAGCGCCGCAACCTTGGCGACGATGTGTATACCGCTGATGTGTTCTCCTTCACCCACCAGACGACCAGTACCATCCACGTCGGCAAGCGTTGTCTGGAAAAGGGACAGCGTGTGCTGCTGATTGATGATTTCCTTGCTAACGGCGAAGCGCTCAAAGGATTGATGGACATTTGCCGTCAGGCGGAGTGCCATCCCGTCGGTGCGGGTATCTGCATTGAGAAGTGCTTCCAGCCCGGCGGCGAAACACTGCGTGGGATGGGCTTGAAGGTGGTTTCGCTGGCAGCGGTGGAAAAGACGGAAAAAGGTGAAATCCGCTTCCTCGGCGAGGAGTAACGCAACAAACGCTGCCAAACGCCCGCAAAGGGCATCAGGAGCGTTTGCCGACACAGAATCAAGGAAATAGCCCTCCACAGCATCATCGCCTGTGGAGGGCATTTCTGTGCGTTTACACCCTTCCACATCTTCGGATAAACACGCGGGCATAGCCTGATAGCGTCACCAACTCAATCGCGCGAAAGGGTCAAGGGAGGAACTCCCTTGCAGGGTGCAGGGACAGCGTCCCTGCCGGGGTCAAGGGGCAGCGCCCCTTGGGTCTCCCCTCACTCCCTTTCGATTTCGTCCCGTAATAAAGCGACGGCTTTCTTTTCGACACGGGAGACGTAGCTTCGGGAAATGCCTAAGCGGCGCGCAATTTCGTGTTGGGGATGCTGACGGCCGTCGGTCAGCCCGTAGCGCAATTCCAAAACGAAACGCTCACGCGCGGGGAGACGGTGCAGTACCTGCTGTACTTTTTCCGCTGTCACGCGGCGGATGACCGTGTTTTCCAACTCGTCCGCGTCCGTGCCGAGAATGTCCTGATAGGTGATGTCGTTGCCTTCGCCATCGCTGCCTACCGGGTCGGAAAGCGACACATCCCCGCGCCGCTTCCGGCTTGCGCGCAGCGTCATCAGAATTTCGTTCTCAATGCACCGTGCCGCGTATGTCCCCAGCGGCGTTCCCGATGCGGATTTGAAGCTGTCCACCGCCTTAATCAGCCCAATCACGCCGATGGAAATCAGGTCGTCCGCGCCGTAGCCGGGAATCTGGTACTTCCGCGCAATGTGGCTCACCAAACGCAGGTTGTGCGTAATCAGCTCCTGCCGCGCGTTGTGGTCGCCCGCATCTAACTTTCCAATCAGCTCGGCTTCCTCCGCCCGATTCAGCGCCGGCGGAAACTCCGATCGCCCGGTGATGTATCCCAGAAAAAACAGGCATTGCTGCATCAGCAGCGCAAGCAGCTCCAGCATATGCATCCCTCCACGAAAAGCGTATGCGCCGCGCCGGAAAAGTATCACCCGTGCATTGACAAGCGCCCTCTTTCGCGGCTATAATGGAAGAAAGCTGGACAAATCAGGAAAGGCGGAAACAACGATGAAGCAGATGGGAAAATGGCTCGTGACGGCAGTGCTGGCGCTGCTGATGATGATTCCGGCGGTGCTGGCGGAGGAAACGGCGTCCTTCATGACGCTGACCGTGCCCACGACGGCGCAGGAGATTGATTTGGGGCAGAATGTCGTGACGGATTACGACGCGCTGTGCCGCTTTCTGGATGAACTGCCGGACGTGCGCAAGGTAGATATGTTCGCCACAAAAATCAGCCGCAAGGATATCGAAATGCTGGCAACGCGCTATCCGCAGGTGAAGTTCGGCTGGACGATGCGCGTGGGCGAACACCTCGTCCGCACCGATGCCACCGCGTTTTCCACGCTCCATAACAACCAGAGCGCGACGCACACCAGTGCGGAGCTTTCGGTGCTCAAATACTGCACGGAGATGCTCGCGCTCGACATCGGACATAATCAGGCGACGGACATTTCCTTCCTCGCGGAAATGCCCCAATTGCGTGTGCTGATTATCGCCTGCAATAAGGTGGAGGATATCTCCCCCTTGGCGAACCTGACGAATCTGGAGTATCTGGAGGTTTTCAAGAACAAGATTCGCGATATTTCTCCCCTTTCCGGGCTGACGAATCTGATTGACCTCAATATCTGCTTCAACTACGTCAAGGACTGGACACCGCTGGAAAACCTGACGCAGCTGGAGCGCCTGTGGGTTTACAACTCCAATAACTACATGGAGAATGACCCGATTTCCAAGGACGTTGTGCGCTCGCTGAAGGAACATCTGCCCAATACTTATGTTGATTCCAAGTCGTACTCCACCAGCGGCGGCTGGCGTGAGCATGACCGCTATCAGATTGTCTACAAGATGTTCAAGAGCGGCGAATACATCCCGTTTGCGCAAAGTCCCGCGACGCTTGCGCCGGGTGAAACGCCTGCCCCGACGGGTGTGCCGACGCCGACACCTGTGCCGACAGCCACGCCGGAACCTACCGCCACCCCCGCCCCGACGGTTCGCTATGCCAACATGACGTTCGACCGCGACGCGGAAACGATTGATTTGGGCAAAACCGTCGTGTCGGATTTCAAGAAGCTGACGGCGTTTCTGGACGAGCTGCCGAACTTGAAAAAGTGCGATATGTACGGCACGAAGATGAAGCGCGCAGACATGGAAATGCTCTCGGAGCGCTATCCGCAGGTGGAGTTCGGCTGGACGATGTACGTTGGCGACCACCTCGTCCGCACGGATGTGACGGCGTTCTCCACCCAGCATACCTATCAGAGCAAGTTCCATACCAGCAAGACGTTCTCGGTACTCAAATACTGCCACAATCTGGTTGCACTGGACATTGGGCATAACGAGGTCAGCGATCTGTCCTTCTTGGAGGATTTGCCGCAATTGAAGGTGCTGATTCTCGCGGCGAATAATATCACGGATATTACCCCGCTGGCAAAACTGGAAAATCTGGAATATCTCGAATTGTTCCTCAACCACATTTCCGACCTGACCCCGCTGGAAGGGCTGACGCACCTGCGCGACCTCAACCTGTGCTATAACAGCATCACGGACTGGTCACCGCTGGAGAATATGCCGTGGCTGGAGCGACTGTGGCTGAATTACAGCGGCAAGTACGCGCGGATTGACCCCGTTCCGGCGGAAGTCATCGCCCAACTCAAGGAAAAGCTGCCGAACACAGAAATCAATACAACTGCTGCGCATTCCACAGCGGATGGCTGGCGTTCCCATGCGCGCTCGACGCTGGTGGGCGATATGTTCCGCAAGGGTATCTACGTCCCGTTCGAGGATTGAGATGAACCCTTGCGCCGCGGGCGAAAATATGGTATGATAGCCGTTGGAAATCGAAGCATAGCGTATAAGGAGTTATGAGCTTTATGGATATGAAAACGAAACTCGCCGGACTGATGGCGCAGTGCTTGACCGACACATGGCCGGACGCGCAGGGTCTGCCGACGGCGGAGGAAATCCGCGGTCTGCTCGCCGTGCCGCCTGACCCGAAAATGGGCGACTACGCGCTGCCGGTGTTCCGTCTGGCAAAAGCACTGCGGATGGCACCGCCGAAAATCGCCACGACCGTGGTCGAAAAGTGGTCGCATGAGGACGTAGCGCGTGCAGAAGCCGTCAACGGCTATGTGAACTTCTTCCTCAACCGCGTCAATTTCGCGGCGGAAACGCTTGAAAGCGTGCTCAAGGCGGGAGAAAACTATGGCTCGTCCGACATGGGCAACGGCAAGACGATTTGTCTTGACTATTCCTCTATCAATATCGCCAAACGTTTCCACATCGGGCATTTGTCCACCACGATGATTGGTCACAGCCTGCGCCGCATCTATGATTTCCTCGGATATAAGACCGTCGGCATCAACCATTTGGGCGACTGGGGAACGCAGTTTGGCAAGATGATCTGCGCCTATAAGCTCTGGGGCAACGAGGAAGAAGTGGAAAAGGGCGGCGTGAATGAACTGGTTCGCCTGTACGTCAAGTTCCACGAGGAAGCCGAGAAAGATCCCGCGCTGGACGATCAGGGCCGCGCGTGGTTCAAGAAAATTGAGGATGGCAACGAGGAAGCCCTGCGCATCTTCAATTGGTTCAAGGCGCTGACTCTGCGCGATACCGAGCGCGTCTATAAGCTGCTGGGCGTTACGTTTGACTCCTATGCAGGCGAATCGTTCTATAACGACAAGATGGATCGCGTTATCAACGAGCTGAAGGAAAAGAAACTGCTGACCATCTCCGAGGGAGCGTCTATCGTTGATTTGAGCGAGGACAATATGTCCCCCTGCATCATCCTCCGCTCCGACGGCGCGACGCTTTACGCCACCCGCGACCTTGCGGCGGCCATCTATCGCCATGATACTTATCATTTCGATAAGTGTCTGTACGTCGTGGCGTATCAGCAGGATTTGCACTTCCGCCAGATTTTCCGTGTGCTGGAAAAGATGGGATACGAATGGGCGAAGGACTGCGTGCATGTCGCGTTCGGCATGATTTCCTACGAGGGTCAGGCACTCTCCACCCGCAAGGGGCACGTCGTCTATCTGGAGGATCTGCTGGAACAGGCGCAGAAGAAGGCGCTGGACATCATCAACGAAAAGTCCCCGAATCTGCCGAACAAGGAGGACATCGCGCGTCAGGTTGGCATTGGCGCGGTTGTCTATACCGATTTGAGCAACAACCGAATCAAGGACGTCGATTTCTGCTGGGATCGTGCGCTGAATTTCGACGGCGAAAGCGGTCCGTATGTGCAGTATACCCACACGCGCTGCTGCTCTGTCCTGCGCAAGGCGGCGGAAATGTCCCTGCCCGAAGCGGATATGAACGCGCTGACGGATGACGAGGCACAGGCGCTCCTGCGTCTGCTGGGGCGCTTCCCGGATGTCATTAAGGAAGCGGCGGAAAAGTATGAGCCGTCAATGATTACCCGTGCTGTGACGGATATTGCGCAGGCGTATAATAAGTTCTATTATGAGCATCGGATTCTGGATGGTGAACCGGCGACGGCCGCCGCGCGCGTGGCGCTGACGAAGGCGACGAAGGATGTTATTAAGACGGGGCTGTGGCTGATTGGCATCGAAGCACCCGAACGCATGTAAGAAAAAAGAAGAAACGCACGGAAGGCGTATGGAAGAAAAACCAACACAATCGCGCGTGAATTCTTTTTCTGCCCGAATAGGCAGGAAAAAGCGACTGCGTTGTAGAATACCTGATTGTTTGCTAATGAACAGAGGTCAGTCTCTCTGTTCAGAAAGAAATCAAAAAAAGGAGTGAAGCACATGGCAGAGATTCTCGAATTCAAGTTCGACACGCAGCTGCTCATCGAAGGGCACGACCTCGACGAGGACGAAATCAACGACTACATCACGGAGCATTTCAAGGGCGACTGTCTGCTGGCAGTGGGGGACGATGAATTGATTAAGATTCACTTCCACACGAACGAACCGTGGCAGGTGCTGGAATACTGCGCGTCGCTGGGTGAAATCCATGACATTGTGGTGGAGAACATGCAGCTGCAGAGCGAAGGCCAGCACGGCTAATTGCACACAATATAAAGGGGCGCTGTCCGGCTCGGTGGTCGGAACAGCGCCCTGCTTATATGATACGATTATTGATACTATTTCCAGATTCGGAAATAGTATTAAACGTTCAGGTGTGCCTTCTTCAAGCGGCTGGAAATCATCGGGCCAATCAGCACGACAATCACCATCTTCACGATGTCCAGCGGAATGAACGGATAGACGCAGATGGCCAGCGCCGCGCTCGCCGTCTTGCCCGCCTGTACGCAGAACCAGACTGTGCCAATCAGGTACAGCACGACTTCACCCGCGACCATTGCCAGCATGTGCAGCCACCACTTGTCGCTCTTGCTCATCAGGAAGCCCGCCAGCGCCACCATCGGGATATAGCCGACGATGTAGCCGCCCGTCGCGCCCGCCAGCTTCGACACGCCGCCCGTGAAGCCGCTGAACACCGGCACACCGACCAGCCCCAGCAGGATGTACAGGCAGACGCTGATGGTTGCCTTCTTCCAGCCCAGCACATAAATCGACAGGAACAGCACCAGCGTCGCCATGCTAATCGGCACAGGGCCAATCGGCAGCGAGAGCGGCGCGAGCACGCAGATAACCGCCGTCATCAGCGCAATTGCAACCAAGGTATAGGTCGTGTTTTTTGTAGAAGCCGTCTTTTCCATCGTCGGGAATCCTCCTTGCGTAAACCAAAATGCGGTTTTGAGTTTACCATAGTTTCGGGCGTTTGTCAACTGCTTTTTGCGCTTTGGTTGACGATGCGGAATTTTTCGCCCTTCCTTTTTTTCTCGAAATGTGGTACACTTAAGGCACCACCGCACAATTCGGCGGCGCGTCTGGCGATGCCTTTTCCGCCATCTGCGGCATGCAAATTTCTCGATTTACCTCCAGTAAACCTTCGAAATTTGCATTTGCATCTGACGAAAAATCCATTCCCCA
>ERZ779992.654-NODE-654-length-22807-cov-3.277954_pt1 | contig 22807 bp, 20 predicted proteins | sample MGYA00511934_ERZ779992 | MGnify/ENA primary metagenome ERZ779992 (study PRJEB29588, sample SAMEA2163248) | human gut metagenome | biome: human gut; feature: human-associated habitat; material: faeces | place: Denmark | collected 2008/2010 ...
GCAGCCGATGCCCGCGCGGCGCTCATGGTCGGGAATCGCCGAAACGTTCACGCCGCCGATGGTAATGTCCCCCTTTTCCGGCGGATAAAGCCCCAGCAGCAGCCGGAACACCGTGCTTTTGCCCGCGCCTGTTCTGCCAACCAGCGTGACCTGTTCCCCTTCCTTTACGCTCATGGAGAAGTCGGACAGCACCGGCTTTTCGCCGTAGCCGAACGTCACATGGGACAGCACAACGTCGCCGCGCGCGGTATTCTTTCGCTCCTGGGAAATGGCGCGTTCCGGCTGATTAAGGAACGCGTCGATGCGCTTGACACCCGCCATAGCGGACTGAATTGTCTGAATCTCCATGCCGAGGCTTTCAATCGGCGAAAAAATGCGGGAAATGTAATTGATGATGGCGACCGATGTACCGACCGACATGCCGAACAGTGCCAGCACATCCGCATTGCCCGACGCGGAGAGCAGCATCACGATGCCCACGACGGCGGCGTTAAGCAGAAACACGACGGGCGAGTAAATCGCGTCATAGAAATTCGTTTTTTCCATCGCGGCGTAGCTTTCGCCGATGCGCTGGTCATAGCGCTGCTCCATGTAACTTTCCAGCCCCAAGGCGTGAATGGTGCGGATGTTGTGCAGCGTTTCCGGTACCTGCCCGGACACGGCGGCGACGGCGCGACGGTTCTCCAGCTGCGCGGCGAGCATCCGCTTCTGCACAAAACGGGTGAAAATGGCGAACAGCGGCAAAATCACCAGCAGCACCAGTGCAAGCCCCGTGTTCTCCACGGCAATCACTGCCAGAATCGAGATGACGCGGCAGGCATCCGCTGCCATGCTGATGATGCCGGAGGTGAACAGCGCCTCGACAGCATCCACATCACCCGAAAAGCGCGCGGCAACCTCGCCGGGATTTTGCCCGACGAGCGTGCTGGCGGGCAGCGCGATGAGCTTCTGCGACATTTCGGAGCGCAGGGCGTGCGTCATCTTCTGCCCGAACAGCACCAGCAGCGTTTCCTGCGCCGAGGAGAGCGTCCCCTCCAGCACAAGGCTGCAGAAATAGAGCAGCACGGCGGTGAACAGCAGCGGCATACCGCCCGTCAGCCGGTCAATTATGTTCTTGAGCAGCAGCGGCGGAATCAGCGACGCGGTAACCGATGCCGCAACACACAACAGCGTACTGATCGTCAATATCCGATGCGACCGCACCGCTGCCTTGAGCGCGGAAATCACGCCTGCTTTTTTCTGATTACGCATGTGCTTCACCCCCGGTTTGGCTCTCGTAAAGCCAGCGGTATGTCGGAACGGATGCCATCAGTTCGTCATGCGTGCCGACCGTCGTCTTGCCGTCCTCTATGAAAATCACCTGCTGCATTTGCGGGAAGTGGTACAGTCGATGCGAAATCAGGAAAATGACCTTATCCTTGGCGTATGCCTGCAAATTCGCAAACACAGCGTCCTCCGTCTTGCGGTCAAGCGCGGAAAACGGGTCGTCCAGAATCATCAGCGGACGCGGATGGGCAAGCGTTCTCGCCAGCGCCAGCCGCTGCGCCTGACCGCCGGAAAGCCGTGCACCGCTGCTGCCGACGACCGTGTCTGCGCCATTTTCCATCGCCAGCACTTCGTCCGTCAGGACGACGGCGTTCAGCTGCGGCAGAACGTCCTGCCTGCTGCCGAAAAGCACGTTGTTTTGAATCGTGTCCATGCTCAGTTCCGGATCATGTCCCAAATAGCCGACCATACCGGAGATTTCCCGCGGAGAGAAGCTCGAAAGTTCCTTGCCGCCGAAGCGAACCGAGCCGCCATAGGGCATTTCGCAGAGAAATACGCGCCCGAAGGTGGATTTGCCGCAGGCGACCGGGCCAGTCACGCCGATGATGTCGCCGGGATGCGCTGTCAGCGAAAGGCCGGAGAAAATCGGCGCGTCTCCGTAGGTGAAGGACAGATTGTCGAGCGTCACGTCGGCAGACTGCGGGATGCGGAGGTCGTCCAGCACTTCCGGCGACTTCATCAGCGGCTTGATGCGCTTCCACGACACTTCCGCTTTCTGCACGGAGTTGAACAGCTTTGCCACCTTGGAGGACTTCACCGTCAGCTTCGTGAAGCAGGACAGGAAGGTGGTGAAAACGCCGATGTCCCATGCGCGCCAGCCTGTGCCGAGTACGTTCTTCACGCCGAACCACAGGATGAACAGCACCCCGGCTTCCGATGCAGCCAGATACAGCGGCGGCGGGGCGGGCTGCCACACGTTGGAACGCACAGCAGCCTTTTCATAATTCTTCAGCGCACCCTCGTAGCGTTCCGCGCGGGCTTCCTCGCAGCCGTAGATACGGTAGGTGACGGCGTTTTCCGCGCGGTCGAGCGTTGCACTGCTGAGCGCACTCGCCGCTTTCTTGTACGCCGCTCCTGCGCGCTGAACAGGCTTCTTCATCTTTGCTGCGCAGAAGTACGAAATGGGCGTGAACAGCAAACTCAGCAGCGCCAGATGCCAGTCGTAAATCAGCAGCATGACTGCGTAGCTGACCATCACCACGCCGGTGTCAAACACTTCGGTGGTGAACTTGCGCATTCCTTCCACGCAGTCCTCCACGTCGGAAATGGCTTTCGTCATCAACTCGCCAGCACCTTCTTTTTCCAGCGACGTGCGGCTTTCGCGTACCAGATTGGCGTACAGAATGCCCTTCATACGGCGGTTGATGTTGTTGGCGAAGCGCCGAACGTAGAATCGCTTGATGAAACGCGCGCCCTGAACCACCAGCGTGATGACCAGATACGCCAGCACCAGCGTCGCCATCGCGTCCGCGGTTTGATAGCCACCCAGAATGTCGGTCAGGCATTGGGCAAGCCGCCCTTCGAACCACGGCGTCGCCAGCAGACCCACGTTGTAGAACAGCCCAGACAGCGTGACGAAGGTCAGCGACAGCCATTCGGCACGAAAATAGGAGCTGACTTTGTTCGGGCAGAAATTCTGCTTGTCTTGCATCGTCTTTATTTCCTCTGCGCCTGAATAAAATGCGGGAATCCCGCGCGGCTTTCGGTTTTGGATGCTGCGTACAGCTTGTTCAGCAGCACTGCGAAGGTTTTGGATTCATCGTCCGTCAGCACAGAAGTCAGGTACTCGTAGAAGGATGCTTCGATCTCTGCTTTGGAGGCCTTCATGGCTTCCGCCTTTTCCGTGGGATACAGCAGCTGACTGCGGCGGTCGTTCGGAGCCGCCTGACGCACCAGAAAGCCTTTCGCTTCCAGATTTTTTGTCCGCCGCGCGATGGCTGCCTTGTCTGCGTGCAGCAGTTCGGCCAGCTGGGCCTGCGTACAGCCGGGATGGTGGCGCAGCGCATGGATGAGGTCGATCTCCGCTGTGCCGACGCCCTCTTCCCGCAGGGACAGCAGGACGAGTTTCTCTGTTTCCCGCGCGATTTTTGTGATTTTCCGCTCGGTGATATCCATATGTGCACCTCCGTGACGCTGATGGTTGTATGTGCATCGTTGTACATGCAACTATTATAATCAGGGACAGTACAATGTCAAGGGCGTTTTTGCAAGATTGCCGCGAAATTTGAAACTCCCTGCCGGAACATCCTCGGCAGAGCGCATTGTTATTCTTATGAAACTCCCCTTGCCTATCCTGTTCTGTCGGCACATGGAATCAGCCGCAATGCTGACGGTGTGCTTGCGTTGGAGCCGTATGCGGAAAGCACTGATGCTTGTCAAAAACGTGACGTTCCCCTGCCAATCCGCCTATTTCCGAACATTCACTTAAATTGTTCGCAAAAAAATCGGATTTTTTCTGAAAAAGACTTGATTTTCGTGTCGAATTTGTGTACAATGGGTCATGTTTCCCAGAAAACGTTCGCTTTTTAGCGGACGGTTACACCGTTTTCACCCATCGAATGGAGGAGGACTTGACCATGAAAAAGTTTGCGTCTCTGCTGCTTGCGCTGGTGATGTGCCTGTGCTGCCTGACGACTGCTGCACTGGCTGAACGCGCGCCCGTCGCGAAGGATGACCTGAAGATCGGCTTCATCTTCCTGCACGACGAAAACTCCACCTACGACCTGAACTTCATCACCGCGGCGAAGGCTGCCTGCGAGAAGCTGGGCATTGCCTACGAAACCAAGACCAACATTCCCGAAGGTCAGGAATGCTACGACGCAGCTGCTGAACTGGCGGACGCAGGCTGCGACATCATTTTTGCGGACTCTTTCGGTCATGAATCCTACATGATTCAGGCCGCGCTGGAATTCCCGGAAGTCGAGTTCTGCCATGCGACTGGCACGAAGGCGCACACCGAGAACCTGCCCAACTACCACAACGCTTTCGCGACCATCTATGAAGGCCGCTATCTGGCGGGCGTTGCGGCTGGCATGAAGCTGAACGAAATGATCGACGCCGGCACGATTACGGCGGATCAGGCGAAGATTGGCTATGTCGGCGCTTACCCCTACGCGGAAGTGAAGTCCGGCTACACCTCCTTCTTCCTCGGCGCGCGCTCTGTCTGCCCCTCCGCGACGATGGAAGTGACCTTCACCTACTCTTGGTATGACGAGGCAATGGAAAAGGAAGGCGCGCAGATGCTGATTCAGAAGGGCTGCGTCCTCATTTCCCAGCACGCTGACTCCATGGGCGCTCCGACTGCCTGCGAAGTGGCGGGTGTGCCGAACGTCTCCTACAACGGCTCCACGGTGGCTGCCTGCCCGAATACATTTATCGTTTCCTCCCGCATCAACTGGGAACCCTACTTCGAGTACATCCTGAACTGCATGATGAACGGCGAAGACATCGCGCTTGACTGGACTGGCACGATTGCGACCGGTTCTGTCGAGCTGTCTGCCATCAACGAGCAGGCCGCGGCGGCTGGCACGGCTGAGAAGCTGGAAGAAGTGAAGGCTGCGCTGGCGGCTGGCACCATCAAGGTGTTCGACACTGCGACCTTCACCGTGAACGGCGCGGCACTGACCTCCTATCTGGCGGACGTGGACGACATGGGCGACTTCGTGGGTGACACCGAAGTGGTCAAAGACGGCGAATTCAAGGAATCCTTCTTCCGCGCCGCTCCCTACTTCGACCTGAACATCGACGGCATCACGCTGCCCGAAGGTATGTAATTCCATTTTCGACTGCCCCGATCTTTTGCATGGGGTCGGGGCGGTCGAATTTCTTGTTGACACTGCAAATGAAAGTGCAGGCAAACCCGCTGCATTCCCATTTGCAGTGTTTCCTATTCATTCGCGTCATTTACGATTTGCAATCATAAAGGAGTGAGCCGGTTGGAACAGAGAACCGCAGCCGTCAGCGTTCGCAATGTGACCAAGCGCTTTGGCCCTGTGCTGGCCAATGATAAGGTGTGTCTGGATATTTACCGCGGCGAAATTCTTGCACTGCTGGGTGAGAATGGCAGCGGCAAAACCACGCTGATGAACATGCTCTCCGGAATTTACTACCCCGACGAGGGCGAAATCTACATCAACGGCAAGCCCGTGTCCATCTCTTCCCCAAAGGAGTCGTTCCATCTGGGCATCGGCATGATTCATCAGCACTTTAAGCTGGTGGATGTGTTCACGGCGGCGGAAAACATCATCCTCGGTCTGGATGAAAAGCTGGATATGAAGTCCGCCATCCGCAAAATTCGGAAAATCTGCGACCAGTACGGCTTCGATATCGACCCGAACCAGAAGATTTATGACATGTCCGTTTCACAGAAGCAGACGATTGAAATCATCAAGGTGCTGTATCGCGGCGCTGATATCCTGATTCTGTATTAGCCGACCGCCGTGCTGACCCCGCAGGAGACGGACAAGCTCTTCGCCATCCTGCGCAACATGCGCAACGCTGGCAAGGCGATTGTCATTATCACCCACAAGATGCACGAGGTGGAGTCGCTGTCCGACCGCGTGGCGGTGCTGCGCAAGGGGCAGTACGTCGGCGACGTGATGACCCGCGACACGAATGCCGAAGAACTGACGAACATGATGGTCGGGCATCCGGTAAAGCTCAACATTGAGCGCACCGAGCCGGTCAATCCCCGCCCGCGCATCGAGGTCAAAGACTTGATTGTGCGCAACGAGGAAGGCACGACGAAGCTCGACCATGTCAGCTTTACCGCCAATTCAGGCGAAATTCTGGGCATCGCGGGCATTGCGGGTTCGGGTCAGAAAGAACTGCTGGAAGCGATTGCCGGGCTTCAGCCTGTCGATGCTGGCAGCATCAGCTACATCGAAGACGATGGCACGCATGTGGAACTGATTGGAAAAGACCCGCTGACCATCCAGAACATGGGCGTTTCGCTCTCCTTCGTGCCGGAGGATCGGCTGGGCATGGGCTTGGTCGGCAACATGGACTTATCCGACAACATGATGCTGCGCACGTTCCGCAAAGGGCACTCGTTCTTCACCGACCGCAAGAGCCCGCGCAAAATCGCGGAAAACGTGGTCAAGGAGCTGGAAGTCGCGACGCCGAGCCTGAGTACGCCGATTCGCCGTCTGTCGGGCGGCAACGTGCAGAAAGTGCTGGTCGGGCGCGAAATCACCTCCGCGCCGAAAGTGCTGCTGACGGCGTACGCGGTGCGTGGGCTGGACATTCATTCCTCCTACACGATTTATAACCTGATTAATAACCAAAAGAAGCAGAACGTGGCGGTTGTCTACGTCGGTGAGGATTTGGATGTGCTGGTGGAGCTGTGCGACCGCATTCTGGTGCTGTGCGGCGGCAAAGTCAGCGGCATCGTGCCCGGCCGTGGCGCAGACAAGCGAGAAATCGGCATGATGATGACCCGCGTGGGAGGTAATGAGCATGAGTGAAGCCAAACGGGAGCCGCTCTTCCACATTTCCAAGCGAACAGACATTTCGTGGCAGAAGGCGCTGCTGATTCGCGTGATTGCCATTGCGCTGGCACTGGGCGCAAGTGCCATTATCTGCCTGCTGCTGACGGATGACGACCCGCTCGCCATTTACAGCACCATCATCAAAGGCACGTTCGGCACGCCGCGCAAGACGTGGGTGACTTTCCGCGACGTGGCGATGCTGCTGTGCATTTCCCTCGCCGTTACCCCTGCGTTTAAGATGCGCTTCTGGAACATCGGCGGCGAAGGTCAGACGCTGATGGGCTGCCTCGCCTCCGCCAGCTGCATGATTCTCCTGCGCGACGTGCTGCCAAACTGGGCGCTGATCCTCGTGATGCTGCTGACCAGTATGCTCGCTGGTGCGATTTGGGGCGGCATCCCGGCGCTCTTCAAGGCAAAGTGGAATACGAACGAGACGCTGTTCACGCTGATGATGAACTATGTCGCGACGCAGCTGGTCGCGTACTTCTGCATCTTCTGGGAGTCGCCGAAGGGGTCGGGAAAAATCGGCATCATCAACCAGCGCTCGCAGATTGGCTGGCTGCCGAAGGTCGCTGACCAGCAGTATCTGCTCAACATCATCGTGGTCGGCGTGCTGGTGCTGCTGATGTTCCTCTACCTCTATTACACCAAGCACGGGTACGAGATTTCCGTCGTCGGCGAAAGCCAGCGCACCGCCCGGTATGTAGGGATCAAGGTGGAGTGGGTCATCATCCGCACGATGCTGATTTCCGGCGCACTCTGCGGCTTGGCGGGCTTCCTGCTGACCGCGGGCAGCGACCACACGCTGACGACGACGCTTGTAGACGGGCGCGGCTTCACGGCGGTCATGGTGTCATGGCTGGCGAAATTTAACCCGTTCGTTATGATTTTTACCAGCTTCCTGCTCGTTTTCCTTGACCGCGGCGCTGGCGAAGTATCCTCGAAGTTCGGGCTGAATCAGTCTTTTGCGGACATTATCACGGGTGTGATTCTGTTCTTCATCATCGGCTGTGAGTTCTTTATCAACTACAAAATTAGCTTCTGCAAGCGTACTGGGAAGGAGGAGAAGCTGCGTGTTTGATATCATTTCATTCATTCCCCGCGCGGTGGTGCAGGGCATTCCGCTGCTTTACGGCAGCACGGGTGAAATACTGACGGAAAAGTCCGGCAATTTGAACCTCGGCATCCCTGGCATCATGTATGTCGGCGGCATCTGCGGTGTTATCGGCTCGTTTTTCTACGAAAACTCTCTGCCCAGCAAGGCGGACATCAGCGCACTTCCGGCAATTCTGATTCCGATTGTATGCTGCCTGCTCGGTTCGCTGCTGATGGGGCTGCTCTACTGCCTGCTGACCGTTACGCTCCGTGCGAATCAGAACGTGACGGGCTTGGCCATGACAACTTTCGGCGTGGGTGTTGGCAACTTCTTCGGCGGCTCACTGATTAAGCTGTCTGGCAGTGAAGTTCCGTCTATTGCCCTCTCCGGCACAAGCTACTTCTTCCATCGCCCACTGTTCGCCGAGAGTGAAGGCTGGTTCTATCAGGACTTCCTGTCCTATGGCTTCATGGTATACCTCGCGATTGCCATTGGCTTCTTTGTCGCTTGGTTCATGAAGCACACCCGCACAGGTCTGCATCTGCGCGCGGTTGGCGAAAATCCGAACACCGCCGACGCCGCGAGCATCAACGTGACGAAGTACAAGTACATGGCAACGTGCATCGGCAGCATGATTGCAGGGCTTGGCGGACTGTACTACGTCATGGACTACGCAAGCGGCGTGTGGTCAAACAACGCGTTCGGCGACCGCGGCTGGCTGGCGATTGCGCTGGTCATCTTCACCATCTGGCGCTCGAATGTTGGCGTGTTCGCGTCGATTCTCTTCGGCGGACTCTACATCCTGCACATGTACATCCCGACCGGCTCAAATCCGGCGGTGAAGGAACTGTACAAAATGCTCCCCTATATTGTGACCATCGTGGTGCTGTGCATTTCCAGCCTGCGCAAGAAGCGGGAGGACCAGCCGCCGCAGCATTTGGGGCTGCCATACTTTAGAGAAGAAAGGTAAGTAAATAGAAGAACCGCGGCGGGTGCTGAAGAAAGGCACTCGCCGCGGTTACTTTATGATGCTTATAGAATCTTTATTGCGCGTTTCGATGGATTGTGCTACAATAACGAAGTGCAATCGTGAAAATACATGCGCGCAGTTCGACAAAGGCACATCGGAGGAAGAAAGAACATGGCACGAGCATTTTCAGCCAAAGATGCTAAGCAGCTGATTCGGCAGCATCAAAAGCTAAGGAATCAACTGATAGATAACTACAATTATGCGGAACGCCAGAAAAAGGACAGCAATTCGATTGCAAGCAGTTTGTTTTCCAGAAATGTGTTTGCAAAGCTGCTTGAGGATGAATTGCTGTCGGGCAATATTCGCTCACTTGATTCACAGGATGTTCAGCGGCTACTTTGCAGTTTGAACAAGTATATCAAGGGAAAATCGCTCTCTGAGGACAGCGAAACATTGGCGCGTGACACTCGCACAAAATACAATCAAGAAATCAACAACTTGAAGCCAGCAGCGAATGCTGTAACATGGCTTCTCACCTTCGGGAAGAGCAGGGCTGCGGCGGAAGCTGCCTATGCGTATCTGCAAAAGGAAGCAGATGGCACCTATGCGTGGCAGGTTCAGTCGGTCGCAAAGGATATTGAGCAGTTAGAACAGTCAGATGCCGCACAGGCTGTGCAGCAATTTGAACAGAATCGCACGAGTTTCAGGGACACACTGTACGAAATCAATTCCAACATTTTTCATGATCGAGCGGTACAGTCTGATATTGAGCGGGTATATCAGCAGCACCACGATTTGCAAGAGCAGCTTCGCGGGGCTGATACGTCTGTTGAGCAAGCGACGGAAACAATCAAAGCGGCAGTTGAACGGCTGCAAGCGCTCGACGTGCTCAACATACTCAAAAATGTGCCGATTGACGAATTGAACCGCGAAAAGACAGGAATCCGCTTCAAAGCGCTGAAAGATGCTGGATATCAAACGGTTGCGGATGTTTACTGCGCGGCAAAGTACAATTTGGCATCCGTGCATGGCATCAGCGAAGATGCGGCGAACACGCTCAAAAAGTGCGCAAAGCAGTATGCGCAGGAGGCGAAGAGTGGTGCAAAAATCCGTCTGAGCGTAGACAATCAGAATCAAGAAGCGACGAATCTTGTCTGTGCACTCTACACATATCGCCAGTATATCGAGGCACTGAACGCCCTGAATGAACAGCGCAAGAAGCATGAAAAAACCGTGACGGCCGGCATGGATGACATGCAAAAAATTGCATATGGCAGCGTCAATTGGTTCTTCTATGACGCAGCGGAGAAAAAGCGCCTGAGCGAAGCCTACCGTAATCTTGCAAGTTTGGCAAATGGCGAATATGCGCAGGTGATTCGCGACTCTGTTCGGATTTTAACAACTGCACAGGCGGTTGATGCGGCGCAGGCGTGGGCGGATTTTGAGCACAACAGTATCTCCTATTTCAACATCCTTGAAACAATTGTCCCCGGAGTATTAGGAAACGACGACAAATGGTTCGGCCTGCCGGAAGAATTAGCGCGTGAAATTCAGGAAGAGTGCTTCTTCCCGGACGGGCTCAAGTGCGAATTGCGTCGCTATCAGGAATGGGGCGTAAAGTACATTCTTCATCAGGAACGTGTACTGTTAGGCGATGAAATGGGTCTTGGCAAAACCGTGCAGGCCATTGCAACGCTGGTGTCACTGCGGAACACAGGTGCAACCCATTTTATTGTTGTTTCCCCTGCCAGCGTTGTGCCCAACTGGTGCAAGGAGGTTGCAGAAAAGAGCAAACTCCGTGTGACAAAGATTCATGGTGCAGGGCGCATGAACGCTTTTCAGGATTGGCAGAAGAATGGCGGTGTTGCGGTCACGAATTTTGAAACGACCGGTTATCTGAAGGTAGATAAGGCTTTCAAATTTGACATGATGATTGTCGATGAAGCCCACTACATCAAAAACGCAGAAGCACGCCGTACACAAAATGTTATCCATCTGAGCGAACACACGGATCGAATCCTGTTCATGACGGGTACGGCGCTGGAGAACAAGGTGGATGAGATGATCTCGCTGGTGCAGGTACTGCAGCCTGCAATTGCTTCGGAACTGCACCATATCGCGTTTATGTCCTCCGCACCGCAGTTCCGGGAGCGCGTTGCACCGGTGTATTATCGGCGCAAACGTGAAGATGTGCTGACAGAATTGCCGGAGCTGATTGACAACAAAGAATGGTGCACCATGTCGCCCGAAGAAACGACAGTCTATGAAGCGACGGTGATGAGCAAAAATTATATGGCAGTACGGCGCGTGTCATGGGATATTGATGATTTGCACCATTCCTGCAAAGCAATCCGCATGAAGGAAATTGTTGACGAAGCAACGGAAGATGGACGCAAAGTAATCATTTTCTCCAATTTCCGCGAGACAATCTCCAAGATTGCGGATTTCATGGGGGATGTCTGCTTACCTATCATCAATGGCTCAATTTCTCCGCAGCGCAGACAGGAAATTATTGATGAATTTGACAAAGCACCGGCGGGGACGGTGTTGCTGGCGCAGATTCAGGCGGGCGGCACAGGGCTGAACATTCAATCCGCCAGCGTAGTCATCCTATGCGAACCGCAGATGAAACCGTCGATTGAAAATCAAGCGATTTCCCGCGCATACCGCATGGGACAGGCGCGCAATGTGCTGGTGTATCGCCTGTTGTGCGAGGAAAGCATTGATGAACGCATCACGGATATGCTTGCTGCGAAGCAGGCAATTTTCGATGCATTTGCGGATAAATCCGTAGCGGCCGCAGCAACAAACAAGGAAGAAGACGAGAGCAAGACGATGGGCAAACTGATAGAAGAGGAAATCGAGCGAATCAACGAAAAGAACGGAAAAAAGGAACGCCAATAATCGTTTGACTGCCAGCACATAAAAAAGGATTTGCGCCTGTTGAAACGCAAATCCTCTTTTCATACTATTGACAAAATTTTTTGATAGGCTTCCCTGCTTATTGCTTGCTAATCTGCCTCGCCACATGCACCCCGCTTGCGGACGCATGGGACAGAGAGTGCGTGATGCCGCTGCCGTCGCCGATGATGTAAAGCCCGTCGTGGCAGGTCATGAGGTTGCTGTCCACCTCGACCTCCATGTTATAGAACTTCACTTCCACGCCGTAGAGCAGCGTGTCGTCGTTGGCAGTGCCGGGGGCGACTTTATCCAGCGCGTAAATCATCTCGATGATGCCGTCCAGAATGCGCTTGGGCAGCACGAGGCTCAGGTCGCCCGCGGCGGCGTTCAGCGTCGGCACGGTGAACGACTCCTTGATGCGTTTTTCGGTGCTGCGCTTGCCGCGGATGAGGTCGCCGAAGCGCTGGACGATAACGCCGCCGCCCAGCATGTTGCTCAGGCGCGCAATGCTCTCGCCGTAGCCGTTGGAGTCCTTGAACGGCTCAGAGAAATGCTTGGCGACCAGCAGCGCGAAATTCGTGTTGTTCGTCTGTTTTGCGGGATCCTCGTAGCTGTGACCGTTCACAGTTACAATCCCATTCGTGTTTTCGTTGACGACAACGCCCCTGGGGTTCATGCAGAAGGTGCGTACCGCGTCTTCATACTTTTCGGTGCGGTAGACGATTTTGCTTTCATACAGTTCGTCGGTCAGGTGCGAGAAAATCTCGGCGGGCAGTTCCACGCGGACGCCAATATCGACGCGGTTGGAATTTGTCTTGATGTGAAGGTCTTTACAGACTTTTTCCATCCATTTGCTGCCGCTGCGGCCGGCGGAAATAACGCACTTGCGCCCCTCAAAGAATTTGTCGCCGCTGTAAATGCGATAGCCGTTGTCCGTCTTTTCTACCGTGTCGATGGGGCAGTCAAAATGAAACTCCACCTGTTCCTTCAGATAGTCGTAAAGGTGCTCGAGCACAATATAGTTAATGTCCGTTCCGAGGTGGCGAACGGAAGCGTCCAGCAGGTGCAGACCGTGTTGCATACACGTCTTTTTCAGGCTCGTGCCGGCGGTCGAATAGAGCTTCGTGCCCTCGCCGCCGTAGCGCAGATTGATGGTATCAACATATTCCATGAGTTCCGTGGCGGCCTTTTTGCCGATGTACTCGTAGAGCGTGCCGCCGAAATCGTTGGTGATGTTGTACTTGCCGTCGGAGAATGCGCCCGCGCCACCAAAGCCGCTCATGATGGAGCAGCACTTGCAGTGGATGCAGGATTTCACTTTCTCGCCGTCAATCGGACACTTCCGGCGGTTGAGCGGGTGCCCCGTTTCAAAAACGGCGACTTTCAGGTCAGGTCGGCGTTCCATCAATTCATAAGCGGTAAAAATTCCTCCGGGGCCAGCACCAATAATGAGCACATCGTACATCGTAATTCCTCCATCAAAAGCTGCAGTGGGGTGGCTGACAGGGATATTTCCCCCATTTTGCAAGCATATAGCAACTATTTTATTATACCATACCGAAGTGCTGGTGACAAGTGCAAAATGCGTTATTTTCCCGCCTTGACAAGCGGCATCATCGGAATTGTCTCTTCGGACAGCACAACTTCTTCCATAGCGGCGAGCATGAATCTGCCGCCAGCAGCCTGACCGGAATTTGCGTCATTATGCGGCAATGCTCAGCACGAAACATTCACTGCGCAAAACACTACATTTTCACACGCCTGCGCCAAAATTTGCGTTGCGTCGCAGTCCAGATTTAGCCAATCCTGCTTTGCATCGCTTGTTAGAATGACAGGCATCCGGTCGTGGATGAAGCGAATCTGTTCGGCGGGCTTACGCGTTAGAATGGTGAACACTGCGCGCCCGTTCTCCACGCGGTACAGCCCCGCCATGTATAGCAAACCTGCATCCGCCTGTCGGATGGCGTACTTGATTTTCTCCCTGCCGCGCTTTTCCCACTCGAAATAGTTCGTTGCTGGAATCAAGCAGCGGTGCTGACGCATCGCGTCCTGAAAGAGAGCCTTCTCTCCTGCCGTTTCGCTCCGAGCATTGATGAGCAGGCGGCCGTCCGGCAGCGTGTATCCCCATTGCATGGGAAAGGGCACGACGCGCCGGTTTCGATTGTTCGCCAGCACAGGCACGGTATCCGTCGGGAAAATCTCGCCCGTCTTGACGGTGACGCCGCGCCGATTCAGCTGATCGATGATGCTGCAAAGTTCGCCAGAATTGTCACTATCAGCAAGGAAAAAACGTCCGCACATGTGCAAAGCCTCCCTGTTCAGCCTTGCAGCGGATGCTTCATCATTCGCGCTTTGCGGCTGAGGTAATACTGATATACTTCGCCATACGGAATCCAAATTCCCGCTTTCACAATCTGCACATACGCATTGTCTACCACGTCCTCTGCCTCCCGCCCGACGGGATAGCGCTGATGGCGCGTGTAGTAATCGTTTGTCTCCTCGCGCAGCCACTTCGCAATCTGTTCGCGCTGGCACAGTTTCAGGTCTGAAAACCGCTTGTCCAGCTGCCGCGGCTGCTGATGAACATTCAAACTCCATTGCATAATTCATTTCTCCTCTATCCTATTTTTCAATAAGAATTCGCCAAGATGCGCCACCGAGTTGTGCGATGCCGCCTTAAATGGAGCCACTGACGCGGGCGGATGCCATGTGGTGTTACGCGACTTTCCGGCGAACCGGCTGCACAACCGTGATCAGCCGCCCCAGCCGATGTGCCGTCTCGATGGTCTGCGCCGTGCCGCCGGGCTGACCGTCAAAACATGCCAGCAGCACGCTGCAATGCGACACCATGTAGTAGTTCCGATCGAATAGGCAGCGCTTGGTATACTCGTGCGCAATCCATGTGATGACATCCGCTTCCTCGCGGATGCGCTCCGCCCGGTCGCGCAGGGACTGCGGCCACTTTGCAGTCTGTCCGTCGTGCGGAATGGCAATCTCCAGCGTGATTTCCGGGTACTGCTCGCGCAGCGTCAGCACCGCCTCCGCCGCGTACATATCCATGCCCAGCGCTCCGCCGGAAATAAAGTGCGTGTACCCTTCTAGAATCATCATTTCGATAGAATTGCACAGCCGGCGCTTGAAATCCACGCAGCGCGGGTCGGCTTCATCAAAACCAAACGGCAGTTTTTGCGGACGATGCCCAGTGAATACCACGCTGTGCCGCCAATCGGCTGGCTTTCGGCGAATGATTCTGTCCATTTCAATTTCCCTCCGTCGCTTCTACAAACCAGCGCCCGACGATGGCAGTGCGTTCGTCTGTCGGACGCTCAAAAAACAAGTAGCGCTCCTGACCTGCCAGCATCACCGTGTATCGGTCACCCTGCCCGCCGGATTTGCGCGCTGCCGCGGGCACAATCGCTTTTACACGCGAAATTTCGTATCGCCGTCCGTCCACCCAGTGGATGACCTGCGGCCGCATCCGCCCGGAAGTATCAAACACAACATCTACGTTGATATACTGCTTGCGATATTTCAATGCTGACTCCCTCCTGAATCATTCTGCACGGCTGAAGCACCGAAATTCCACATTGTCATTTACACGACCTCCGAAAGTGATTTACTGTGTCTATTATAACGCGAAAGAACGTTCCTGTCAACAGCATAATGCTATTATTCTATGATTTTCATTTCCGACGGTACACGGTGTGAAGATATTATCTGTGTCTAAACCTCGACGCGTTTTATTCTGCCTATGGGAAAAAAGGCACTCACCCGCAGGAAAAAACACACCATATTTCCGCGCAAGCATTGACATATTGGCAATCTCGTCTTACAATAGAAATGCCTATAGGCACTGCCCGGAGCGCATACGCGCAAGTGCGAAACGGACACCATCATACAGAAAGTCGTGAGGGTGAAATGTGATGAGTGAAAGTGAGATTACCGACGTATACAACAAGATGCTGGAGGATCTCGTGCGATTATGCCGCATTCTGCTCAATTACCAAATGATTCATGGTGTGGATGCGGAAGATATTGTTCAGCGAGTGGTACTGCGGGCGCTGGAGAAGAAGGAGCAGATGGCGAATCACAAGAATCTCTACGGGTGGTTCGTCAACGCCTGCAAGCTGGAGTGCATCACACTGGCGCGTCGCTCCCGCATCGAACGCAGGCGGCTGGGTATATCGCTCCCGCTGGAACCGGAAATCCTCATCGAGAAACAACAGGACGAACTCATCCAGTGGCTGCGAAAGAGCGAGATGAACGAGCTGCTGGAGGAACTGCAAGCGCGCCTGACCCCGCTGGAGAAGTCCGTCTATCACCAGTATTACGAGGAGGATAATTCCGCGGCGGATACAGCGGACACGCTGGGCATCAAGCGCAACACGGTCAACGATGCCGCGCGCCGCATCCGCAAAAAAGCGGCAGGACTGCTATTCGTCACGCTGCTGCTGTGCGTACAGGGCGGCACGTTTTTGATTCTATAAAATTTTTTCTGCTTATCCCATTTTGCCCTTCTCATGCAGTATCATATAGTGAAGGGAGGCTTTTTTGTGAGCGACCCAAAAGAAAAGGAGGTTCAAGCCATCCTGCAAGCGATTGATTACGGTCATCTGCCGCCGCGCGAGACGCAGCGCCGCCTGTTGAACATCATTCAGGCGGAAGCCGCTCGAACGGATGCGCCGACAGATGAAACGAAAATCCACACCTGCATGGATTTGCTGGAACGTCTGCAAGGTGAACAGAAGCCGATTGCCCCCGCGCGCGTGGATGCCCTCCGGCAGCACATTGCGGCAGCACATCAGAAAAACGAAAGAAAGCGCCAAAAGCGGAAGAAAATCATTGCCGCAGCGGCTTGCAGTGCCGCGGCGATAGCTGTCGCCTTTGCCGTATCGCATCCGCTGCTGTGGTATGAAAACTGGACAACCGCCGATGAACAGCAGCACTTCGTGACGAGCCACGAAATCGCCATCGAAATGCTGGAAACTGCCGTCGCTGACCCCATGCTGCCAACCGACGATACCGTTGAGGTGCAGAGCATCGCAGCGCTTGATGCGCTGATTGGCAGGAAAACCGGCATCCCAGAAATGGTGAACGGTCAATGGGAGCTTCAACACCGCTATGTGAATTTCACGCGAAGTGGCATCAGTATTTCGCTGATGTATGTCAATGCGGCGGACGCACAGCAGACGATCGTCGGTGTAATCAATCTGATTTCCAATCCGCAGTATATGATGCTTTCATTCGAGCAGTCGTATGAAGGAACGATTCAACAGTTCGATGGACTGAATTTCTACATTACGGAAAACATCAACAAGCCCGTCGCTTTATGGCAGGGCGACGACAAACTTCTGCTGTTTTCCGGCAGAACGTCGCAGGAAGAGGTAACTTCACTCCTGCGCACAATCATTAGAGAGATAGGAGAATAAATGATGCATATGCTTCGCCGTGTTTTCGCTGTGCTGCTTGTTCTTGCGGCACTTTTGAGCTGCGCATTCGCAGACGATTCCGTAGAACCGTGTGCGGATGTCACTTTCCTGTCCGCCACTTGTTCGCTCGGCATGGATAAAGTTGCCACTTTTACTCTGATGACGGATATCCTTGCCGGCCGCATTGTCGTCACCAACGCATGGCTGGAACAGCAGTCGAACGGACGCTGGGTTTATGTGAAAACGCTGGCTGTTCCGGCGACAATCGCCACGAACACCATTTCGTACTCTGCGACCCTCTCCTATTCCAGCGCGATTACGACCAGAGGCACGTTCCGAATCGGCTTCACTGCGGATGCGGATGGCCATCAAATCACCCGCTATTCCAACAGCCGCCGTTTCATCTGATACTATTTTCAGATTCACCTGCACTTTTTCCGTTCTGGCATCCGGCAGCTTCATTTAGTGCAGCGCGGCTGCGCGGCATTCCACTCCCGTTCACCAGAACAAAAAATTCGCGGCGCATTCTTAACCTCAAATAGTACGACAAGCAAAAACTGCAAGTCCCTGCCCGCATCAAACAGCGCGGCAGGGCTTTTTTAATTGCCTTTCGACTATCCACGCGGGAAAAACGATGTGATTTCCAATTTTCGTGCATGAAAACGCAGGAAATGCACAAAATGTTTTTCGGACACCGAAATCATGGGTAACACCGCACAGCCGCAGATGGCGGAAAAGACATCGCCAGACGCGCCGCCGAATTGTGCGGTGGTGCCCATGCACTTTCCCGAACAGATTTTGAAGGAGGCTGACCATCATGCGAGCAACCGGTATTGTTCGCCGCATCGACGAGCTGGGGCGTGTTGTCATTCCCAAGGAAATCCGCAGAACGCTGCGGATTCGCGAAGGCGACCCGCTGGAAATCTACACCGACCGCGACGGCGAGGTGATTCTCAAGAAGTATTCCCCGATTGGCGAAATGTCATCCTTTGCCAAGGACTACACAGAGAGCCTGTTCCGTTCGCTGGGGCATATTGCCGTGATTGTGGACCGCGATCAGGTGGTGGCGGCGAGCGGTCTGCCGCGCAAGGAGCTTGGCGACAAGCCGATCTCCCGCGCGCTGGAGACGGCCATTGCCAGCCGACAGACCGTTGCCCTGAATCAGCAGAGCGGCGGAAGGATGGTGGCAGTGACGACGGAAGAAGATCAGAACCCGAACTACACGGCGCAGGTCATCAGCCCGATTATTGCCGACGGCGAAGCGATTGGCGCGGTGCTGCTCATGAGCCGCGACAACGGCGTCAAAATGGGCGATACAGAGTTGAAGGTGGCGGAAACGGCAGCGGGCATCGTCGGGCGGCAGATGGAACAGTAAAAATCGGGAAGCGCGCGCTTCCCTTTTTTGCGTTTTTGCTTGATTCAGAGGGCATTCTGGCGTATAATGGAGTACGGTATTTTCATCACGGAAAGGATGCAGCCAATGGCAAGCAAATCCAAGTCGATTATCGGCGGCATGACCGTGCTGGGCATTGCAGGCATTATCTGCAAGCTCGTCGGCGTGCTGTTCTCCATCCCCCTGACGTACGTTATCGGGGCGCAGGGTCAGGGCATCTACAATGCGGTTTTCCCGACCTACAACCTTCTGCTGACAATCTCATCCGCCGGGCTGCCCGTCGCGGTCAGCCGAATGGTATCCTCCGCGCTGGCGAAGGATGACCCGCACAGCGCCAAGCACGTTTTCCGTGTCGCCCTGCTGCTGCTGACGACTTTGGGATGCATTGCAGCCATCATCATGCTGGCGGGCAGCGGAATGCTGGCGGCGCGCGTGAATCAGTCGGACAGCAAAATCGGCTTTCAGGTGATTGCACCGTGTGTGGCGGTTGTGTGCATGATGTCGGCGTTCCGCGGCTTTATACAGGGACAGCAGGACATGGTGCCGACCGCCATCAGCCAGCTGATTGAGCAGGTCGGCAAGGTGTTTCTGGCGCTGCCGATGGCGTATATCGGCAATCAAATGGGCGGCGTGGCGATGGGCGCGGCAGGCGCACTGCTTGGCACAACCATCGTCGAAGGGATTGCCCTGCTGTACATGATTCTGCTTTACTTCCGCCGCCGAAGCCGCTTCGACGCGATTCCACAGCTTGCGCCGGAACAGAACACATCCACCAAACGCATTGCAGAACAGCTGATGGTGATAGCCATCCCGATTACAATTGGCTCGTGCATCGTGCCCTTGTCGCAGTTCATTGACTCGGCGATGCTTGTCAACCGCTGCGTCGTTTCCGGTCTGACGCATGATGCAGCCGTCGAGACGTACGGCGTGTTCAGCGGCATGGTCATCCGCCTGATTAACATTCCCACGGCGCTGTCGCTGGCGGTCAGCATGTCGCTCGTTCCAGCAATTTCCTCCGCGTGGGCAGTGCAGGATATGGACGCGGTGCAGCGGCAGACGAATCTCGGCCTGCGCTTTGCGTTCCTGATCGGGCTGCCCTGCTCGGTCGGCATGAGCGTGCTCAGCGAGCAGATTTTCCGCTTCTTCTATCAGGGTTCGCTGAGCGAAGAGAACATCATGACCGGCAGCACGCTGCTGATGGTTTCCAGCCTGACGGTGGTGCTGTTCACGGTCGTGCAGGCGACGAGCAGCATTCTGCAAGGCGTCCGGAAGCAGCGGATTCCCATGTACACGCTGGTTGCGGGCGTTGTGTGTAAAATTGCGCTGAACTACACGCTGGTGGGTATTCCGGGCTTCAACATCCACGGCGCGCCGATTTCGTCGCTGGTGTGCTACACGGTATCGCTCGTTCCGAATCTCTATTACGTCATGAAGTATACCGGCACGAAGTTCAATTGGCGCGACTGGCTGGTGCGTCCGGGCATTGCGACGCTGGCGATGGGCGCGGCCGTCTGTCTGATGACACGCATCCTGCCGTTCAGCCGTCTGCTGACGATTGTGGAGGTAGCGGTCGGCGTTGCGGTGTTCGTAGTCACAGCGATTTGGACGAAAGCACTCACCAAGGAGGACTTGAACACCTTCCGCCGGAAGCGGAAATAAGAAGTGAGGAAAGAAGCATGAAGCAGAACATCACCGTTGTGTCGCTGGGGCCGGACGATCCGGAACTGCTGACGGCGCAGTCTCTGAACACGATGAAGAAAGCGAAGCGGCTGATTTTCCGCACGGCGCAGCACCCGGTTTACGTGGCGCTGACGGAAGCGGGCGTCCAAAGTACGTCGCTGGATGATTACTACGACCGCTATGAGGATTTCGACGAGATGCACCGTGACATGGCGAAGGCACTGTGGGCGGAAGCGGAGCATCACGCGGTTGTCTTTGCTGTGCTGGATGCCGGAACAGATGGCGCGGTGCGAGAGCTTCGGGCACAGCAGCCACAGGACGCGGTCTTGCGCATCCTGCCGGGCGTAACGCTGGCAGATGCGTGCATTGCGCAGCTGCCGGGGAATCTCGCCCCTATCGGTGCGCTGCGAACGATTCCAGCGGAAGATGCCGTGACCGCCGCCGCTGATCCGACAACGCCGCTGCTGATTACGGAAATCTGGAATCGCTCGCTGGCATGTGACCTGAAACTGCGCCTGTGCGATGTTTACGGCGACGAACTGCCGACGGTGCTGTTCCCATCCACCGTCAAGACGAACCGTAAGCCGCAAAACATCCAGCTTTGGGAGATGGACCGCCTGCACACCTATGACCACACGGTCTGCCTGTATCTGCCTGCCGTTCCGCTTCAGCAGCGCACCCGGTACAGCTTTCAGGACTTGCAGAGCATCATGCACCAGGTGCGCCGCCAGTGCCCGTGGGATCGCGAACAGACGCATCAGACCCTCCGCCGCTATCTGATTGAGGAAGCGTACGAGGCAGTCGGCGCGGTCGATGAGGGCGATATGGATCATCTGGCGGATGAGCTTGGCGACGTGCTGCTGCAGGTGGCGTTCCATGCAGACATTGCAGAGTCGGCGTATGAATTCACGATGCAGGACATTACGACCGCCATCGTCCACAAAATGCTCTACCGCCACGCGCACATCTTCGGCAATGTCCACTGCGACACGCCGGAGGAGGTCGCGGACAGCTGGGAAAAACTCAAGAAAGCCGAAAAGGGGCTTATGTCGCAGGGCAGTGTGCTGGCGGACGTGAGCAAGAGTCTTCCAGCGCTCATGCGGGCGGAGAAGGTGCAGAAGAAAGCGGCGCAGGTCGGCTTTGACTGGGATACGCCGCAGGATGCGCTGCCGAAGGTGCACGAGGAAGCAGACGAGGTGCTGACAGAACTGCAAAACGCGCGCGATCCCGGCGAAGAACTGGGCGATCTGCTGTTCAGCTGCGTCAATGTGGCACGGCTGAGCGGCATTGACCCGGAGCAGGCGCTCAAAAATGCCACCGAAAAGTTCATCAAACGCTTTTCTGCCATGGAAAATCTGATAAAATTGGACGAAAAATCGCTGAAGGACTTGACTTTATCGGAAATGGATGTATACTGGAATCGGGTGAAAGCCGCGCAAAATCGCGCTGTTGAGCCATCTTCCCCCGCAGATTGGAAGCGCTGACCGCGACGCTATGCCGCAGCAGCGTGCTGCCAAGGCTATCCCATTTCATCTATGCGTGAATCGCGCAAACAAGGAGGAATATATTCCATGAATAAGACCGAACTGGTTGCTGCCCTTGCTGAAAAGACCCAGCTTCCCAAGAAGAACGCTGAGCTGGCTCTGAATGCGGTTGTTGAAGTCATCACCGAAAGCCTGTCCAAGGGCGATAAGGTGCAGATTGTTGGTTTTGGCTCTTTCGAGGTGAAGGATCGTCCGGAACGCATTGCCCGCAATCCGCAGAAGCCCGAAGAGGAGATTACCATCCCGGCTTCCAAGGCGCCTGTTTTCAAGGCTGGCAAGTCCCTCAAGGACGCTGTCAATCAGTAATCGTCCTTAATACGATTTTCTGATTCATTTTCGCATCAGACATCGTATAGAAGCCCGCAGGAGCAATCTTGCGGGCTTTTTTCTCAAATCAGAACCACGGAGGAAATTATGCGTCTTGACAAATATTTGAAGGTATCCCGCATTATCAAGCGCCGCACGGTGGCGAACGAGGCCTGTTCGGGTGGGCGTGTCACGCTCAACGGCAAAGTCGCCAAACCCGGCGCAGAGGTCAAGCCCGGTGATATCATGACGATCCGCTTCGGCGACCATTTGGGGCGCTACGAGATTCTTGCCGTGCCGGGTACGGTGCGCAAGGAAGGTGCTGCGGAAATCTACCGTGTGCTGGAAGAGGATGCGGCGATGGCGTCCGAACGCGGCGCGGAGGAATAAATCATGTGGGGCGCAATTATTTTGGGCGGCGGCAGCGGGCAGCGCATGGGCGCGAAGTGCAATAAAGTGTTGCTGCCAATCGCCGGAAAAAGCATGATTGTCCGCTCAGTGGAGGCGTTTGTGCCGCTGGTGGAGCAGGTGGTTGTTGTCAGCCGCGAAGAGGACATGCCCGCTATGGCGTCTGAATTGGCGCAGAACGGGCTGGACGTTCCGATGGTATCAGGCGGCGCAACGCGTCAGGAATCGGTCTGGCGGGGCTTGCAGGCGCTCTCTGGGCAATGCG
>ERZ779992.680-NODE-680-length-22179-cov-2.836874_pt1 | contig 22179 bp, 16 predicted proteins | sample MGYA00511934_ERZ779992 | MGnify/ENA primary metagenome ERZ779992 (study PRJEB29588, sample SAMEA2163248) | human gut metagenome | biome: human gut; feature: human-associated habitat; material: faeces | place: Denmark | collected 2008/2010 ...
ATGGCTGACGGTACATTCCCCCAGGGCTCTGCAGCTTATGAGAAGCGTGGTATCGCAGTAGACGTTCCCGAGTGGATCCCCGAGAACTGTATCGAGTGTAACCAGTGTTCATTCGTTTGTCCTCACGCTGTAATCCGTCCTGTTGCCATGACAGCCGATGAGCTTGCAAAAGCTCCCGAGGGTACAAAGAGCCTCCCGATGATGGGACTCAAGGACCTCAACTTTGTAATGACAGTTTCAACACTCGACTGTACGGGTTGCGGTGCTTGTGCTCAGGTTTGTCCGGGTAAGAAGGGCGCTAAGGCTCTCACAATGCAGTCAATCGACTCACAGCGTCCTAAGCAGGCAGTATTTGACTACGCTCTCACACTTGAAGATAAGCCTGAAGTTCACGAGAAGTTCAAGTTCACTACAGTTAAGGGCAGTCAGTTCAAACAGCCGTTGCTTGAATTCTCAGGCGCTTGCGCAGGCTGCGGTGAAACACCTTATGCTAAGCTCATCACACAGCTCTTTGGTGACAGAATGTACATTGCTAACGCAACAGGCTGTTCATCAATTTGGGGTGCATCTGCTCCTGCAACACCTTATACAAAGAATAAGAAGGGTTACGGTCCTGCTTGGCAGAACTCACTCTTTGAAGATAACGCAGAGTTTGGTCTTGGTATGGCTCTCGGTCAGAAGGCTATCCGCAACAGACTTATCGAGTATGTTGAGGGTATTCAGAAGGATACAGACAGCGCTGACCTCAAGACAGCTTGTCAGAACTATCTCGACACAGTAACAGATTCAACTTCAAGCCGTCCTGCACCAGACGCTCTTATCGCTGAACTCGAAAAGAACACAGAGGATGCAAAGGTTGGCGAACTTGTTAAGAAAACACTCGTTGACAAGGACGAACTTGCTAAGAAGTCAATGTGGATCTTCGGCGGTGATGGCTGGGCTTACGATATCGGTTTCGGTGGTCTTGACCATGTACTTCATTCTAATGAAAATATTAAAATATTAGTATTAGATACAGAAGTTTATTCAAATACTGGAGGTCAATCAAGTAAATCAACCAAACTCGGGGCAGTTGCTGAATTTGCTAACTTTGGTAAAAGAACTGTGAAAAAAGATTTATTTAAGATAGCATCGTGCATACCAAATTGTTATGTAGCATCCATTTCACTCGGAGCTAACATGATGCAAGCAATCAAAGCTTTCAACGAAGCTGAAGCTCATGAAGGGCCAGCAATCATAATTGCTTATTCACCATGCATTGAACATGGAATTAAAACTGGTATGACCACATCAAGTGAAGAAAAAAAACTAGCAGTAGAATGTGGATACACAATTCTAATGAGATATGATGGAAAATATCATATTGACTCAAAAGAACCAGACTTTAGCAAATATGAAACATTCTTAGATAATGAAGTAAGATTTAATGCCTTAAAAATAAAAGATAAAGAGTTAGCATCTAAATTACTTGAAAGTCAAAAAGAAAATGCTAAAAACAGGTATGAATATTACAAGAAAATAAGTGAATAAAATCACTTATTTTTAAATACAAATAAAAACGGAGACTTCCGAAGAAATCTCCTAAAAGAATAAAAAGGGGTTGACTAGTGTGATACTAGCACCAATTCGCCTTCTTTAAGTGAATTGGTGATTACTATCTTAATCGAAAAAGTGTAATTTGTCAAGCTATTTTTGCAAATTTTTGATATAATTATTAAGGAGGTATTTATGAAGTTAGAACAACTACCTAAAATTGGTCCCAAAACCATAAATATTTTAAATAAAATTAACATAAATACAGTTGAAGATTTACTAACATATTATCCATATCGTTACAATGTTATTAAATTTATAAACATAGATGAAGCAAATGAAAATATGATTTGTTATATCAAAGCCAAAGTTTTAAGTGTTCCTAAAGTTGCATATATAAAGAAGAATTTTAATCGCCTAGATTTTATTGCATCAAACAGCAACCAAGATTTCAAAGTCACTATTTTTAATCGTGCTTATTTAAAACAAAGTCTAACTTTAGATAAAGAAATAGTTTTAATTGGTAAATTTTCCAAACTAAAAAACAGTTTTGTTGCTAATGATATTAAATATAATATGAATGAAGAACGTATTGAACCAATATATCATTTAACAGAAGGTTTAAAAAACTCTAGTTTAGAAACAATGATATCTAATGCTTTAAAAGAAAATATATCTTTAAACGATTATATACCATCTTATTTATCAGAAAAATATCATTTCTTAAATAAAGATGAAGCGATTAGAAAAATTCATCAACCAGAGAGTCCTAGTGATATAAAAAATAGTATGTTAAAACTCATATATGAAGAATTATTTATTTATACGTTTAAAATAAACTATTTAAAAAGTATTAATAAAGTAACTAATGGTTTACCAAAGAAATTTGATGAAACCCAAATACAAGATTTTTTATCAAGCTTAAATTTTGAATTAACTAAAGACCAATTAACAACTATTGAAGATATCCTAAAAGATATGAAAGAAAATAAAAGAATGAATAGATTAGTTCTTGGGGATGTGGGTTCAGGAAAAACAATTGTAGCATTTGTTGCTATTTTAGCAAATTACTTTTCTGGTTATCAATCAACATTTATGGCTCCAACAGAAATTCTTGCTAAACAGCATTTCACATCTATCAAAGAATATTTTAAAGAATATGATATCAATATAGCTTTATTAACAGGAAATTTAACTAAAAAACAAAAAGAAAATATATATAACCAAATTAGTAATGGAAAAATCGATATTGTAATTGGTACCCATGCATTATTAAATGATAATTTAAATTTTCAAAATTTAGGTTTAGTTATCACTGATGAACAACACCGTTTCGGAGTTAACCAAAGAAATCTCCTTCAAAACAAAGGCTTAAATGGTGATGCGGATGTCCTTTATTTATCAGCAACTCCAATTCCTAGAACATATGCTTTAACTATCTACGGTGACTTAGATTTATCTCAAATAAAGACAAAACCAAATATCAGAAAAGAGATAATTACTAAAATAGCCAGTGAACAAAACATTAAAGAAGTTTTATTTAAAATGTATGAAGAATTGAAGTTAAACCATCAAATATTTGTTGTATCTCCTTTAATTGAACAAAATGATGAACTAAACATAAATAGTGTTATTGAACTAAAAGAAAAACTAAACAAAGCATTTAGTAACAAAGTTAGAATTGAAATTCTTCATGGTAAATTAAAACAAAAAGAAAAAGATGAACTTATGAAAGAGTTTCAAGAAAATAAGATAAACATATTAATATCAACAACAGTTATTGAAGTAGGAATAGATATTCCTAATGCATCAATGATGGTAATTTATAATGCTGAAAGATTTGGTCTTGCAACACTTCACCAACTTCGAGGTCGTGTAGGTAGAAGCAATATTCAAAGTTATTGTTATTTAGTAACAAATAATAGTAATAATGAAAGATTAAAAGTAATGGAAAAATCATCAGATGGCTTTTATATTGCAGAACAAGACTTTAAGCAACGTGGTCAAGGAGACCTTTTCGGTGTAAAACAAAGTGGAGATATGTCATTTAAAATTGCTGATTTAAAAAGAGACTTTAGCATATTATCTCAAGCCAATATTGATGCAGAAAATTTCCTAGTAAGTAAAAAATATCAAGAATATGAATATTACAATAATATTATAAAAGAAATAGATTTTTTAGATTAAAGAGGATAGTAATGATAAGCATCACAAAATTAAAAGACATAAGTTATACCTTTAAAAAGTTTATGTAATTTTGCAGATTATTTTAATTATTCGTTTTAGAATTAACAAATATAAGAAAAAATCCAAATTTAATTAAAGGATTAGATTTAATTAGACTTGGAGAAAATATCAAAAGGATAAGATTACAAAACACAAGCTTGTATAACTAGATATGAAAAAAGGTTTAATATGTATTTCAACTTCTAATCTATACAAATTATCAAAAGAATTTAAAATATCTTTATCAAAATTATGTGGAAAAGTAAAAAGTCGTTAAAATGTTAACGATTTTTTTAAAATTAAAAAGCGGACCTCTCTAAGAGGTCCTTCAGGGGGTTTTGGTTGATCTCTTCACATTGAGATTCGTAAGAGAGATCAGGTTATTAGCATGACTTGTATCATGCTAGTATAATCTTAATATTTTTTTTGAAGTTTGTCAATAACTTTTTATAATAATTTTAAAATTTTACAAAATAACTTTTTTATCTTGCATCATATAGCAAACATATGTTATTATATAAATGCGGGGTAAAATCAAAAATAAAGGAAGAAATTATGATATTAAATGTAAGTGGAAGAACAGATATAATTGCATTTTATGAAAAGTGGTTTATGAATAGATTAAATGCTGGTTTCGTTGATGTAAGAAATCCCTTTAATCCTAATCTTGTAAGTAGAATTAACTTTAGTGATGTTGATTTAATTTTATTTTGTACTAAAAACCCAATTCCAATATTAAATGATTTAGACAAAATAAAAATTCCTTTTATATTTCATGTTACCATAACACCTTATAAAAATGACATTGAACCAAATGTTATATCAAAAACAGAAATAATAAATGCTGTTAAAAAAATATCTACAATTATAGGAAAAGATAATATTTACATAAGATATGACCCCATTTTTCTAAGTGATAAATACAATATTGATTATCATATTAAAGCTTTTAACAAGTTATGCACATTATTAAAGGGATATGTAAATACTATAATTGTTTCTTTTCTTGATGAATACAAAAATGTTTTAAAAAATAAAAATATTTTAAAATATCGTCAGTTTACTGAAAATGAATATAAATTAATCGGTGAAAATTTTAGTAATATAGCAAGGACTAATAACATGGTAGTACAAACTTGTTTTGAAGATAGAAACCTAACAGAATATGGGTTTAAAAAAGGAGAATGTTTATCACATGAACTTGCATATAAACTTACTGGTAAGACTTATAAATCATGGAAAGCTAGAAAAGAAAGAAAATGTGAATGTGTAGAAATGGTAGATATCGGATGTTACAATTCATGTAAACATTTTTGCAAATATTGCTATGCAAATTATGATGAAAAAATGGTTAATGAAAACTTTAAAAATCATGATGTAAATTCATCTCTTTTATGTGGAAATTTAAAAAAAGATGATATAATAAAAGTAAGAAATAAGTAAATGCACTTAAAAGTTGATAGAAAATAACAAACAAATAAAATATAATTAAATAACGAAAGGAAAATAAATATGAAATTTGGAGAAAATTTAAAAAACATTAGAAAACAAAAAAATATTTCTCAAGAAGAATTAGCAGAAAAACTTGGAGTATCAAGACAAAGTATATCAAAATGGGAAACGGGAGAAAACTTTCCTAGCATGAACAACATTATGTGTTTATGCGATATATTTAAGTGTAAAATAAATGATTTAGTCCATGAAGATTTTACAGATATAGATTCTTTAGATAGTGAAATAAAAGAAAGTGTCGTAAAGTTTAAAAAAGAAAAACAAATAAAAGTAAAGTTAATAAGTAAAATAATTTATGTATTAGCAAATATAATTAATAAAATATTTATTGGTGTATCTGTTTTAATAAGCATAATAATTCTTGCTTTACCATTTGTATCTAAATCTTTAAGAATTGAAGATACTGACATTTACATGTTAAATATTAGAGTGGGTGATATTACAACAAATGGTGAACTTGCTAATGAGTATTTAAATAGTCACAGTACTACAGAAATTATATTTTATGTAGAAATTATTTTACTTGGTGTTTTAATAAGTATAATTTGTATTGCCAAAGTATTTGAATGTTTATATAAATTATTCTTTAACATTCATAATGGAGATACACCATTTACTTTAGAAAATATAAATTGTATTAAAAAAATATCATATTTTATAATATTTTATGTTGTATTTAGTTTTATTTATGGTCTTATGTGTGGCATTATAATGAAAATAGATTTTAAGGCTGAACTAGAATTATCAGATATTGTTTATGCTTTAATAATTTATAGTATTTCATTTATATTTGAATATGGATATGAACTTCAACTAGATAGTAAAAGTAAAATGTACGAAAATTAATTTGACAATACCCTCATTTAGTGTTAAAATATAGCTCTAATCGGGGGTTTTAAAATGGATGTAAATACATTTTTCTTACTTTTCGGAGGTATTAAAGCATATGCAATGTTTTTAGCAGATTGCTTTATGGGTCAAAAAAAAGTATCAGATTTTATCTTACAAGAAAACTTTTTTTACATGGCTAAATTTAGTTTAGCAATATGTTGTTTGTTAGTTGTAAAAGATGAATTAATTGAAGGCTCAAAAAACAATTTTATTTGTAAAACAATTGATGAAGGTATTCTAAATTGTGTTGATAAAGTTGCCACAAAAACAAAAGATGGTTTTGAAATAGATGGTTTTACATTTAAAAATCCTGAAGAAATAGTGGGACTAATTAGAAATAAACTAGCACATGGAGAATTTATAATAGATTTAGAAAATAAGAAAGTTTCATTTAAACTTGAAAATTCTATGATGTCTCTAGGAATGACTAATGTTATAAATATGATTTCTAAGTCTATGGACATTTATCATTTAAATTCATCAAATACTGAATATAAAAATGATATTGTAGTAATTAATAAAAATGATAAAACTAGAACTAAATCATTAAAAACCAAAAGTGAAATAAAAGGTTTTTTAAGAACATTTAGTAGAATGCGTTTTAGTTTTAAAAAACATGATGATGGACTTTTAGACGATGAAATGGCTAAAACAGTAGACATGGTTATAAGTGATTATGAAGCTGATTTTCCTTTAGATTTACTTGTAAAAGCTAAAAAGAAATTTGCTCAAAAAGGATACTCTTTTGATTGGGAAAAAACTTCATTAAAAGATGATTTAATTGAAGATATAACTAATTATGTTTATTATAACTATCCTAAAGATTTACCTTATGAATATCAAATAAGATTTATGAAAAAAGATTTAGAAAGTAGATTAAATCCCAAAAAGCATTTAGTAAAATCTTTTCAAAAAAATATGATGTTACTAGAGATTGCTTATAAAAAACAAACTGTTAATTATGGAGAAATTCTTGAAGAATATCAAAAAAATTGTAGTTATGATACAATTGGTCTAGAAGAATTAGCTACCACAACTTTTGCTCTTTTTGAAGCTATGTTTTCTTATGGAAATGATAAATTTTTAGAAAATAGTAATGAATACACGTTTTTACCAAGTGATGGCTTAGATTACAGCACTCTTGATTTAAGTCCAATAAATGTCCTATATATAAATAAGGATAATGGATTTAAAAATAGTCTTCAAATAGAATTTACAAGTAAGAAGAAAAGAATTACAGAAATTGATGCTAAAATTTCTAAAAATGAACAAAGTTTAGCGCAAGTAACTAAAAGTGGTAATTTAAAAGCTAAAGCTATATTAGAAAGTAACTTACAAAAATCATATCAAGAAAGAGATAGACTTTATGAAGAATTAAAAACCTTACTTATAAGGTTAAATGAAATAAATCTTTATGAGAAATTTAATGAAAGTCACTTAAAAAATAAAGCAATAATTAATGGTATAAGAAATAGTATTTCTCATGGTAATTATAAAATAGAAACTGTTGATAATCGTATTTGTAAAATAGTTTTTGAAGACATTTATGAAGGAGTTCTAACATTTAAATGTGAAGTTCAAATCACAGATTTTATTAACATGATTTATAGAAATGAAGAACCAATTAAAGAATTCTTAAAAAAAGATGAAATTCTAAGAAGAATATTAATATAAAGTGGATAAAACCACTTTTTTTTGTTAAAAATAAAAGTGTGATAATTATGGTATTAAAAGATTTAATTATAGTATTTTTAATTTTACTAACAATTATTTTATATTTATTTAAAAAGAAAAATTATTTATTATTTATTCCATTCTTACTATGTTTTATTCATATAAAAGTAAGTAATGAAAACATATTATTTAAAACAGTTTATCTAACAGCATTTCTATCTATAATTATATCTTTAACAAATAAAATGTTGATAAAAAAGACTTTATCAACAATCATTATAATTATTTTAGTAAGTTATCCAATAACCACTCTTAAAATAAATAATTATGCGTCCTTAAATTATATTGTAGCTTTTAACAAATTACATGAAACTTTAAAAGAAAATTATGTTTTAAATGAACATAAAGAAATTAACTATGATAACTTATATCAAAAATATAAAAAAGAATTTAAAAATATAAATAATGAAATAAAATACTATCAAGTATTAGAAAACTATTTAAATGAATTTTATGATGCTCACATTGGTATAAAAAGTTTAACTAATAATTCTAATCTAGAAGAAGCAAAAGAAAAATTTTATAATAGATATTATGGTTTTAGTTTAAGTTTATTAGATAATATGACTTATGTAGCAACAAGTGTTTCCCCGGAAAGTACGGCATATAAAGCTGGTATCAGAGATGGATTTATCATAACTAAATGGAATGGTAATAATATTTCTGATGAGATAAAAAATCTAAAGTATCTAAGTGTTTCCCTCCCCAATATATCTAATAAAAATGTCTTAAATTATTATATCCCCATTTATTTATCTGGAAGAGGTAATGAAGAAAATGAAATAACTTTTATTAATAATGAAGGAAAAGAACAAGTTATCAAATTAAAATCAATTGGTAATGGTTATAAATACATAAAAGAAAATATTAAAAAGTTTACCAAAAGTAATGATGAAGAAAATTTTACTTATAAACTGTTGGGAGTTACATCTTACCTAAAAATAACAAATGAAAAAGATAGTATAAAATATGTTAAAAACAAAATGAATAATATTGTTGATAATATAAATAAGGATAATGCTAAAAATTTAATATTAGATTTAAGAAACAATGAAGGGGGCAGTGATATTGTAGGAAGTGTTATTGCAAGTTTTTTTAGTACACAAGATTACCTTTATATTAAGGAAAGTATTTTAAAAGATAATAAATTAAAAAAGATAAATGAAATATATGCAAACGGTTATAAAAAGATAAATATTCCAACCATTATATTAGTTAATGGTAACACTAAGAGTGCTGGAGAAATACTTGCATATAACTTACAAAATGAAGAAAACATACTTGTGGCAGGATTAACCAGTACAAATGGCAGCATATCAACAGTTAAAAAGAAAATAATTATGCCCCATAATCTAATAATTTCCATTCCAACCATTGCTATTGGAAAAAAAGATGACATTATAATTGATAGTAACAATGAAAGAAATGGAGGATTAAAATTAAATATAAAAATACCTATAAATAGTAAAACAATAAATGATATTTTCAATGAAAATTATGAATACGAAGTAGAATATTTGTTAAATTATCAAAAAAATATTTAAATTTTTCAAAAATAGTGTATAATTAATACTAAGGAGGGCAACATGGGTAATAGTATTAGTTATGTTTTACTAGCGTTATTAATTTTTGTCATTAGTTTACTTATTTATTTTTTAATCAAATGGGCAGTTCGTGAAGGCATCAAAGAAGCATACCATGACATAACAGGAAAAACAACTTATGAAGATAAGAAAAATATAAAAATGGCAAAAGAAATTAAAGAAGGTATTAAAGAAGTTGCTAAGAAAAGAACTAGCAAGAAAAAGTAATACCTTTTTCTTTACACAAATTTGACAAAAATTACAATTTGTGATAAAATATAGCTAACTAAGGGGGATAAAAAATGGTTGTGACTAGTAAAAATTTACTTTCTCTTTTAAATAGCTCTAAAATAAGTTATAAAGAAAAAGAAGAAATAATTAAAAAATATGATAAGTTATTAAGAAAAAATTTACAAAATACCAGTGAAGATATTTTAGTAAACCTTCTTTTTAGTACCCAAGTACCTAAAAGTGCTAAAAGAGTAATATCTCAAGTAATAGATAGTAAATCTAGAGATTTTGTTTGTTTAAACACCTTTGAAAATGTGTTTAAAAAATATACTAATTTTAAAGAAAGTGACCTTTATAAAGCTCATTATCCTCATATTTTAAAAAGACACATTATAATAGATTTATATAATGATATTTTAAGTGTCTTAGAAAGCCCAAAAAAAGATAAAAAATTAAAACAATTAATAATTTATCATGGTGTTGATAAATCTTTACTAGCAGAATTTCTATCCGCATCAAGTAATGAAGATTTAATCAAGTTTTGTCTAGAAACTAAATTTACTAACATAGATAATATTGCTTATGTTTTATATAGTGAAAAACTAAGTTTAGAACAAAAAGAAGACATCATTAAAAGATTTGTAAGTGAATTTAATATTCTAGCAATATTAAAAAGCCCATCAACTGAAGAAGTAAAAAATAAAATAATTGAATTAAAAAGTAATGAGTTAGAATTAAAACTTAAAAATATTAATGAAAAAGAGTTAATTGATTTAATAACAACCAGTGAAAACTATCCCAAAGTAGTTTATGACATGTTAATAAGAAAAAAAACAGACATGTTACTTTCTGTTATTCAAAAAATGTCTTTCGAAGACTTTAAAAAAACATTAATTAAAATTAAAGATGCACAAATTTCAACCATAATTATTAAAAATTTCCCATTAAAAACTAAATTAGTTTTATCATTAACCAGTGATATAAATGTTTTATCATGGATATATAATGATGCAATTTCTGCTGATATCAAAGAATTTATCTTGGATAAAAAAGAAAAAGATTTAAAATCCGCTATTAAATCTAGAAGTTTAAGTAGTTTAAAAATATGTTATTTAAGAAATTCCCAAAACATTCCTTTAAAAGTTCAAAAACTAATAATTGAATTAAAGGATGAAGAATTAAAACTTGATTTAAATAAGAAACCATCATCAATTATAATATCAGAAATTTTATATGGTAACTATTGTGATTTATATAAATCATTTATTATAAAAAATGGTAATTATGATGTAGAATTATTACTTGAAAAAAGTAATGAAGAATTAACTATTTTAGTTTTTGAAACCTTAAAAGACAGAATTAAAACTTATTTAAATAAATTAACTATGTTAGAACTAACAACTCTAGATTATTTTAAAACACCATATTCTAAAGAACTAGCAGTGACACAAAATAAAGATTTAATTTTATCTAAGATAAATAATACTAGCCAAGAAGAATTATATACATACTTAAAATCTTTAGAAACACATCGTGAAATAAAGAAATTAATCTTAAAAAGTATGAATATAAATGAAGATGATTTAGATAATTGTGTAGAATTAATTAAATATAATGACATTGATTTAGTAATTAAAAATTATAATAAAATAAAAAGTTTTATAAATAAATCAGGTATTTTTTTTGATGCTTTTATTCAATATGGTTGTGGCAGTGAAAACTATAAAAGCTGGTTTAATAAAGTACTTGAAATAATTGAATTTAACAAAGAAGAAGACTTTTATTCCGCAGTTAAATATTTAATGAGTGAATTATATCATGAAGACCAAAGTAAAGAAAATATAGTTTATAGTATTATAAATTATCTATCAATAATAGATGCTTTTAAAGATTGTTATTATTTAATAATGAATTTAGTAAATAATAATGTCTTACTAACTAAAGATGATTGTGATAACTTAAAAAGATTATTTGCATCAAGTTATAGTAAGAAAAATGAAGTAAGAGTTTTAGAAGATATAAAATCCATAAGATTTAAAATACTAGAACAATATAAAGATATAATATTAAATTCAAGTTCTATTAAAGAATTAAAAAATATATTTATGGAAGTAATTTGTGGAAATGCTAGTAAATCATTAGAATATATCGGTGGTTCAAAAACATTAATTACTTTAAAAGAGATAGATAAAGAAAATGAGAAGATTTGTTTATTTATTGATGAATTGTTAAAGTTTTCTAAAGTAATTGAAGCAATAGAAAATACCAATAATATTGAAGGTTTGCGAAATATTTTAAAATACTTTATTATTGATAAACCAGATAACTTACTTATACTTGAAGCATCATTTATTAATTTTAAGAAAGATTTACAAAAATTATTTGAAATAGATGCTAAAATTAATTTAACTTCATTAGATAGTGATGTTACCAAAAGTTTAGTTAATGAAGAATTATCTTCTAAATATGGTACAATAGTATATGATTTTTCTAAGGTTAATTACTGTTTATATGCACACATTTTAAGTAGAAGTGAAAAAGTTGAAGATTTAATAAATGGTAATTCTCATAGTAAAGCAAACTTCTTATCAGTAAGTCCGATAAGTTTTCTTGGAGAAAAGTTCTATTTTGATAGAACATCAACAACATTTGCTATTGATAAAATTCCAACTGGTAGTTTTATTCATAGTTCTCTAGTAAATATGAGTACAAATTTTAGGATAACTAATAACTCTGGAGAAGTAAAAGAATTACATCGAACTGAAAGAGGAATATTAGAAACAAGTGCAGTAACTGCAGCAAATTCTGAAGTGCTATTATATCGTGATGGCATAAAAATGAGTGGAATTATTTTACCTGGAGGAAGAATTCCAACCCTTGAAGAAATAACATTAGCTAAAGAATATAACTTACCATTTATTATAACTCAAGAAGTAATGACTTCAATACCTAATGTTAAAAAGGTATTTAGTTTAAATGATATTGACTTTGAGTTTACAAAAATACCAAAAGAATTAGAAGAAATATTAACATCCTTAACAATGGTTAATATTAATAAAACTTCAAGTATTTATACGGGAAGAGAAATCGCTATAATTACTGATGCTCATTCATTATATGAACCAACTTTAGCAGTATTAGAAGACATTAGAAAAAATGGTATCAAAGAGATATATTCACTTGGAGATAATGTTGGCGTAGGGCCAAATCCTCATGAAGTATTAAGGTTATTTGAAGATTATAATGTAACATCTATCGCTGGTAATAGTGAGTACTATAATACGTTAGGAATAATGCCATTTATCTATTTTGATAAAGAAAAAAGTGAAAACCAAGAATGGACTTATAATAAGTTAAGTGCTAGTGACCTTGAAACTTTAAAAATGTATAAACCATCAATTGACTTAGAAGTTGGTACCCAAAAAGTTGCATTATGCCACTTTGCTAATGATATTCGTTGGGATTATATGGGGGAAAACTCTACCTGGGCATATCAAAGAAACTTCAAAAGAGGGAAAACATCACAACAATTCTTATATACTAATAGTGATGATGCAAAATTAAAGATAGAAAGATCAATTGCAGGAAAAGATAAAAATGATTTAAGAATTAAAGGTTTCCTTGATGCTTTAGAAAATCCTTTATTCGAAGGCAAAAAAGCAACTGATTATGATGCCATTATTCAAGGACATGTTCACTTTCATATAAGTGATAGACTATTTAATACTAAAATTGAAACACTTAGAGCAATTGGCATGGGATATGGCAAAGATGATTTAGGAAATGCTTGTTATTATGTTTTAAAAGAAAAATGTGATGGGACATTTGAAATTGAAAAAAGATTAGTTGAGTTTAATAGAAATGTTTTACTAGCAAATATCGTATCAAGTAATATGCCCCATAAAGAAAAAGTATTGAAATTTGTAAAATGGTAAAAATATAATAATAATATTTTAATAAAAAGCTAAACTTATAATAAAGGAGTTGATAAAATATTGACAAATTTTATAAAAAGTGTAGAATATTATATTAACTTGTGTTATTATTTAATTAAGGATAGCAATGATTTGGAGGTGAAAAATATGATTGGAACTATGCCAAGTTTATATAATCAAGTGGTAGAAAAAGGTGCAGTTAAAAAAGAAAAAATGACTTTAATAAAATGTATTTCGTGTTATAGAAACTTAAGAAAGTTAGCAAAAAAAGCTGACTTAGATAAGTATTTAGAAACAAATAAAGAAGTATTAGATGGTCAAACTGTCATCAAAAATACCAGAATTCAACCAGAAATCATATTTTATTACTTCATTAATAAATCTAAAGAAATAGAAGATTCCAAGAAAATAATGAAAATGATAAAAGAAAATTATCCATCTTTAGATGATGAAAAAATTCTAATGTCATTTCTATATGTTATTAAAACTAAAGGAATGAGGGCATTCTTATAGATGAAATTTTTACTTGATGAAAATATTCCTAAAGAGTTAGGAAATTTTCTAAAAAATAAAGGTTTTAAAATTGAATTAATTAATAGTAACAAACACAAGGGAAAAAGTGATAAAGAAGTCTTTGAATATGCTGTAAAAAATGGTTATACAATTATAACATTTGATGCTGATTTTTGTTCTTTTAAAAAAATATGTCATTGTGGAATAATAAAGTTAAATGGTAAATTAAATAATCCAGAAGAACCTTTAATGAAAGCTATTAATTATTATAAAGATAAAGATATGAAAGATTTATTTATTCAAGTAGATTCATCTTCTAAAATGGTTGAGGAAAGTAAAAAATATAGTAAAAAGAATGTTTTTAAACAATTTAGAAAGATGCCAATTAAATTAAAAATATTTATTTAGAAATAAAAATGTAGTATAATAATTCTAGGAAAGAGGTGCAATAATGGAAGATAAAGAAAAGATAGAAGCCTGCAATTGTGGTTGTGAATGTGAAGAATGCAATTGTGATGAATCTTGCGAATGTGAATGTGGTTGTGAAGATTGCGAATGTAGCGAAAGCTGCGATTGCGAAGAATGCAGTTGTGAAAACTGTGAATGTTAGATAATATAAAGAAATTAACACATACAGGAATTCAAATGGCGAGCCCCCTGAAAGATAGGTTGAAAGACCTATCGCTTTTTTTATGTCAATGTTATAAGGGATTGTAAGGCATTTTGTGATTTTACAAAAATTCTTGGGAACAAGTCGGGAACGAATTTTTTAAAAAATAACCATAAGTTTTTAGAGTAATTGCAGTTTTTTTAAGACTTTACGAAAAATCAGACTTATTTCTGTTTTCAAGTTTAACCGGAATTCCAAATGAAAATTAATGTTTATAAAAAATAACCTTCAAATTTAATGGACTTTTTAGACAAAGTTTGATATAGTATTATCATAGAAATTTTATATTAAATTATAGAATTTTTTCTTTTGGAGAAGGAGGGTAATATGAGATTAATAAGTATTACGGCAGAAAATTTTAAAGGTATAGAAAAAGCTAATGTTTCACTAGCAAAATCACCAGTTAATAATGTATTTACATTAGTAGGTATAAATGAAAGTGGTAAAACCACAATGCTTGAAGCAATTAATTCCTTTGAATATAATGATGAAAAAGATTTAACTAAAATAAGCAATGCAATTTTACCGTCAAAAGATGATTTGATTCCAATAAAATATAGGACAAATTTTAACGGGAACATAAAAACAGTGTTTGAATTAGAATTAAATGATAAAGATAAAAAAGATTTAAACGAGTATATCTTGGGGTTAGGATATGTTTTAATGAATGATATAAATAATATTACAATAGAACAAATATATAATTACAAAAATTCTAAATTTGATAATTCGTCTTATAAATGGGGAATGGAACTAATTTGTAAACCTAAAAAAAGTAGAACAAAATATGGAGCAAAATTAGAAGGAGAAGAATGGAATAAAGTTGTTAACTTTATGAAACAAAAAATGCCTAGAATATTGTATTTTCCAACAATTTTATTTGATTTGCCTGATAAAATATATTTAAATAATCTTAAGACAGATGATTATAAAGGAGAATTTTATAGATTAGTTATTCAAGATATTTTAGATTCATTAGATGATTCATTAAATATTAAAGAACACCTTGTAGATAGAATTGTTTCGAATAGTGCAACTGATAAGGATAATGTAAAACAAATTTGTTTGCAGATTGGAAGAAAATTATCAGAAGAAATATTAAAAAAGTGGTCTATGGTATTAACTAACAAAGCTAAAAGAATTAACGTAGATGTGGATAAAGATGAAAAAGGAGTTTTTATTGAATTTAAAATTGAAGGAGACGATGGCTTCTTTCATTTGAGTGAAAGGTCGTTAGGGTTTAGATGGTTCTTTGTATTTTTACTACTAACACAATTTAGAGGGTATAGAAAAAGTGAAGATAAACATATAATATTTTTATTTGATGAACCAGCTGCAAATTTATCAAGAAAAGCTCAAAAACAGCTAATTAAAAGTTTAGAAAAAATAAGTGATAAATGTACTATAATATATACAACTCATAGTCAACATTTAATTAATCCTAATTGGTTAGAAGGGGCTTATGTTGTTACAAATGATGCATATAATGATGAAGATGAGGATTTTGTTGCATCAGACACCAATATTAAAATTTACAGATATAGAGACTTTGTTAGTGAATTTCCTCAAAATGTAAGCTATTTTCAGCCAATATTAGATGTTTTAGAATATGTTCCAAATGAATTAGAAATGTGTGATAATGTTGTCATAATTGAAGGGAAAAATGATTATTACGTATTAAAATATTTTTTTAAGACAATCTTAAATAGAGAAGATATTTCATTAGTCCCTGGTATGAGTTGTACTAATGTTGATAGTTTAATATCATTGTATTCAGGCTGGGGTAAAAAGTTTAAAGTATTGTTAGATTCTGATGAATCTGCAAAATCAAGTAAGAAAAGATATGAAGAAAAATTTGGAAGTATAACTGATAAAAAAATATTTATGTTAAATGATGTTGATAAAAAGTGGAATAAGAAAAACATGGAATCAATTATACCGAATACTGAGAGATATAAAATTCAACTTGAATGTTTCCCGGAAAGTAAAAAATATACTAAAAATATGTATAATAAAGCAATTCAAGAATTACTTATGTGTAATAGGAAAATAGATATATCAGAAGATGTTGTAGAAAAGTTTAAATTATTATATGATTTTTTAAAAACAACCGATGAAAATTAATCATCTGTTTTGTTATCTTCTAAAGTATCTATAACATTTATTATTTCATCTAATGTACTAATAAATAAATGTGAGTGTTTCTTCTATTTTAGTATGGTCCAAGTATTTAGCAACTACTTGGATATTAGCTCCTTTATTAATTAATAGTGATGCACAGGAATGCCTGAAATCATGTAATCTGATTTGTTTAATTCCTGCTTTTTCACAATTAGTATTCTTACGTTCAGCAAGAGTATTACTGCTTATTGGAAATGAATCTCCAGCAACAAAATAATTTTCATTAAAACCATTTAGTTGTTTAGCCTCTAATTTAGTCTTTCTAAGACAATAAAGAAATAAACAATATTATTTATTATTTAAATGAAACGAACAAAAAATTTACAATAGAATCAAAATTCAGAAAAAGCTATCAGTGGACTATAAAAAGCAAACAAATAAGACAAAGAGATAAACATTTATGTCAGATATGTATAAGATATAAGTATGATACAAACTGTTTATTTAATTACAATAATTTAGAGGTGCATAATATTATTCCTATAAATGAAGATTATAATTTAAGATTAGATGATATGAATCTGATAACTTTATGTAGGTATCATTATAAGATGGTGAAAAACAAATAATAAGTAAAAAAGAATTGATGGAAATAGTAGAAAGTAAACAGTAAAACTAATACTTAATTTCTTTAAAAACTAAATGATTTTCATTAATAACTTCTAATGCATATTTTATTTTAAGTAATTTAAATACTTCATCTTTAGTTATTTCGTAATTTTCATCAAAAAGGTTATTAAATCTCTAGCAGAATTATAATGTTGTAAAAATGTACCTTCATACATGGAATTACGATAATAGAATTAGATATATAATATGCAATAACTTTAGGAAGAATATAAGAGTAAACAAAGTTATCATAATCATCGATAAAAGGTTTTAATACTTTTTTAAATTCTTTCTCACTAATATCGCCACTTGTATTTTTTCTAATCATAGACACCTCCAATTTGTTCTATTAATCACTTAAAATAAAATACAAGTCAAGAAAAAAAAGATGATTTTATTCATCTAATTTGTATAAATTAAATAGATATTCATCTAATTCTTCGCTATTTAATTTTAAAATTTCTTTTTCTATATTTTTATCTATATTTGGTATAGAAAAATTTTTAATATATTTTTTTTGAAAGCATTTATAATCACCAGAAATACTATAACTTGTATTTTCTATATAATATTTCATAACCTTAGAATTTAATATTTTTAATAATAGTATTTTATTATATGGGAAATTAGTTATACAATAACCATTTGATAAAAGAGCTTCATTATCTGGACAATCCATAAATTCTGGCAAACTATTAAATGTTGAAAAAATAATCTTGTTATCAAATAAATTTAATCCTTGTGATCTTCCATAAATATACCAAGGAGTTATAAATTTTCCTTTATCTTTTTTTTCTATTAAAGCTTTATTGTCTTCAAAGTATTTATAACATAAAGGAAAGGAATTTTTTATTTCTTCAATTTCATATACAGATGCTTTGCCATTTTTAACTTTATATGGGAAAATTATTCTTCCTATTTTCTTAGTTGCTTTATATTTAGATATTTTTATGAAAGGTTTAGTTATTTTGGGCTCTACATAATAAACAATATTATTAATTTTTTTAAAATAAAAATTTTTTTCTTCATCATAGCCATCTAATATAAATAATTTATCTCTTAAAGTTGCAATGCCGGTATTTATAAATGGATCAATTTTATTATAAGATTCTATTTTTCTAATATTGTTAATTACGTTATTATTTGATAAAATCCAGCCATCATCATCTAATTCATTAATTTTTTTTATTTTGAAATTTATATTTTCTAAAATGCTATTAACATTTTTAGTTTTCTTTATTTGAGAATATTTGATTGTGGTATTATTTTTAGTTAAGAAAATAATAGAATTATATGTTAAGACAGGAGAGAAAACAGTATTATCTTTAAAATCAATAATTGTATTTAATAAATTATTATTTTTTATGTATTGTCTTAATTTTTTTGCGGATTTAATATGCAGAAAATTATTTGGGATTATATATCCAATTTTACCTGTATCTGATAAAAAGATGGAACTTTTTTCGATAAATGCATAGAAGATATTGAATATTCCTTCTTGAGTCGTTTCAAAATTACTTTTTAATAGATTTATATATTCATCTTTTAGGTCATGATTGTTAATATAGGGTGGGTTTCCAATTATATAGTCGAATTTATTAACATTAAAAATTCTTTCCCAATCGTTAAACAAACTATCACAGCATTTTAAATTAAATTTATACTCTTCGTTATCTTCACCATTTATAATAGCGTATAAGGATATTAATATTTTAACTCTCTCAATATTTTCTTTTTGTAAATCTATACCGAATAAATTGTTTTTTATAATGTTGCTAATCGAAATATTAGTTAAACTTTTTATATGTTTTATTGTAGAAATTAGAAATATTCCACAACCACAAGATGGATCAATAATTTTTGTGTTTTCATTAAAATTTATAATTGTATTTTTAACAATATAATCAGCTATAAAATCGGGAGTAAATACTATACCGTTTTCTGTTTTTTCTTTTTCATTAAACAAGCTTTCAAAAAATTTATCTAATGAATCAATAGTTTTAATATTAAAATTATTTTTTATAGTTTCCAAAATATCAGAATTTATAGTATTAATTCTATTTTTAATAGTTTTATTTTTAATATTTGAAATATTATTGTTATTTAAGAATAATTTAATAGCGACATTTTCTATATCTATAATAGAGTAAGAATTTAAAAGTGTCGATATAATATTTTTTTTCATTTTTTCACCGTCCTCATATATTAATTATACCTTAAAAAAAGAAATTTTTCTTAAATAATTCTCAAATTATTAAAAAAAACGCAAAAAAGTGTTAAAATATATTAAAGAGGTGCTTTTATGAATATAGAAAATTGTATGTCAATAATTAAAAGAGAAATAGAATTGTGTATATCAACAGGAGAAAATGAAGGAAAAAAATTCGATAATGGATCATTAGCAAAAGAGAGTTTAATAAGATCATCTAGATTAATAGGGTATTTGCATGAATTTGTTAAGGAAGAACTAATTAAGCATAAAGTAAAATCCGGAAATGTTTTTCCGCCTTTAGGTAGTTCTAATCCGGAAGTTAAAATAACAGGATTTTTAAAACAAAAAGATCAAGATGTAACTATAATACCCTCAAATATAGAAAAAGAAGAAATTATTGTTGATTGGGGACCTTTAAAACATGAAAATATAAAGGATTTATTAGGAATTGAATATACATCTAATTGTTTAGTAATAAATATAAGAAGTCAACTTAGTAGTTTAGCAAAAAATGCAGATACACTTTTTGAAAGAACATTTGCAGAAGCTATGAATTTGCACACAATTTATAAAAATATTGTATTAGGAGAGGTGTATTTAATTCCAGTTTATGAATATAATGAAGCTGATGCTAAAAATAATATTGTGTCTTTTTCTAATAGGAAAACGAATTTAGCGAAATACATAAGTTTCTTTTCTGCAATAAATAATAGACTAGATAAGGAAGATGATGAGTATAAATATGAAAGATGTGCTCTTTTAGTCGTTGACTTTTCAAAAGAAAAACCGGTTATATATAATACAACAGAAGAACTAAAAAGAGATGGATTAATAGATAATGATTTTGACTTAGAATTAGAAAATATCTCGTTTTTATCATTTGCAGAAGATATATTAAAAAAATATGGAGAACGATTTGATTTATCAAATATAATAGATAGCGAATAATGAAAGTATTAACATTAAAACAACCTTGTGCAACATTGGTTACAGAAGGTTATAAGAAATATGAATTTAGAACTTGGAAAACAAAATATCGTAGCGAAATATATATACATGCTGGAAAAATCACAAAAGTTGAAAAAATCAAAAATAAAAATATAGTTCTCGGTAAATTAGGTTTATGGATTATAATGAAAAGAGTCAGTAATGACTTTTTTTATGATATAATATACAAGAAAGGAGGTACCTATGTATAAAAAAATCGAAGAATTATATAAAAAGAAAAGCATTTATAATAAAATAAAAATTAAAATGTTCTGGACGTATATTGTAATAGCTTTATTTCTGTCGTTATTTAATATTTTTAATTTATATGTGTTTATGATATTAACATTAATTATGACAATAATTAGAATGAAATATATATGCGAAAAAGAGTTAAATACAAAATTACATTTTAAATTTAATAAGAAAGATGCAAAAGAAAAACCTTTAAATGAGATTATATGTGAAAAAGAAAATGAATTGTTTCAAAATTATTTAAAAACAAAGAAAAACTACAACCTAGAAACTTTAAAATGTATCATGGAACATTATAGAAATTTAGTAAAACCAAAAGTTGTAAGTGATAATTTTTGGTCAATCATAGCAATAATAGTTTCAATTTTGCTTGCGTTTGTAACTAAAGATGGTTTTAATTTTAACTGTTTTGAAAAAGCTTTACCGTATTTAATTAGTATTGGTTTTGTTGTAGTAATAATTTTATTTTTCATAAGACAATTCAGCCAAGCAAAAGTATTTTTTAAAGGCGAAGATGGTATGTATGAAAGATTAGAGGAAATATTTAGTGAATTATATATTAATTACATTAATGATATAGAAGTATTAAATCTAAACACACAGAAGAACAAAATTAGTAAGAATGTAAAAAAAAAACAGCCTAAAGATAGCCCGAAACGTCGGAAAAAATCAAATAAGTCTTTAAAATAATAGTATCGGGAACGAATTGGGAACACTGGCATAGAACAAGATGGGTAAAACAAGAAATTTTGCGATAAATTTGGCAAATGACAAAACAATAATAATGCAAAATATGCTAGAAAATTAACACACGCCAAATCCACCTGAAAGAGAGCGAAAGCTCTCATTTTTGTTTATATTAAAGGGTTTTAGACCTATTAAGTAATTTTAGGTACACTTTTAGGTACACAAATTTAAAAGAAGTTAAAATTTTTTAACCAATCTAATGAAAATTTATGTTTTTTCATTAATTCTGTCAAAGATATAAAGTCTAAGAAATTGTACTTTAAAATTTCCATTTTTATTTGTATAATACTGACAAATAGGAACTTTTTTGTTATAATGTTATTAGTGGAGGTGCTAAGATGTCAGAAAGAGAATTAGATT
>ERZ779992.687-NODE-687-length-21957-cov-2.759109_pt1 | contig 21957 bp, 13 predicted proteins | sample MGYA00511934_ERZ779992 | MGnify/ENA primary metagenome ERZ779992 (study PRJEB29588, sample SAMEA2163248) | human gut metagenome | biome: human gut; feature: human-associated habitat; material: faeces | place: Denmark | collected 2008/2010 ...
AGTATTATCTATGAATCATTGCAATATATATTTGCTATTGGTGCTACTGATATAACAGATATAATTACCAATACAATAGGAGCATTTCTCGGAGCATTATCTTATTATATCTTATTAAAAGTATTTAAAAATCAATCTAAAATAAATAATATATTAATTATTATAAAAGACATTTAGAAAATACTAAATATTCATCACTATATGAAAAATTAAAAAAATTAAATTATGATTTATTTTTAGAAGAAAATTTTGGTAAGACTAGGTAGTTTTATCAATTTTTTTATGCTATACTTATTTTATGGATATATTAGAAATAAAAAATAACACAATTATTGTATGCAGTAATAACGAAAAGAAAAATTTATTAAAAAAATTAAATGAATCTGATAAATTATTACCAATTAAATTTTTAAGTAAAAGTGATTTTATTAAAGCATTAACTTTTTCATATGATGAAAAAACTCTTTATTATGTTAGAAAAAAATATAATGTTAAAATTGAGGTTGCAAAAGAATATCTTGATAATATTTACTATGTAAGTGATAAAAAATATGATAATGATAAATTAGATTTTTTAGTTAATTTAAAAAAAAATTTAATAGAAAATAAACTATTAAAAACTGATGAATTATTTATAAATAGTTTAAAAGGTAAAGATATAATTATATATAATTTAGGTTATATTGATAATTTCTTAAGTAAACTTCTTGATAATATAAAAAATGTTTGTAATGTTAAAATAGTTAACAAAGAAAATGAAACTTTATATTCAAAAAAAGTATATAGATTTACACATATTGATGATGAAGTTAATTATATAGCATGTCAAATATGTAAACTTGTTAAGTATGGTGTAGATATAAATAAAATTAAACTAATTATAAGTGATAATGAGTATATAAATATAGTAAAAAGAGTATTTAAAATGTATAATATACCTGTAAATCTAAATGACAATATTTGTTTATACTTTACACTTGCTAGTAAATGTTTAATTAGTAACTTTACATCTGATTTAACTAAAGTTATCGAAAAAGTTAAGGATAAATACTCAGCTGAAGTTGTAAATAAGTTATTAAATGTAATAAATAAGTTTACATTTATAGAGGATAAATTATCTGTAAAGGAGGATATTATTTATTTACTTCAAAATACATATTTACCTGAAATAAAATATGATAATGCAGTAGAACTTTCCACTTTTGATAGCGTAAACGAGGATGATTATGTATTTTTACTTGGATTTAATCAAAAAACATATCCAACTATTTATAAAGATGAAGATTATCTTTTAGATGAGGAAAAAAGTCTATTAGGACTAGAAAAGTCTTATGAACTTGCTAAAAAAGATAAAGAAAATTTAATTTATAATATTCGAAAAGTTAAAAATTTATTTATAAGTTATAAACTTCAAAGTGAAAGTGGTTCTTTTTTACCCTCAACATTAATTAGTGAAATGAATATGGAAACTATTACTGATAGGGTACCTTTAAATTATTCAAATAAATATAATAAAATAAAACTATGCTCTTTACTTGATAGATTTTATAAATATAGTGAAGTAAACGAAGAATTAAAAACTTTATATAATAATTATAAAATAGATTATAAATTGTATGATAATACATATAAAAAAGTTCCTTTCGAGTTAATGAATAAAATATTTAAAAATAAGTTATCATTATCATATTCAAGTATGGAAGGTTATAATGAATGTGGGTTTAAATACCTTATTAATAATGTACTTAGACTAGATGTTTATGAAGATACTTTTGCAGCATTTTTAGGATCCCTTTTTCATCATATTTTAGAGTTGTCAATTGATAAAGAAATAGATGTTCATAATGAAATTATTAAATATATGGACTCTTCGAATAGAATTTTTACTGAAAAAGAAAAGTTTTATATATTTAAAATGGAAAAAGATATGATTTTTGCAATTAAAACTGTAAAAGAGCAAAATACTTATTCTTTATTAAATGAATATATGCTTGAACAAGAATTTGATGTTAATAAAAAAAGTAAACTTGATGTTTTATATAAAGGATTTATAGATAAATTAATGTATAAAACTATTCGTGATAAAACATATTATGCAATAGTCGATTATAAAACTTATGATATAGATGTTAAAATGGATTTAATTGATTATGGATTAAATTTACAACTTCCTATATATTTATATTTAATAAAAAATAATTATAAAGATGCTTTAATATGTGGTTTTTATATTCAAAAAGTATATTTACTTGATAATAAATATGATGAAAATAAATCATTATTAGAAAGAAAAAAAGATTCTTTAAAACTTACTGGATACTCAAATATAGATGGAAGTATTATAAATAAACTCGATAAAGATTATGAATCATCGAAAGTTATTAAGGGTTTAAAACTAAAAAAAGATGGCAACTTTTATAGTTATAGTAAAGTTTTATCTAATGAAAAAATGGATGAAATTTACCATAAAGTTGATGAACAAATAGACAAAGTGATTAATAATATTGAGGACTCTAATTTTGATATTAATCCTAAAAATTATAATGGTAAAAATATATCTTGCATGTATTGTAAATTTAAGGATATATGTTATAAGTCTATAAAAGATGAAGTAATAATAGAAACGGAGGATAACGATGGCGTGGACTGCTGACCAAGAAAAAGCAATTAATGAATGTGGCAAAAATATTATAGTTTCTGCAGGGGCAGGTTCTGGTAAAACAGCGGTTCTTACAGAAAGAGTTATTACTAAATTAAAAAAAGGTATAAATATTAATGAACTTTTAATATTAACATTTACGAATGCTGCGGCAATGGAAATGAAAGATCGTATTAGAGAGGCAATTACAAAAGATGAAAGTTTGCATAGTCAGCTTGATCTTATTGATGGAAGTTATATTACAACATTTGATTCATTTGCATTATCAATAGTAAAAAAATATCATTATTTACTTAATATTCCTAAAGATATAAGTATTTTAGATAATGAAATTGCTAAGAATATAAAAACTACTTTTTTAGACGAAGTATTTGAAACTTTATATGAACAAAAAGATACTGACTTTTTAAAAATGGTAAATGACTTATCGGTCAAAGATGATACCCCTTTAAGAAGGGAGATTCTTTCATTAAATGAATTATTAGAAAGATTGCCTGAAAAAGAGAAATATTTAAATAACTATATTAACAATTTTTATAATGAAAAAAACATTGAAAGTATAGTTAAAAACTTTTATGAACTAATAAATAAGAAAGTTAATAAAATCAAAATATATTTGGATAATTTATCATTTAACTGTGATGAAAAATATTATGAAAAGGTAATTAATGTAGTAAATCCGATTTTAAGTGCAAAAACTTATGAAGAATACAAAAGCTATAGTAATGTATCTTTCCCAGTACTTCCTAAAAATAGTGAGGAAGATTTAAAAATTTCTAAAGAAAAACTTCAAAAAGAAATAGATAGTTTACATAACATTTTAATTTATAAAGATGAAAATCATTTGAAAAACTGTTTATTAGAAACTATTACTTATGCTAAAGCAATTATTAAAATAATTAATGAACTTGATGAAAAAGTATTAAGTTATAAAGAAAAATATGCATCTTTTGAATTTAATGATATTGCAAAGATGGCAATTAAAATTGCTAAAACTCCAAATGCTAAAAAAGAAATTTCTTCATCATTCAAAGAAATAATGGTTGATGAATATCAAGATACCTCTGATTTACAAGAAACATTAGTAAATTTAATTTCAAACAATAATGTTTATATGGTTGGTGATATTAAACAATCTATATATCGTTTTCGTAATGCTAATCCTTTGATATTTAAAAATAAATATGATAAATATTCAAAAGAGGATGGAGGAATTAAAATTGATTTACTTAAAAACTTTCGTTCAAGAGATAAAGTATTAGAAAATATTAATAAGATATTTAATTTACTTATGGATGATGATTTTGGAGGAGCAAATTATAAAGAAAGTCATCAAATGGTTTTTGGTAATACTGTATACTCTGAAAATAGTGTTAATACTGATGATTTAGATGTTTTAGTTTATAATAAAGAAGATAAAAAATATAGTGATACTGAATATGAAGCCTTTATAATCGCAAGTGATATAAAAGAAAAACTATTAAGTGATTATAAAGTTTTAGATAAAGAAACAAAGACTTTGAGACCATGTAAATATGATGATTTTTGTATATTAATAGATAGAAAAAATGGTTTTGAAATATATAAAAAAATATTTGAATATTTAGATTTACCACTTTTAATATATTATGATGAAAAAATAACTAATGAAAAAGATATTTTGGTATTAAAAAATTTAATTGATTTAATAGTTTGTATTTATAATAAAGATTATAAACAAAAATTTAAATATGATTTTTATTCAATTTTAAGAAGTTTTTTATATAATGAAAAAGATGAAGTATTTATAAATTATTTTGTAAATAACAATTATTATAATAGTGATTTATTTAAAAAATGTGATAATATTACTAAGAAATTAGATACAATGTCTAGTAAAAAATTAATAGAAACTATAATAGATGAATTTGATTTTTATGAAAAGGCTATTTTAATTGGTGATATTGATAAAGTTATTAAAAGATGTGATTATCTTTTATCTTTAGCGGATAATTTATCATCTTTAGGAAAAAGTATAATAGAATTTAATGAGTATTTAAACGATTTAATTGTAAATGATGCAGACATATCTTTTACAGTTAATACAAATGTAAAAAATAATATTAAACTTATGAATATTCATAAATCTAAAGGTCTTGAATTTCCAATATGTTATTTTGCAGGTTTTGATAAAGCATTTAATAAACAAGATTTAAATAAAATGTTTAACTTTGATTATGATTTAGGATTAATTTTGCCATTTTATGATGATGGAGTAGGACCTACTATATTAAAAAGTATATATAAAGATAAATATTTAAAAGAGGATATATCAGAAAGAATAAGATTATTTTATGTAGCCCTTACTAGAGCAAAAGAAAAAATGATTATGGTTATCCCAAATAATATGGAAGATATCTCCTTTAAAGAGGATTTAAATTCATTTTTAACTTTTATATCTTTAGTAAAATTTGTTTTAAAGGACAATATAAAATATATTAATAATGTACCATTAACTAAAAATTATAATTTTCAAAAAGAAAAAGATTTATTTGAAAAAAATAACGATTTATTAAATGTTGAAGAAATAAAAGTAGATTCAAATTTAATTACTCATAGTAATGTTTCTAAAAAAGTATTAAAACTTCTTACTAAAGAGGAAGTAAATGCAATGGAATATGGTACTCATATACACGAAATATTTGAAACCGAGGATTTTAGAAATGCAAATAATAAATATGTTTTAGCATTACTTGAAAAAATAGATAATAACTTTAAAAATGTTTATAAAGAATATGAATTTATTTATAAATACGAAGATAAAGAATATGATGGAATTATCGATTTACTTTTAGAGTATGAAGATAAAATGGTAATAATTGATTATAAACTTTCAAATATTGATGATGAAAATTATGTTAAACAATTAAGTATTTATAAATCATTTATTGAAAATAAAACTAAAAAAGAAACTGAAACTTATCTTTATTCAATCCTTAATGATACCTTAAAAAAAATATAAAATTTTTTTACAATTTTATATTTTTTATTTTACCTCTATAATTAAATCGTTATATGGAACATAATCCCTTAAAAGATTATTATCTATAAGTAAGTTTTCTAAGTTAACAAGTAATTTTTCTTCGATATAAGAACTATCTAAAAATGAATCAGCATCTTTATATCTTTTTATAATAGTACTTAAATCATTTAATGATAAATCGGGAAATTGTTTATATATACTTTTAGCAATTTTCATTTCATCATTATTTTTAACAAATTCTAAACCTTTATTAATGGCTTTTGTAAATGATTTAATTATTTCTTTGTTGTTTTCAATATAACTTTTTCTAGCATAAAAGGTAGTGTAGGGCATTTCTCCGGAAAGAAGTCCAATACTTTGAAGAACATAACCATATCCCTCTTTTTCAAGTTTTAAAGCAGTTGGTTCAAATAAATTTACATAGTCACCAGTATTTCCTATAAAAGCGCCAGATAAAGAAGCAAAATCAATATTATAGTTTATTTTAATTTTATTTTTATCAATTTCTTCATTTTTTAGGGCATTTAGAAAGTTTAAAGCGGGCATACCACTACTTCTTCCAACAAGAATTTCTTTACCATATAGATCTTTAAGTGAAAAATCTTTTTTATCTTTTCTTCCTAATATAAATTGACCATCTCTTTTTGTAAGACCAGAAAATATTTGTAAGTAATCTTTTTCATTTTTTTCGTAAACGTAAATTGCACTTTCAGCTCCAGCAAAACCAATTTGAACATCACCAGAAAGTACTGCAGCACTAACTTTATCTGCACCAGGTGTTAAAATAAGTTTAATATCAATATTTTCTTCATTAAAATAGCCTTCTTCGATGGCAACATAAAGTGGAGCATAAAATACTGAATGAGTGACCTCCGCGATTTTAATACTATTCATATTATCATTTTTTTCTTTTTTAGGTAAAAAGAAAATTAAGCATAAAACTAAAAGTAAAATTACTAAAAATGTATAAAATATTTTTTTCAAAATAACCTCCTTATTATTTCTTTTGTATTATATGAAAATTTTAAATTTTGGTGATTTTAATATAATAAATGTTTAAAAAAACATAGACAATAGTAATTATTTTTTATATATTTAATTTGCTCGGAAAAATAAATTTTTTATAATGTAAAAATTTTAAAATCACACACCTTAGAAAGGTAGCATATGTATTTTTATAAATTATATTCAGAATCCGGTTTCATAAAAGATTTAGCTTTTAAAAAATTAATCTTATAAATTTCAAAGTTTCTTATTTTTGTTTATGAATATTCTTTACAATTACTTGGATTTCCTTTTGATGATACAATTGATTTATTTGATAATAATGTAAATGATAATATAAATATTAAAAATAGAGAATCAGATTTGCTTTATGAATCAAATAAATATTTAATAAATATCGAAAGAAATAGTTAAACTTCAATAAGTGTTAATTTAAAAAAATTATCTTACTTATGTGCTTTACTTTTAAGACAAGTAAAACCTGGTGAGGAAGATCAGATTAAAACTATTTGAAAAAATGGTTATAAAAAAATTGATAGTTATTCATTAAAATTATATTCAAGTATTTTAGATAAAATTATTAGCAATTTTAATGATGTAACAAATATTTTAATCCCCTATGATGGTGATGTAAAAGATTTAGTAGTTTTATATATTAAAGATGATGGAATTTTGAAAAATATGATGTTGAAATAGTTACAATAGAGGGAATTAAATATTTATCATTTAATACAAAACATTTTAGTAATTATATAATTGCAAGTAAAAATGTTATAAATCCAAATACATTAGATAACATAGGTTTATACTTTGGAATAATGGCATTAAGTTTGGGAGTAATCGTTATTCTTGCTATAAAAAGTAATAAAAAATTGAAAAGGTAGTTTACATATACCTTTTTTTTGTGTTATAATTCATATATAGTAAAGGGTGTGAAGACAATGAGATTGAATTCTGAAATGAGAATGCTTCTTGACAAATTATATAATTTAAGAGGAGAAGATAGCGTAGTACTAGTGTCTATGGACAAAGAAAGAGACCAAGCAATTAAGACTAAAGAGAGGACTAGTAAAAGAACTACTGAACTAACAAGTCAAATTGAAAAACTAGAATCTGAAGGACATATTCTTGCTAAAGAGGGCGAGAGTTTTAAAAGTGCTTTAGAAACTATAAGAAAAGATGATTTTATAAATGTTCTAAAAGAATTAAATATTGCTTTTGACCCAGAAGAAATAAAAAAAGAGTTAGAAGTAAAACTTCCTAAAACTTTAGATGAATTTTCTATGGAAAAGGAAAAAGCTGAAAAAGAACTTGTTACCGTAGAAGATGAAATGAATAGTGCAACCACTAAAATAGAGGAATTAGGACTTCGTAAGGATGAAGCTCTTGCTAATCAGGAAAGATTAAATAGATACTTTGACTTAGCACTTGAGGGAAATATAAATATAACAAGAGATGAAATTACATCACTTCTTGAAAAGTTTAATTTTAGTGAAGAAGAACAAAGAGAAGCTGCTAAATTATTAATGTTCCCTGAAGATGGACTTTATGAATATGAGAAAAGTTTAAAGGGAATAAAAAGTAAAAGTATAAGTGATATTTTTAAAGAGGCAAAAGAAGAAATCAAAACAGAGGAAATTAATAAAGAAACCCCAGTAGTTGAGGCACCACTTCATGAAGAAGAACCTAGTTTTAACTTTGATTTTAATATAAATATTCCTGAAAATAAAGATGTTAAAGAAGAACAAATTGAAGCAATAGTTGAACCTGTAAAAGAGGATGATAAAACAGTTTCAAAAGAAGATGTAATTAATCTTTTAACAAGTTTAGGATTTGATTATTTAGATTTCACAAGCAATGATTTTGAAAAAATAATGAATAATTACGATGAAGAAACAATTAAAGCAAATGCTGAATATATTAAATCATTAAATATTTCACTTGATATTTTTGCAGATAATGTTGAATTAATGTATGATAAACAAATGAAAGAAAAAATAGAAAAATTAACAAGTATTGGTAAAATGCCTCAAGATATATATTTAAATCCAAGCGTTTTAACTAAATATGATTTAAATGGATTAAATAATGCAATTGATGTATTAAAACAAAGCGGATTAGATGCCAAAAATGTTCCATTAATTGCTTATTAGAAAGGAATAAGCTATGTACGATATAGTAAATAAAATTAGTGTTTTAAATTTACCTAAAGAAGTATATCCTAATATACCAAAATTTTATGCTTCATTTTCTGATGATTTAGTTACTTTAGAGGAACTTAAAGAAAAAATGGGTTATTTAACATCTAAAGGAATAGCAATTACTAAGCCATCACAAGTAAAAGTATTTTCATTACCTTTAGACTTTATAAAAAGTCAGGTTGAACAAGCTGAAAAGTTAGGTTTATTAGATATGTTTATTAGTGATCCCACTAGAATTAGTTCAACAGAACTTTTCAAAAGATTAAGTTATGTGATGTCTTTAAATGAAACTTTAAAGGACGAAAAAGGTAAATATAGTAAAATATTATTTAATAAAAAAGAATTTGATAGAAGATATGGTGTAGATTATTTAACTAAAGAGAAAAATGACAATGTAAAGGTTGAAACTACTAATAACAATGAAGAAAATGTTGTAAAGAAAGAAACTGTTTCTCAAACAAATACTTCATTAGATGATTTGAGTAGTGAAGTTGAAAAAGCCATGAATACTATAACAGCTGAGCCAATTGTAGAAAATCCTGTTAAGGATGTAGAACCAATTGAAACTCATGTTGAAGTAGCATCTGAACCTATAAATGAAAGTTCTGTTCAAGAAGTAACTCCAGTAAATAATCCATCTGAAGTTGAGGACGTTAATCCATATGTAATGGCACTTTCTAAAGAACAAACTATTAGACTTGATGATGAAATGCTTGCAAGATTCGAAGATTTAACAGCACATTTAAAAAATGTTTTAATAACACTAGGATATAGTGATGAGATTGATGGAACAAAATCTGATAATTTAATTAAGCTTCTTACAAGTGGAGTAACTGAGGAAAGAGAAATATTATATTATACATTAACATATAATAAAAATTTAACAGATGAAGAAAAAGTAAGTATTTATAAAGCAATTGATAATGAACTTAAACTTACTAATAATGGAGAATTAAGTCTATGAAATATTTAGAAAAAATAGGTTTTAGTAAAGATGATATAGCATATATGATGGAAAATACTCCAGAAAAGTTTATTGAACTTTTAAAAGAACAAAAAAAATTAGTAACTGAAAATATCTCTTATTTAAAAGATTTAGGAGTTACTAATTATCAAGATATATTCTTAAAATTTTATGAAATGTTCTTAATGGATAACAGTAATTTTATAGCAATATTCTCAAAATATGAAAAAGAAGATTTAATTGAAAAATTAAAGAAAAATATAAACATAGTAGAATTTTTATAACTACTATGTTTTTTTATATTTTCTTTAATCTATACACATTAATCGAAGGTTTGTTAAATGTTCTTATATGTGGAGGATTAGTACCAATTCCATAAGAAACATAAAGTTTGGTGTTATTTTCATTGTAATAATCGTTTGTATAGATACTAGCACCATCTTTTTTTACGGTTGCACCCCAGAAAGGTAATCTTATTTGTCCTCCTAAAGAGTGACCTGCTAGTATAACATCTATATCATAATTTTTTAATTTTTCAAATTCATCTGGTTTATGCAAAAGACCTATTGTAAATGATGGTGTAATTTCTTCTTCATTAGTAAGAATACTTTCATCAAAATTATTTAGATCCATTATTTTAATTGGATTAATATCTTTATTAAAAATATAATCATAGTTTTTATCAAGTACTTTAAAACCAATACTTTCTAAATTACTTTTAATATTATCATTATCTTTATCTCCTAAAATGGCATATTTATAATCAGCTTTAATATTACTAAGTTCATTTATTACATTAGTTATGTTGGTATTATCTAAAACTAAATCACCAGTAAATACTATAATATTAGCATTCTCATTATTAATACTTTTAACTAAATTTTTAATTTCTTTTATATCACTTTTTTCATAATAAAGAATATCTGAAAATTGAACTATTTTAATCCCATCAAAACCATTAGTTAATTTATTACTAGTTATTTCATATTCTTTAACCTCTAAACCTTTTGTATTTATATATTTTCCATATATAAAAAATAGGAAAAAAACAAGAATTATTATACATATTAACCTTTTCATAAGTATTCTCCGATTATAGTTAATATAAGTGATAAGAAGTTATTAAAAAAGTGAAAGAACATCGAAGTAAATATATTATTAGTATCATAAAATACATAACCTAATGCAAATCCGGCTATAGAGTATGAAAGTATAAAAGGAATTTCTATTAAACTTTTTGCAGATATAAGATGCATTGAACCAAATATTAAACCAGTAAAAATACTAAAAATTATTTTATTTTTAAATAAATTTTTAAAATTTAGTCTAAACAGTACTTCTTCATAAAAAGGAGCAAATATACAAACTTGTAAAAATGAAAAAAATAAATTATTTTTTATTGAACTTTTATTTAATTCTTCATTCGTAGGCATTTGTCCAATAATTTCCACTAAAATAATATTTAAAATCATCATTGCTAAAATACATATTAAAAAAAATTCAAAATTTTTAGATATATATTTTTTATAGTTTAATCTAAAATCTTTAATGTAATTTATAATTTCTTTTCTATAGATTATAAATAAATATAATGATATTAATAAATATATTAATGTTTCTATAGCAGGTTCAAATTTAATATTTTTCTTAACAATTGGATAAAATAAATATGTAAGTAATAACATAAGTAAAAATGTTGACATTAATATTACAATGTCCTTTATAACTAATTTAATTTTTTTCATTTAATCACTTTCCTATATTAAAATATTACCATATTTTTTGTTTTCTTACTAGTTTTTATTGAAAAAAAAATTAGATTATGGTACTATTTTAATAGTAGGGATGGTGCTATGCATTATGAAAAAAATAAAGAAAATTTTTGTTTTACTAGTTATGGTATTATTGGTAAAAAATGTTCATGCGGAGTGTGGTTATGAAACGCAAGCTAAACTTAATAGTGAGGCTGCCACAATAAAGGCAATTTACGAGGAGCAAATAGGAGAGTTTGATTCATCTTTTTCTTGTAATGATGGACAAGGAGGGTGTGAAGGATATAATTATTTTAAAATATCTATTTTAAATTTAAGTAAAGACTTTACAATTAATGTTAAAAGTAAAAACTTCAATAAATCTTTCAGTTATTCAGATGTTAAAGATGGGGTTGTAAGTTTTGACTTAAATGATATTATGGAGGCACATACTTTTACATTTGATGTTTATCCCTCAACTGAAACAACATGTCCAAAGAAAAAAATAAGAACATTTTATTTGACAACTCCAAGATATAACGAATTCTATGATTTTGGTTTTTGCCAAGATAATCCAGAATTTTATCTTTGTGAAAAGTATGTTACTTTTGAAAACATGGAAATAACGGATTTTATGGATAAATTTCAAGAATATGAAGATAAAAAGAAACAAGATGAAATAGAAAAAAATAAAAACTTTTTTCAAAAATTAGGAGATTTTATAAAAGAACATAAAGAAGTATTTATAGGGGCTGGATGTACGATACTTGTTGTTGGAGGAGTAGTTGTATTCCTTCGAGTAAAAAGAAGAAAGGATATAATATGAAAAAAGTAATTAAATCAATATTTATATTTTTATTATTATGTATAATGGTTAATGTAGAAGCCCTTAATGTTGGTGATCAGTTTACCTTAACACCAGGTGCTTCACAAACTCATTCACCATCATATGGTTTTAATGAACAATATCAACTTCATACAGTTACTGGTGGAGGAAAAACTTATGACGCATATTGTATGGATAGAGGTAAAGCTGCAGGTCAAGGTGCATCTTACGTTGTAAATAGAATGATGCCAAAACTTAAAGGTGATTTAGCTGTTCTATATTTAATGAAAAATGGTGCTGATAAGGAACAAATACATTTAGCAATAAGACTTCTTGTATCAAAAGGTATGCTTAATTGGTCTCATACTGGAACAGCAGATTATTTAGCAAAAATCGATGCAGCTGTTAATTGTATGAAATCAGATTCAACATTTAATTCAACATTAACTGAGTTTTTATCAAATACTAGCAAGAAAAGTAGTGATAATGAAGAAAATGCTGATGAAGGTGGTAAAAGTTTAGCTCTTTTAGGATTTGAAAAATATAATTTGTTAGAAGGTAAATGTAAATATACTACTGCTGCACAATGTGCTGATGCAACAGGCAAAGGTTGCCATTTAGATTCAAATAATTGTTATATACCTTCAACTTCATCAACTGATATTTGTCCAACAATAAAAAATGATATTTTTGAGTGTTATACAGGAAGATTTCAATCTCCTGAAAAGCACGGCTGTAAAATAGTTGATACTTGTTCTTTTGATACAGCGGCTGAATGCTCAGACAAAGCGGGGTTAAAGTGTAGAGAAAGAGATGGAAAATGGTATCAGCTTAATGGTGCAAAATGCGAAGAATGCGTTCCTAATGAGGCTCAGGGTATATATTGTGGAAATGAAAGGTCATCAACAACTGGTTGTAAGATTGCTTCATCTTGTAGCGGTGAACAAAATGAATTAGCCTATAAAGATTGTATATATAAAGCAAATATTAAAAATTCAGACAGTAATGAACAATATCACGATTGGACATGTACAAAAAATTCTAGTAATATTTGTTATAGATTAGAAAGAAAAGGTTCTAGTGGAGGTTCTAGTTCTTCATGTAATGCAAAAAAAGGTGAATATACTTTAAATGAGTGTAATGATAGAGTAAAGAATGGTCAAGGAACAGAATGTCAAAAAGTTTCACTTTTTTCAAAGTGTTATAAATTGGTTACAAAATGTATTAAGGCTAAAAATCAATATTCGGAAAAAGAATGCAAAACAATGGTTAATAAGGGTAAAGGAATTACTTGTAAAAAAATTGGAAATAACTGTTTTCAATTAATAACTGGTTCTTCCAAACCTGGTGATGATGATCCTAATCCAGGTGGTTCTGGTAGTGGTGCATCTGTAAGTTGTGGCGGTTTTGATGGTATTAAACAACTTTTAATTGATGCAATGAATTATGCTAATGAAAAGTTTAATAGTGAAACTGGTGAAAGTAAAGTTGAAAAAGGCCCTGCAACTGAACCAGAAAAAGCTGATGGAATTATAAAGAAAATAGTATCTGTTAAAATTGATATAAAAAATATTACAGACACAAGTTCTGACTCTGAATATTTTAAATATTTAGGATTTGAGGTTGAAAAAGAAAATGAAGCTACTAAAGTAGAACTTCTTGGTGCTTCAAAGGAATTTATAAATACTGAAGATGGTTGGAAATCTAAACCTATTTCTGAAGGTGATGACCTATCAAAGTTACTTGAGGAAAGAAATGGAACAATTTATGTAGGATTTTTAGTATCACGTCCTTCAAGTGATGATTCACAAGAAGTTACAGATGATGATAGTGAAGAAGAGGACTGTGAAGTAAAAATTAAATTTAAGTATGAATATTCTAACGAAGATGGAGGTGCTGTACTATATGCATCTGGAAATACAACAGGTCAGCAAAGATTCTTTATAGCTTCAGAGGGTGAACCTATTCAAGATGAATTTGAATTAGATACAAGTTTATGTGATGAAACTACTTGTGATCCAACTTCAACACTTCCAAATATATGTGAGGATGGTTTAGAACCTGATAAAGAAACTGGAAATGTCGAATATGAATTTAGAGAGGCTTATAATGCTGAAAGCAAAAAATACAATATTAAGAAATGTTTACTTTCTAAAAATAGTAAAGATAAAGCTGGAAATGAGTATAAATTAAAAGATGATGAATATGCTCAAATGGTTTCAGATAATGATTATTGTGAAGTAAAATGTAAAGAAGATTATATATTTGGTGTTCCTTATAAGAAAAGTACTGAATCAGGAAGATATTTCCAAATTAGTGTTTCTCTAAAAGGACAACAAGATTGCTATACAACTAAATTAAATTATAAAAAATATACAGAAGATATTGTTAAAAAACAAAAAGAAATACTTGACACATATAATGAATGGTTAGAGAATTATGAAAATTATAAACAATATCAATGGACACAAGCTGATCCAATGATATGTTCTCAAGAAACTTGTACTTCTTCACATGATAAAAATGGCACATTCACTGGATGTAACTCATCTGAATCAGCACCTTATGATTATATCTATAAAGTTATTCATAGTAATAAATTTAAATGTGCTACCATTACTGAAGGTGATGATAAATGGACAATTGATGTAGATGAATGTTCAAAAGACCCTAAAGAATTTGGAAAATTTAAAAATGAAAAAACTTGTTCTGCATCAGGAAATTCTTGTTCAACATCTGGTGAATGTAAAGTAGAAAAAACAGCTCAAAAAGATTGGGAGGATCAAAAGGGGAATTTTGAAAGTAAAGCACAAGCTGCAAAACAAACACTTAAAACTTTACTAGAGGACTTACGTCAAATAGTTGATAAATATAATTCATGTGCAGCTGACCATGATTATGCAAGTAAACAAGCTGACAAATCACAGGCTTATGGTGAAGTCGCATTCTGGGATATGATTTATAGATATAATCCTGATATTCAATATAGTTATGAAGAACCGGAACCTGGTATTTCGACAACAAGATGGATTAGTTCAGTTCAAGGTGCTTCTTGTGAACATGGAATGAATTGTGACTTTATGTATAGTCCTGATGCTTTAGTAGAGGCAGAAAAATGTGCTGATACATCAGGTGGCAAAGTAAAATGTTCTGAAAATACATCAATTAAAGATGTAGATGATGATACACATGAATCTACTTGGTATTGTGATGGTAATATTGATAATGAATACGAACAATGTCAAGGAAGTACAACATTAGACTATGCTGATGAATATCATTGGATGGTACCTGATGAGGATCTTGATACTGGTATTGATAGCGAAATTCGAATTGGTACAAATATGACTAATTCAAAACATATAATTACTAAAGTTGATTATGTTCATAAGATAGCATCTTCAAAAGGAACATATAAAACTGAAAGAGTATATTATAGCGGTCATGATGATGGTGATATTAAAATTGAAAAAACCCCAGAACATGAAATTAAAAATTATGATATTGTTGATGGTCTTCCAGTTGGAATTAATACTCCTACAGGAACATATTATTATAAATTAACTCTTAATAATTTTGGTACATTCTATTCTAATGTAAATGAAAACGGAAGAATTTATAGTGATTTAACAAATAGTTTATCTTCATTAATAAGAGAAAATGCTACAACTAAAAATAATGATGCAGTTAACTCAAATGAATATGCATGTACATATGAAGTAAATCAAAATAGTTGTACTGATGCATCAGGCAACAAACATTATAAAACTGAATGTGATCCTAATGAGGACTGGGATAAATGTCAAGAAAGACTTTGCCCAGTAAATCAAGGGGGACCATACTGTGTTGAAAAATCTCAAAGTTACTATGTATGTAGTACTACTCACTATGATGAAAGTTGTCAGCAAAAGGGTTCTAGAGAAGAAGCACTTCTTGCTGTAGGATGTCAACCTGGTGAAGAATGTGAAAATAATTACAATTGTTGTCCAAATTGTACTGTTCAATGTATTGGAGTATGTACTGTTACACCGGATGGTTCTCAAGGTGGAGGAAGTAAACCAAATTATGACTTTAGACCTATAAGTCCAGGAAATCTATTCCCTAATGATCGTCCAAAAGGTTATAACTGGGAAAGTGATCCAAGTGTATATAATAATTCTTTAGTAGCAAGAAAAGCAAAAGATACAATTGATGAAATTACTGCTAGAGCAAAAGATACTACTTCAGAGGAAACAACACCTTCTTCTGGAAATCCTAAGGTTGAAAACTATTCATTAAAAGTAGTTATGGACACTGATATGATTACTAAAATACGTGAATATAATAAATCTCAAGAATCTTACAATAATGATACAATGACTTGCTATGATTATCAAATAGAAAGAGATGAAGATCATTGTAAAACGGATGGTTACACATGGAAAAAAGAAGGAGAATCTGGTAAATGTGTAATGGCAAATATATTCTGTTACTCTTCATTTGTTGATGATTTAGCTGATGGTAAATTTGGTGGAGAAGTAGACATTAAAAACAAAGCAGGTCGTACTAAAGCAAAAGAACAATTTAGTAAGACTTATGTAGCACCTGGTGTTAGCAATACTGATAACTTAATAGTAACAAATGATTATTGGACAATTTATACATTTAGTACATTAGATATAAATGGCGATGGAATTCCAGATGTTGGACCATCATGGAAGTAAGGAGGGAGTAAACAATGAAAGAATCCTATTGGGGATATTGGCTAATGGTATTTGGAGTATTCATTATTGTGGTACTCCTTCTTATCCAAAGCTTTACATCGACAAATACTCAAGATTATTATTTAATTAAGGAAATTTCTGAGGCATCAATGGTTGATGCAATTGATTATGGTTATTATCGTACTTATGGAGAACTTAAAATGAATAAAGAGAAGTTCTATGAAGTATTTTTAAGAAGGTTTGCTGAAGAAGCATCACTTACAACAAATTATACTATAGAATTTACTGAAGTTTATGAAGCTCCTCCGAAGATTGGAGTTAAAGTTTCAAGCAAATCTGCTACATTCCAGGTAGCGGGTGACACTACTACATTTGATATAGTAAATAAAGTTGATGCAATCCTTGAATCAAAAGTTGACCCTATTTCTGGAAAAGGTTCATCAGAAACTAGTAATAATACTCCTACTGAAACAGAACCAATAGAAAATCCTATTAATATGGATGGAGGTAATAAAGAAAAATCTACTGTTAATAATTTTGGTGCAGTTACAATTAATCAAAGCCAGGAAACTATTAATGTAAATGGGACTACTGTATATATGGATTGTGCATGTGGTCCAATAGCTATGACTGAAGCAATTATGATGTTAGGCAAAGGAGATAGTTTAAAATCAAATATACAAAGTGAACTTGGATATACGCCTAATAATGCAACAGAAACTGCTGCAGCATCTTATGTATTAATGTATAAAAAAGGACTAAATGGTAATCCTTCATCTCATGATTTTAGTAGTGATAATTTTTGTGGCGGTAAAGGTAATTACGCAAGTAATGGGAATAGTTTTTTAAATAACTATGGTTTAAAAGTTGATACTGATAATAGTGGTGGTACTTTAAATAGTACAGGTGCTGGATATGCAGAAAAAATTTATAAATCATTAAAATCAGGTAATGTTGTTGTTGCATCTGTTTCTTCAAAAGTTGGAAGTAGTATTCCAAGTAATACAGGTCTAGCTTCAACAACTACTGGACATTATTATACAATTTATGGGTACAATGCTACTGATAATTGCTTTAATGTATATAATCCTATAACTTATTATAAGAAAGGAACTCCTACAGGTACTCAGTGTGTTCCTTATGATGCTGTAGATACGTATTTTACAGAATATATAAGTGTTGGTAACCAATAAATAAACATTATAAATTAAATGCTAATTGTATTTAACTTAATAAAATGTTATAATCTTTCTTGAAAAAGGAAGATTTTTTTATGAAAAAGTTAATAGTTATTATTCCAGTTATATTATTAATTAGTTTGTCTGTCTACATTGGTATAACTTATTTTAATATAGGAAAGTATGATGAATATTATATTAATAATACTATTCCTGTTATGAAAGAGGAATATATAGAGCAAATTACCTCTTTAAAAGAAAAGTATAATAATAAAGACGTGGTGGGAACAATTTCAATTGATAATACAGATTTTAATACAGTAGTAATGCAAGGAAATGATAATTCATATTATTTAAATCATTTACCAGATAAAACTTATAATATAAATGGTTCAATATTTTTAGATTATAGGGTAGATATTGATGAAAGCAATAAATTACTTATATTTGGACATAGTTCACCAAGTTATTTTTTACCTATTATGATAATCGAAAATTATAAAGATGAAGATTATTATAAAGAACATAAATATATTTATTTATCTTCGATTAAAGAAGTAAAAAAATATGAAATATTTTCTGTTTTTGTTGAGACTTTAGATTGGTCCTATATGAATTTAAATTATGCAAGTAAAGATGAATATTTAAAACACTTACAAAATTTAAAAAGTAAATCATTTTATGATACCGGAGTTGAGGTAAATAAAAATGATAAAATTCTTATCATGCAAACATGTTCAAATATGAAAGAGTATAGTAAATATTCTAAAAAATATATGCTTGTAATTGCAAAAGAAGTAAAATAACTAAATTTCCAAAATTTGGTTATTTTTTTGTATATTTTTCTTTTGATTTTCCTATAATACTAATATGAAAAAATTGTTGACATACATAGTTATGTATGGTAGTATAAGGAACTATCAGGAGGTTTTTGGTTTATGAAGAAACTAAAATATTTTTTTGCTAGTGCAATTGTTCTTGTTGCGTTAGCTGTTTCAACTATTGTTTTTGCAGAATATAAAGAACAGAAAGGTGATATTAGATTTGGAAATAATATCAGTAATAATAGTATTACTGTAACTGAGGGTAATTTAGTTAAACAAGGCGATATTCAGATTAACAAAACAGTATCTAAAATTGATGATAATGGTAATTACAAAGTTACTTTTGAAGTAAAAGGTAAAGATGTTGAAACTCATACATCAAATAAAAAAGATGTTTATGCTGTTGTAGTTCTTGATAAGTCTAATTCTATGTGTAATAGTTATAATTGCTCTAGAGATGAAAAATGGACAAACGCTGTTAATGGTGCAAAAACATTTGCAAAAACATTACATGAAAAATTACCAAATGCAAAGATTGCTCTTGTAACATTTGCTGATAAAGATGGTTTTTTAGGAATATTTGACAATGCCTATAACGATGCTCAAGTTTTAAGAAATTTTGATAATAAGGATTTTTCTAATGTAAATTTTGGTACACCAAATGGTGGAACAAATTTATATGCTGGACTTTATGAAGCAAATGAATTATTAACGGCATCAAATATAAAGAAAGATGCCATTAAATATGTTGTTGTTATAAGTGATGGAGAACCAACATTATACTATGATGATAATGGTTATACAGATGGTCCAGGTTCATATATGGATGCTACTACTGAAAGAAAAACAAAAGAAATGGCTAAAACAGTTCAAAAAAGTGCTGAAGTATTTGCTATTGGTTATGACTATAATGGTACAATATTAAGTGAAGTGGCTTCAGGTGCGGATCATGTATATTTATCAGATCCTACAACCATTGTAACTAAATTTACCGATATTGCTACTATAATGGGTAAAGCTAATGCTGGTACTGATGCAGTTTTAACTGATAATATTGGTGCAAAATTTGTAATGACTGATGCTCAAGGTAATAAATATACTAGCGAAAAATTTGACATTACAGAAGCTGGAAAAACATTCTCATTTAATATAAAAATTAATGAAGATGATATTACTGAAGATGGTTGGTATCCAACAAATGCTGATTTTGAATTAACATATACTGACCCAAAGGGTACTACAAAGACTATAAAAAGTACAAAAAACCCTGAGGTATATTGGGTTGCAAAAAGATATGATTACAAAATTGAATATTACTATGATGGACAAATTGATAATACTTTAATTGAAACTGGTAAAGATGTTAAAGGTAAAGAAATCACTGTAAGTGATGAAAGTATTAAAAATAATGCTAAAGAGGGTTATTCATTTGTAAATACTGATCCTTCTACAAGAAAAATTGTTATTTCTTCATCTGAGGAAAATGTAATTAAAGTATATTATGTAACTGATGAAAATCAAACAAAAGAGTTATCTTATACTGTTGAATACTATAAAGATGGTAAAAAAGTAGAAAATGATACACAAGTTGTTAAGCAAACTAAACAAGTATTAGAAAGTGATACTTTAACTGTTAAAAAGAGTGAAATTAATGTAACTAATAAATATGTTGGTTATAAATTTGAAAAAACAAATCCAGAAACTATACCAAATTCTATTAATGATAAAGGTGTAATTAAGGTTTATTATGTATTTGATGAAAGTCAAACAAAAGAGTTATCTTATACTGTTGAATACTATAAAAATGGTAAAAAAGTAGAAAATGATACTCAAGTTGAAGTAGTAACTGTTCATGTACTTCAACCAAATACTTTACAAGTAAATCAAGATAAAATTAATACAGAGAATAAATATGTTGGTTATAAATTAGAAAAAACTAGTCCAGAAACTATACCAGGTGAAATTAATAATGGTGGTATAATTAAAGTATATTATATTCTTGATGATGGTCAAACAAAGACACTTACTTATACTGTAAATTATTATAAAGATGGTAATTTAGTAAAAGAGGATACTGAAACTATTTATGAAACTAAACAAGTTTTAGAGTCTGACACTTTAACAGTAAAATCTGAGGAAATTAATATAAAGGATAAATATGTTGGATATAAATTTGTTAAAACAAATCCTGAATTGATACCTGAGGTTATTGAAAATAAAGGCGTTATTGATGTATATTATGAAAAAGATACATTTACTTATGAAGTAAGATATTATTTCAATAGAGAATTAGATGAATCTCTAACTGAAAAGAATGTTGCACTATATGGTGATAAAATAACTTCTTATACTGATAAAGCAAAAGAGGATTACACTCTAGAAACTGTTGAAAATCTACCACTTGTAATAAGTGAAGATGCAAGCAAAAATATTATTAATGTATATTATAAAATTGATGGACAAGGTGTTATTGAACCAATTGAACCAATTGAACCACCTCATACATCAGCAAATAATAGTATTTATGCACTTATATTATTAGTTAATGCTTTAGGTGCATCAGTACTTCTTAAAAAAAGAGAAAACTAATTAAATAAAAATGTCATAGAAATATGGCATTTTATTTTGAATAAATAAATAAAATAGTGTTTTTTTGCCAATTATTTGGTAAAATATAAGTATAGTTAAAAAGGAATGATTGAGTATGGCGTATATTGAATTTAAAAAAGTAAATAAAGTATATAAAATGGGCGAAGTTGAAATTAAAGCTCTTAATAATACTTCTTTTGAAATTGAAAAAGGACAACTTATTTGTATATTAGGT
>ERZ779992.695-NODE-695-length-21839-cov-1.905527_pt1 | contig 21839 bp, 10 predicted proteins | sample MGYA00511934_ERZ779992 | MGnify/ENA primary metagenome ERZ779992 (study PRJEB29588, sample SAMEA2163248) | human gut metagenome | biome: human gut; feature: human-associated habitat; material: faeces | place: Denmark | collected 2008/2010 ...
TGTCTCTACAAGATTCGCTTTTCTCTCCTTAAAAGGATACTTCCACTTCAGACGAGTATGGCAAAACGGACATTTCTGAAAACCTATCTTTACAGGTTTTCCGCAACTTTTTCCGGGGCATCTAAAGCTCATGATTGTACCGTCTGGACTGTACAGCATATTCATGAAATTTTCCTTTAAGAGCTGCTCCTTAATCTCGTCGTTAAATATCTCGTATTTTATTCCAATCGGTCTTTTTGAGAACATGTTGACGCCTCCTATTTTTTGTAATATTAAGAACTTATTTGTTGATAATTTCTGTTGCTAAATCATATAAAAAGATATAATCTAGCCTTGTATTCCCATGTAAAAATTTCCGACATACTTCATTTTCTATGGCGAATACATTGGGGCATATTATTATGCCCCTCTATTTTTATCGCCAACATTTTTCTTGATTTCCTAATCTGTTACTGTCTTTTTCTTTCTCCGCAGTTTGCAGATAGGAAAGATAGGAAAACCTGGCATCAGGTGAGATTCAATACTGATACCTTAATCATGCCTGTTACTATCATTATTTTGTCTCCCCGCAAGAAGAACACTTGTAGCCAACTAATTTCTGCTCAACATACGCATCAGTTACAGTAACTGTTTCATAATGTCCTTCTTCATCGTGATGAATATAATCCACTATTTTTTTTCTATTGGTTGAATTCATGCAGCTACCACCATTATCTTGACAATCATACTGATGTTCTCTTCTTTCCTGTGATGAAGAAAACTCTGACTGTTCTACTCCTCTTTCCCTACATACGCTACATTCACCATTTTCGCACTGCAAACAAATATAGACGGTTTTATACACAGGTTCATCCCACGCAGCCTTATCAACTACCCAAACTTTTTCCTTTACTTCTTCATGGGGTATATAATCATAGACTGGCTCCCAGTTATGCTCATGTGAAGGTATATTTGGTGTTGATGGCTTTGTATCAGCTTCGCTAGGGGCTGAGTTACTGCCATTGTCTGAAGAACTGCTGCCATTATTACCACTGTTATTACTGTTGCCGTTGTTATTGCCACCATTATTGTTATCAGCAGAGCCTGAACTGCTGCCACCGTTGCTGTTATTGCCGTTATCAGCTATATCAATTGATGGCTTAGTAGGAATAATTTCATCAGCCTTCGGAATCTTATCGTCTTTTGCAGCTTCTGAGATTTCCTCTGCTACAGTTTCATCAGTGATTGTTATAATTGAATTACTATCACCTTCCTCAAAATTATCTGCCTTAATCTCTTTTCTGTTGCCGTCTCTATCCTGAATGATAACAACTTTCTCGCCATTGTCCTTTGTCTCAACAATACCGGCTACTTCTACCGTGTTACCCTCTGAATCCTTGACTGCAATAGTAACCTGTTCCTCACTGCCTGCATTCTTCTTAGTTTCCTGTTCTGTAACGGCCTTAGTAGTGCTCTCGGTGGTTACTGTCTTACTCTTCTTTCCGCAGCCTGCAGATGTAAATACTAAACAGCATGATAAAAACACTGCTGCACCCTTTAATAAATTTCTTTTAATCATACCAGCTTACCTCGATTCCTCTTTACTCGAGATAAACCCTATTCCTAAAAGATTTTTAGATAATTAATAGTTTTCTGATAGCAAAATGTGGTTGGTGCTATCTTTAACCTTAAAATACAGCCTTTTCCTGTAGTTTTCAATACATACACATGTCAAAAATTGTTACAGAAATATTACGAAGCGGCATTTTACTAAATAATTACATGCACTATTAATACCACAAATCCCCTCTCCGTTGGAAAGAGAGGGGATTGTGACATTTTTCAATTTAAGACCAGTGCGAAATAGATTATTCCACTACTTCTTTTTCTGATTTCTTTTTCCAAAGAACAATAGCAATAACAGCAATAATGACAATTACTACTGCCGAAAAACTGCCAACTACAACAGGATTTTTAAACACTGACTTAAAATCAGTTTTCTTAGTGCCTGATGCATTCGTGTCAACAATTTCACTTGTAAGCTGGTATGTTGCTGTACCCTTAATTTCATAAAAAGTTGTGTTCTTTGTTGTATCTGCTTCATAATCTGCAGTGTAAACTACATTAGCTGTTGGATAATCCACCGTAGCCACATATGTTGCTTCATAATCAGCAATTTCCTTATAACCCTTAACAGTTGCTTCCCTGTGGATCATTCCGTCTGCATCAGCTTCCGGCTCACTTGTCCATTCGATTGATTCAACTGTATAAATATCCTTAGATAACCCTAAATCCTCAAGAATACTGTCCTTATACTGCATAAGGTTAGGATTCTCGGCATTATATTCAACAAGGTTATCCTTATACATAAAATAAGCTCCACTAACCACATTAATTGAAAAAACAAAATCATCACTCTTCTGTTCATTCTTCTTTACGAGACCTGTCTGAGTCATATTTATAGTGCTAACCTCATTAGTTGCCTCGTCACGAACACTTCCTGCTACAACTGCCGGAATATCGTCGGTTTTTGTTAAACCATTGTATGTATATACTTTTGTGTATGTAACAGAACGGCTTCCCATATCGCCTTCAGCCGTAGTGACTGATTTAAGCCTGTAAGTTATTCCATTCTCGACAATGGATTCCTCAAATACAGGAGCTGCATCTGTTACAAGAACCGTATTGGTTTTTGTAATGTTAGCAATCTGTTTAGCCTTTACATCATACTTAACATCAGTTAAGGTGTAATCCACACCATCTTTTGATTTATCTTTTTTAAAATCATATTCAGCTTCCTTATTCTCAGATTCAAATTTCTCTTCCTCTGTGAATGTAGTTGCTGCGTAAGTTTTGTTATTACCTGCAAATGCTACCGCAAGAAATACGAAAACTGCTCCAAACACCTTTATGAATGCTTTTTTATTCTTTCCGAATAAGCAGCCTAAAAGTGCAATACCAGAAACCAGCATAATAACCATGTACTTTAACATGTTTGAACTGTCTCCTGTCTGTGGTGTAACTAATGCTGAATCTGCTGCAACTTCAAAATCCTTTTTCTCATTGTAGCTGAAATTCATCAGTCCCACTTTGGCTTCATCAGCCATTACAAAATGCTGTAATTCCACTTTATCTCCAAGAACAAATACAACATCTTCTGTAAGTTCGTAGCCCCACGGAGCTGCCACTTCATGAATCTTGTATGTTCCCGGCTCTAATCCTACGATTACTGTTTCTTCTAAACCTGACACAAAAGAAGTTACCTTCTTTACTGCTGCCACTGTATTACCATTCTCGTCCTTAGTTTCAGTAAGGATTTCAATCTCTACTACATTTCCATCCTTATCAAGAATCTGTAAAGTTGCTCCGGATAAAGGCTTTTTCGTCTTGGAAGTATCATCAATCTTAATAATGCCTATTTTAGTAGGCTCAACAATCGTCTGTCCTTCATCACTCAAATCTTCATGAGCAGTTACCTCAATTTCGTTCTGATATAATTTTTCAAAAACTACTACTGTTCGACCTGCTAAATCAGCTCTTGTAAAATTAAATGTCACATCAATGCTGCCATCTTTCTGTTCAGCTGTGAATTTAACCTCACCTGTGATTTCCTTTCCGGTTGCCTTATTAATTACTGATTTTCCGGTTGCCTTATCCTTTAAGACACCTTTAATTACATATTCCTTACCAACAATAAGGTTTTTATATGATACAGTATCGACAATCACGATATCCTCTGCACCATTGTTATACTTAGTTCCGCTAATACCATCATTAGCTGTTGTTTTAATTTCAGGATAAAAAGTGCTTTGATCTTCATCACTTAAATCTTCATGACAAGCTACCTCAATTCCATTGTGGTAGACCTTCTCAAAGCATACAATTGTCTCTCCTGCAAGCAGGGAAGAATCAAACTCAAACACCATATCAACCGTTCCGTCTGCCTGTTCAGCATCAAATGTTGTTTTGGCTGTTATCTTATTTCCCTTCTTATCAAGCAGAGGTTTACCAGTACTCTTAACCATGAGATATCCGCTTACTGTATAAGTGTTACCCACAATTAATCCATGATAAGTTACTGTATCTACAATTACGGCATTCTCTGTAACTGTGCCGACATTGTTTCCTGTATATTTATCATGCGCCTGTGTCTTTATATCAATAAAGTAAATGCTCTGCTCCTCACTTCCAATATCACTATGGGTTGTGAGTTTAACACCTGTCTCTGTATCAAAAATATCTTCGAATACGACAAGAATATGATCTCCCAGTCCTGTTGAGTCAAGTGTAAATTCCATATCTATAGTTCCATCAGGACCGTCTGCAATAAAGTTCTTAGACGCTGTTATAAGATTTCCTGTGCTGTCAAGTACAGGCATCTGTGCAGCCCTGTCAACAAGATATCCCTTTAATGTATATTCACGGCCTGCAACCAGGTTACTGTATATAACAGTATCAATGATTGTTGTTTCAGGTCCTACAGTACCATTATGGTCTCCTGTATTCTTATCATGTGCCTTAGTCCTAATCTTTGGATACAAAATAGACTGATTAGAGTCAGTTATATCACTATGCGTGGTCACGCGTATATCATTATGATATAAATCCTCAAATACCACGGCTGTAGAACCCTCCATATCACTTGAATCAAATTCAAAAGTAATATCTATTGAACCATTCGCTGTTGCAGCTGTAAATGTCCTTGAAGATGTAATCTTATTACCATCTTTGTCAAGAATTGCTGTATTTGTATCCTGATTCATAAGGTATCCGCTTACCGTATAAGTCTTGCCGACAATCAGATTAGTATATGTTACTGTATCGATTATCGTTGACTTACCACCGACAACACCTACATGGCTGTTAGTATTGCCGTCTGCGGCAGATGTTCTTATTTTTGGAAAGAAAATGCTTTGGTCTGCATCAGTTATATCGCAATGCGAGCCAACTCTTACCCCATTATAATAAACATCTTCAAAAACAGTTGCCGTTACGCCTTCCAAAAGTGATGAATCCAGAGTAAACTCCATCTCAACTGTCTGATTTGGTGCTTCGGCTGTAAATGTCTTTGTTGCTGTTATTTTATTGCCGTCTTTGTCAAGCAGTTCTACACCAGTATCCTTATTCATCAGATACCCTCTTACCTCATAGGTATTACCAACGCGTAAGTTGTTAAATGTTACTTCATCAACTATAGATGCTTTATCTGAAACAGTACCTACATTGGTAAGAGTATCCTTGTCATGCGCCTTAGTTCTTAGCTTAAGGTAATCTATCGTCTGGTCTTTGTCCTCCAGATCATCATGAACAAAAATCTCAACGCCCTGCTGGTAAAGCCTCTCAGCAACAACAACTGACAGTCCCTCAAGGTTTGCCTTGAAGTTGAATTCAACATTTACAATCTGGTCTTCTGTCTCTGCGGTAAATGTTGTTTCACCTGTTACAGTATTTCCATCCATGTCAACGAATGGAAGACCTGTTGCCTTGTCTTTGAGCATACCCTTAATAGTGTACTCCTCGCCGACAACAAGATCACGGCAGTCTACGCTGTCTATAATCCTGTAAACAAAGTTCTCATCATACGCACCCTGGTTATCACCGGTCTTGTATTCTGCCGCCTTTGTTCCTGCGATAGAGGTATGCTTGTCTGTGTATTTAAGAGTATAATCCTGAGATTCGGAATTACCCTTAATCTCACTTGCATCAACTTTCTTAGTATCGTGTTTATTGCCATATCCAATCGGTGATGTAAGTTCCTTAACCTCATATACATAACCTGTCGGATAATCATATGTTGTGGCTGCTGTTCCATCTTCTCCTGTTACTATCTTTTCCAAAACAGTTCCCTTAGAAGCAACAACCTTTCCGCTTCTGTCCTTAATATCCGTTGTAGCGTATACTCCGAATACTGTGTTGGCAAGAACAGCTCCCGTATCTATATCTGTCTTATTAACAGATACATTTACTTTCTGTCTGCTGTCCTCCATTGTTACATTAGTGAATCCAACTTCTGCATAGGTATCAGCGGTTACTGTAATCTCATGTACTTCCGGATCAAGAAGATATTTACCATTAGTCCTTACTTCCTTGATGTAGTAAGTTCCCGGCTCATATTCATATCTGGATTCTGCATATGTTCCATCAACTGTTGTAATCTGTTCAACAAGTGATTCGTCACTAAATGACGGATCCGAATATACAACATATGTACAGCCTCCAACATATCTTTCTTCATATGTAAATCCGGTTTCCTGATTAAATCCTGTAAGTACCTCTCCCTTCTTATACAGACGAATCTTAGAATACTTCTGAGCATCATTCCCTGTAAGCTCATAAGTTCTTCCATTTTCTGTTATGGAAACTTCCATATCATCCATGAAAGTACAATTTTCGTCTCCGCCAATCTGGTGAAGCACATAATTTCCGTATGGCATATCCTTAGAGGTTGCTAAACCATTGGAATCTGTTGTAAGGATATCCCTTACGCTGTCTGCGGCATTGTCATAACTTCCGGCAGATTTAAGGTAAAGCTGGAATACTGCTCCTCCTTCTGCCACTGTCTTTGAAAAGTCGTCTTTCTGTGTGGTAAGAATAACCTTAGAATTATCATCCTTAGTTACTGTCTTAGTCTTCCTGATTGAAACCTTTCCTTTGACTTCCTGCTCCAAATGAATGATTGTATCTGATGCTTCCTGATATGAAGTTGCAATTGTCTGTTCCACACCATTAACATATGTTTTTCTACTAAATAAGTTACTAACAAAAATAGTATCATCAACAAGATATCCAGTTGGTGCTTCATATTCCTGTATAGTTAATGTTCCTAATGGAAAACACACTTCATCTTCCTTCATTATCAGAGCATCACCTCCGACATAACACTCTGGATCTGTTAAATCCAATCTTCCCCTATTGTTTGTTTTAAATTGCCAAGTATACTTAGCACTCTTACCATTGGCAGCAGGATCTGTGGTCATATCCGTATCATAATACTTAACCACATACTTAGCACCCTCAAGAGTACCTTCTCCGTTAGATACTCCTCCTGTTTCCTTATTAACCTTCTTAAGAAGGATAGTTACAGGGTCAGTCTCAGGTACGTCTTCAACATAACCAGTCCATGTGCCTTCACCTTCAATAGTGACGGAATGGACTGCATCATCCAAGAGGAAGCCTTTTGGAGCTTTGGTTTCCTTATAGTACAGTGTTTTTGTCTCATCTTTCGGAATATCATGTACAGTATATGTATCTGTATCACCATTCTCGTCTGTTACAAGAGTTGTAAGATAATCTGTACAATCCTCATCGTTATAAACAGAAAACTCTGCACCTGCAAGACTATAGCAGCTGTTTCCATTTGTTATGGTTTCGTTATCGGAAGATTTCTTAATCTTAATGCTACCATCGTATGGTGGTTCAACGTACTTTTCAGAATAAAGTAACAAATCCTGATAACCTTCACCATTAACAAGATACTTAACGGAACAATGCCAATCTCCGGTAGTGATGTTTGCTGCATAATTCAATAATTCCATAACAAGATCATATCCTATACTGTCACTTCTTAAGAATGTGTTACCACTCTGTGACGTATTCCAGTTTTCATCACCTTTTGCGAGTGCAAATGTGTGATGTGCTATAATCCATCGTAATTCATAGCTGTAACCATACAGCGGACCACCGGTTTCACCACCATGTCCTATAGACCAGTACAGTATTCTGGCGTATGTGGCACGATCATCGTCAGCTTCATCGCTCGAGTATGTATCCCCATCAATAACAACCTGACCATTTTCAGCTGTCTTTACATGAGGCTGTGCACACATTGCTGAATATGTTTCACCATCAGAATCTTCTACCGTGAAATGTGTAGACCACCATCCCGGCATATCAGGATCAAGATCACCAAATACAGAACCGTAGAACTCATTATACTGGTCAATTACTGTATAATAACCATCATTAGCTCTCGCCTTCATCGGTTCCACATTGACGATTATGGTTCCCCCCTGCCATAAGTGTTGCTGCTGCTCCTGCGGCTAACCTCTTCAAGAAACTTTTTACATGTTTCTCCCGTCTCATTTTTCTCTCCTTTCTCTCTAAATTTTAACGGTTGAATATTCCAACCCTTGATAATTTGACGGACGTTCAGAAAACTTTGTCAATATGATTTTTAAAAATTTAATTTTTCTAAATATGTAAAAAGGAAATCCCCGCCGGATTCAGTCCGGCAAAGATTTCCTACTCTCATTATTGCTTATTAATCATGTTAAAAATCTTGTCTGTTCTGTCTTTTCGATTTACTGACACTGCTGACAGTTAATGCTAAAGCTCCGGATACAAACATGAGCAATACATATATCTGAACAGGCATATTATCACCTGTCTTAACTGTTTCTTCCGGCTTCTCTGGTTCTGTAACCTCCTCCGGTTCTGTACTTATATAAGATTCATTTACAAGTTTATACTTAGCATACAGCTTAACCATTACATTATCTGTTCCGGTGAATCTGCCTGTAAGCTGGTATTCTAAGTCAGATTCCCATTTGTCAAAGCTCCATGTCTGGATTCTCTCACCATCTGCAGTAGTTATATGAATAATCTTATCTTCCGGTATATAACTGCTTGTCTTTATTTCTGCATTGTAATCTGTAACGACAGTCGCATATGGAACGGTATCGTACTCACCTTTTTCAAGATCAGACACAGTATAGTATTCCAGCGTAAGCCTTGTTGTATGCGTTACGCTCTCAGTATATGCAGCATATACATTCATATCTGAGGTTACTCCACTAAGTAATGCCTTTGTATCGGTAACAGTATCCCTCCACTCCAAAAATGTATATGCCGTTCTTGATGTATCAGTTACAAAGTCTGCTCTCTCCGGTGCAACAGGAGCTGCAGAATCCTCTCCTTCTACCACCATATCCGTCTTTATTAATTTTTTACGGTCATATGAATAATAGTTTACGCAGAATATATCCTTTACGGTAATATTCTCTTCCGTATGCTTTGTAATGCCGTTGTCCGTAAAAATTATATCCATACTTACATCATCAGGAATAAGACTCTTTGCAGTATCAACACTGTATGCTACATTCGGCTTAACTGTATATGTTATATTTCCTGAACGATATGTATTCTTGTATACAGCATCTACGACGAGTCCTGTCTTATCAAAGCTCTCACCCTTAATGTAACTAAGTTTATCTGCATGATTAGCAATACTGATACTGTCTAACTCTGTGTTTACTATCTCATCAGCTACAGTTATTGCCACATCTGTCGTTTTAGTTATTCCTTTGTCTGTCTTACTTACGATTACTTTTGTGTCCATAAGCGTAAGCTCTGTTGAAGTATCAACATCATATGTTGTGTTATATTCTGTCCTGTATGTCACATGTCCATCATTCCATGTCTGTTTATATACTGCATCTACAACAAGACCTGTCTTATCGAAGCATTCATTTACAATATATGATGTCTTATCCGGCTGCTTTGCTATATAAATTCTGTCAAGCTCCTCTGTACTTATGTAAGATTCACTTGCGAGCTTATACTTTGCATACAGCTTGACTGTTAAATTATCTGTTCCGGTGAATCTGCCTGTAAGCTGGTATTCTGTATCAGGCAGCCATTTATCAAAGCTCCATGTCTGCGTATTGTCAAAGCCGGCTGCTGTGGCTGTATGTATAACAATGTCTTCCGGTATATAACTGCTCGTCTTTATATCTTCATTATAATCCGTAACCACAGTTTCATAAGGCTTTGTATCATACACACCTTTTTCAAGGTCTACAACAGTGTAATATTCAAGTTTAAGTTTTGTTGTATATGTTACGATTTCTGTATATACGGCATATACATCCATATCCTTATCAATCGAATCAAACTCTGCCGGGCTGTCTGTTATGCAGTCTCTCCATTCAAAAAAAACGTATGAAGTAACTGATGTGTCTGTAACTGTATTATTTCTCGTTGGAGAATCAGGCATTGTAATATTTTCGCCCTTTATAACTTCTTCCGTATAAAGAACAGTACTTTTATCATAATCATAAAATGTGACTGAATATTTTGCCGGAAAATAGTTTACGGACAGATTTACAAGTGCTGTCAGCTCATCATCACCTGTATGCTCAGGTGAATATGAAACTTCTACTGCAGGATATTCAGTATACTTATCTGTCAGAATATTGCTTGTATATGAGCCTGTCGTGCCTGCTGCGCTGGCAAGCCTGCTTATATCATCATACAGGCTGTTATCTGGCAGATATACTTTCAGTTCTGAATTTCCTGCTCCGCCATTATCCTCCGGTATCGCTGTCTCCCAGAATAAAACCTTTGATTCAGTTGTCCTTATTTTATATCCGTCTGCTTTTGCACCACGATTCTCACATTTAACAGTTACCGCATAACCAGCGTTCTTATACACTTCCTTTATATCTTCTGTTATCTCCTTTACAAGATTCAGTGAATTGAAGTCTGTATTATTGGTTAAAAAAACCGTAGGCATCTGTTTGAGCATTGACATTTTATCCATAAGCTGCTGATGAGCATTTTCATCTGTCAGAATCATGTCATTAAGTACCGTTTTACCGCTTACGCTCAAACTGGTAATCCCAGAATTATTCACATAATACCTGCGAGCCTCATCTGCACTGCTGGTTACTGTTAATTCATATGATATATTTTTACCGTAGCTTCCCCAGTTGTCATAAGCTAAACCAGGCTGATTATCTATACTGTCCATCTGTGGCAGATATATTTCAGCATTTATTTTCTTTAATCCTCTGAAAGCATCAATCAGTCCTTCTGATATGTAATAATTACTTATATCCGCCTGCTGTAAGTCACTAATGCCTCTTATAACGATTGGATTATCACCATATACTTTTTCAGCCGACCTGCAGCCCATGAACATTCTCACTCCCGCAATAACCGTATCCGGTATGGCTGGAAGCTCTGTCATGGCATAGCAGTTATAAAAGCTGTAATAAAGGTTATGAATTTCTGTCTCTGGGAAAATAACCGGACATAATTCCATAGAATTGCATTTTTCAAATGTTTCCATAAGGTTTTTACATGTCTTAGGAATCACCAGCCTGTGTGACGGATTGAGGTTAATATCATTTCTAAAAGCAGAATTCATATTAATTACTCCGTCCGGAATCTGTGGGACATCAACTAAAGATTTACAGCCCTGAAATGTCTTTCCCATATCCTTAAGCTTTGATGGGAGGTTTGTAATGCTTACAAGGTTTTTGCAATCCCTGAATGTATTTTCCATCTTTACTACATCATCAGGAATGTTTTCTACTTTTTCAAGAGAAGTACATCCGGCAAACATTGCTTTCATGTTTTGTCCTTCTATCGTCTCTACAGTGCTATTACCATACATATCAAGAGAACCCTGCTCATCAAGTGCTTTATACACTGTGGAATCCGCTATAGATTGTATGCTGCCATATATATTGCTGTAGTCATTTAAGGTATCAGCACACACTACAGTATCTTTTGATGTTTCATCACCTATTTTTACACCATCAAGAAATTTTACTGATTTGATTCTCGTGTTATTCACAAACGGTCCGTCTGCATCATTTATTTCTGAGTAATCATTGTTTGAATCGTAATCATCCATATCTCCTGAATACGCTGTGCTGTATTGCGTGATTTTCATTCGGGTATTATAAACAGCTCCCGTAATAGAATACTGTGGATAAATCACGATATCTGCATTGTTTCCTATGTACTTACTAAGGGTTACCGTATCCCCGGATATTTCATATTTCCACTCTGATGAAGACAGCTCCGGTATCTCACCTGCCCTGTAATCCTTTTTTACTGTTCCCTTTACTTCTAAATGGATATTGTAAGCAACATTATACTCATAATCACTTGCAGCATATTTAATAGTGATCACATCACCATTTTTATATGTCATTTCTTCTTTATCCTCATTGTCAATAAAGGTAATGTCAAGGGTACAGCCATTTGTATCTTTTATGTCATTGACATTAAGAACTATACACTGTTCATCCTGTATTCCTGTAACCTGTAATCTGGCCATTCCCTCATATTTTCCGGTTTGAGGGTTGTAATTTAACTCAGCATCTTCGGATATCTTTGTCAGGATGCTGTTTTCTGTTTTCTGTTCATCAGCCTTGGTTACCGTACTCATTCCTGCAGATGGGAAACAACTGATTACAAGAATTGCAGTAAGCAAAGCTGCTGTTATTCGTTTTTTCATATTAACCTGATATATTTAACGCCACTAACATTAAATATATCTTTCCCCTTTCTTAGAATCTAGTGTTGGAAAGTACATTAATTATTTCCGGCGGATCTCTTACACTTTTCATATTAACCTTGTTCCTTTTAATTAATAGTTGAAAGTTCCAACCCCAGCTAATTTGACGGACGCTTGCGAAGCGTTGTCAACATCATTTCTTAAAAAATTAAATTTTCTAAAAATGTAAAAAAAAAGTTAATATCTGCAACGATACTAACTCTTTTCAAAATCTGACATATTTTCTTCTGCTGCCTGCAAAGCCACATCATTAAATGCTCAAGCTCACAAGCTCATATTTATCCTTTACATAATCCTTAACAATAATCAGATTGTCAAGGATTGGACTGTTATTTACAACCCAGTCGCTTACATAGAATATTGGCACAGACTTAAGCTGTTGATACCCGCTTTTTCCTGCCTCTGATTCACATGCCATAGAATTGTCCTCTACATTTACGATAAACAGTGGTGTATATCCCTTAAATTCTATCTCGCAAATCTCAACAATATTTATCATGTTGTTAAACTGTTCTGCTCTCCATTTAGGATTTCTCCTTGAACACAGGGGGATAATAACAAACTTCTGGCCCAGCTCCGTCTTCTTCATTCGGTACATATACGGAACAGTCATGCTGAATTCCTTGTACCTGTTCAGGAAATAGTAATCAACATAACGATTATCAATGTTCTGGCCATGTTCATTTACGAAACTTGTATCAAACATGTTGAGTTCCAGGCGTCTTAAGCTGTCAAGCGGTGTATCAATCTGCACATCAAACAGCTTTAATTTACTGAATGGAGAAACTCCTATATTCCTTACCTTTCTTACCGTTTCTGCCGGGGCGTAAAAATCCACTGTCTTAACTTCTTCCTCTCCAGAAGGGTAAGAAAAATAAAACTTTTTCACTAATCCATTGTTAATCAGGAATTTAAGTTCTGACTTTATGCTGTCACAGCCAAGAACAATTTTCAGATTCCTGCTTGTAGCAATATTGAGCCTGACAAGCTCTTTAAGAATTAACCTGTCAGTAATAGTAAGATTGCCCTTTTCATCCATCTTCATGTATTTTTTCATGGTAATCTCATTACTGTCTCTGCTCTTAATCTTCAATCCCTTCCTGAAAATAAAAGGTGATTCCACCGGCTTATTTTCCGGCATTATGCTGGGAGATAATTCCAGCTCATATATTCCATCGTCTTTGATATCTTCTGTTCTGATATCCTGCTTTTCTGTATCATCTAAAGCTGGTTTTCCGTTCAATAAATTTATTTTTTCAGCGTGCTTATTTTTTCCTGCTTTTCCAAATTTCATTTTTAAAGTTCCTCCTGGTAAGTTAATCAGGCTCTCACATCTGAACCATATTTTATGATTCCTAGTTTTTTAACCCTCTTGCGAAATCAAAGTTAAGATTAACCTCTTTGCCTTTGTCCGTGAAAACACCATCTGTATCATATATTCTATATACATAATCATGTCCCCACGCCGTTGCTCCGTCCTTCCAGAATGATGTCTTGATACGCTTAATTGTAAGCACCTTTAATTCTTTACGGTCATTGTTGTCATAACAATATAACTTGTATTCATTAGGATTATTCAAATCCCTGTAAAGAGAAACAGCATTTATCGCATGTGATTCTCCCCACACAAGAAGCGGTATACCTGCAGAAAGGTTTTCAATCAGCTGCGCCATTACCTTAGAATTATCAACGGAAGCTGATGAGCTAAAGAAAAATTTTGCATTTCCTTTTGCACTCTGGCTGCTATATAGATTATTAATAGCCATTATTGTTTCATATACAGATTTATCCTCCGCATTGTCCGGAGCGCCATCTGCAATGTTATACCTGTAAAACTCAACTTTATTATATTTTTTTCCGCCAAGCGTTCCACTTTCATCAAGCATAAAAATCTCAATCAGACCACACTTTTCCAATACAGCTTTTACTTCTTGTTTAAATACCGCAGTCTTGTCAACAACCTCCCATTTTTCTGTCGCAGGCTTAGACATAACCTCATATAGTTCTTTATAATCACTATAATTACTTAATGACTCCGAATTCTGAGTATAATCGCCATTCTTTTTAAAGAACTTTGAGTATGTAAAATCATATGCCTTTGATGACAGACTTCCGGCCCACGGCATTCCATAATTATGTTTAGGAACATCCCCATAGCTGTAAGGCAGCTTTCCTAAATAATATAACTGCGTAAGAGATGCCATTCCATAGCACTGTCCGTCTCGATGTACACCTTCGGTATCCCTTATTCGTATATTGATAAATGGCAGTGTATCCGTAGCTATACTAAATCCTGAATCAGCAAGAAGAATACTGTCCACTTTTCCATCACCGTTTGTATCTGAATAATTGTTATTAAGAACAGTATCTATCTGCTCATAAAGATTGGTTAAATCTTCTGCAGAACGGGCATACCTGTAAAATCCTCCAGTCCTTGTTGCAAGCTCAGTAAGGTGGTCAACATCTATTTCATTGCCAAGTCCTATGCATATTATTACAACATTTCTCTGTGCTGCTGCACTTACAACATCATCCGTATTCCAGTTCCAGTCAAAAAGTCCCTGTGTATCATATCCATCAGATAGTAATACAACATAGTGCTTTGTAGTTTTATCATCGAAGTCTGCCAATGCCTTGTATACGGCATTATTAGCCGCTGTTCCGTTAAATTTAGGCAATGTTTCTTTGATGGCATCTGCTGCACTATTTAAAACATTCTTATCAGTGGTAAGACCTGTAGCTTTGTTTACATCATGTGTAAATGTATAGAAACTGAACCTTGTTGTAGGCGCAGCCTGCTCAATAAGAGCTTTTGCCATATCTATTCTCTTGAAATCCACATCATTCTCATTGCTTCCTTCACACTGCTCCTGCGGATACATTGAGCCTGAATTATCTATAACAAGTGCAATATCAAGGCTTGGCTTGTAATCACTCTTATCTACAATTATCTTTCCCAAAAAGTATCTTGAAAAATGCTGGAGTTCTGCCTGCGTTCCTTCCGAAACAAGTGTGTAGCTTCCATCATCAAGATACTGAAATACTCCAACCTTTTCATTGTTCTTAGGTGTGTAGTCAAAAGTTATGACTGCAGAATCAAATTTCTGGTCCTGCATGTATATTTCATATACAGGAGAAACTGCATTTGGAACATTAAATACTCCGTCGCTCTCCTGAAAAGCAATATCTGCAACCCTGTAATCACCACTTACAGTAAGTTTGGCATCATCACATGTATAGTCCTGGTCAAACTTACGCTTATTATCCTTTGTTTTTCCGTCGCTTTTTGATTTCAGCGGTTCAAGTCCCAACTGTACCTCTAGTCCATCAGGTATACCATCTCCGTCTGAATCAGCCTTATTCGGATCTGTTCCAATCCTTTTCTCGTCTTCATCAGTAATTCCATCCTGGTCACTGTCTGGATTCTCCGCATCGGATTGCGTTCCCCTTAAATCCTGATATTCAAGAACATCCGGTGTAATTTCCTGCTTTTCTTTTTTCTTACACCCTGTCAGTATCAGTGCAAAGCACATAACTAACAATAATTTTTTTAAAAACCTTTTCATAAATAAATCCCCTTTTTATTAATCCAGCTCTATATCAAAATCATTTAAAGAGTCATTATAATATTCTTTAGATATATCTTTATAAAGACTATATCCACCTCTTCTATATACATCTCCAACTTCAAAGGACTCTTTTATTTTTACTTCTTCTTTAATTCTATTTATATCTTTAATTATATCATCTAAAAGAACACTACAATAAGAAATCTCTCCTGTATATCCTTCTTGATATTTTTTTACAAAGGTATTTGTATCTTTATCTTTATAAAATTCTGTAGTATCGCTCCAAATTTGGTCTCCATCATTATGTTCATACTCATATGAAGCAATCATATTTTCATCTATACAAATATCATTATATTTTTTTTGTGATTTTATTTTAAAAGACTCATTAGGTAAAGCAGTAAAATCCGTTCTTAAATCATCAAACCATTTTTGTTCAGCAACATAATTATTATTTTGTATTTTTGCTATTGTCTTATCTATAAGTCTCCAGACTTTATTACTATCTATTAATTTATTCATATTTACTTACTCCTTTCTAAAACATGCCTACATTTTAACCTTGATATTTGATAAATTAAGAACACGCAAGCATTGCAGCATGCTTATTATTTTCTGCCTTTCGCAATGTTACTTAAAATATCATCAATGCTGTTGCACATTTCCACAGAGATATTTTCATCATCAGTTTCCTCTTCTTGTGCAACTCCCGTATCTGCATCATTCCTTACATCTTCCAGTTCCTTACCGTTATCATTTTCTTCACCAGAGGAATCCTGGAATTTTGCTCCCATTCTTCCAAGAATCGAATCCATTGGATCAGAAACATTCATTTGACGCTCCATCTTTGAAGCATTCTCGCTTGAATTATTCTGAGGAAAAGATACCACAACACCTGATGCTATACCGCTGTCAGATTCTCTGTCTGCTTTCTCCCTTAACTCATCCCTCATTTTCTTAACAGTGTTTTTATATTTGTTGCTGACAGTCGCCTCAGATTTGTACCCGACACCGTAGAATGCCTTTTCATCAAAATTTCCGAGGACGATATCCGCACCATTAACCTTTACTGTACTTGTTACAGGCACAGCCGGCTTATGATTAACTACAACGCCGGCAGCACTCTTTTCCCCTCTAAAGCTAGTGCCGGCAGCTTTTTCATAGGAATAATACTCATCCCATTTAACCACATATACTGTAGCCATATTTTTTGTATCTTCCTCTTCATCAAGGAAATCAAGTAAAACCGGGAACATATCTGTAGCATTGTTCTTCTGTGAAGTATATAAATATGCTTCCTTGAAGTCCTGATTTCTGACTGTACGGCCAGAAATTACATTGTCTTTTGTTATACTTGTTCTTGTAGAATATGAAAGTGATGTATCCTCAAGTGACAATGCTGATTCAGATACGGTATTCTGCATATTTACAATATAATCTTCGCCCATCAAATCCTGATAATATTTCATTTCGTCCGGACCGCAATTACCGAACACGATATGAGTACGGCTGTTATTAAGTGCAACATTCAACAGGAACTTAGTACTTGGCTGTTCATCAAACTGGCTGAAGTTCTGTATGATACATGCAGCGCAGACATGATACTGTCGATATAACTGCCATATTCTGCTGAAAGAAGGATGCAGTAAACATGCCAGCTCATCGATGTACAGGAAATTAAGTGGTCTGTTGTTCTTAGGTCTTCTAAAAACGGCTGTCTGAAAATTCATCAAGAAGAATAATCCAAACGCCCTGCTGTCTGAGCCTAATGAAATATCATAGTTGACAATAGTTACATGATTCTCTGCCAGAGCTTTGTCAATATCGATTGAATTTTCACAGCAAAGGATATTTCTTATCAATGGATTAGCCAGTACATCATCAATAATATTCAAAAGACCAGTCGACTGCTCCTTCATTTTCTCAGCGCCGTCACCTAACAGTCTGTCTTCAAGGTACTTAATTCTGTTCTTATATTCGTTTCTCTCTTCCGGATTATCCTTGATATACTCATTCATGACATCAACATAATCCTGAACCAGGCCGAAGTCTGACATGATATCATAGAACTCCTGCGGTGTTGGCTGTTTTTGAGAATACTTAGCAGGCATTTTAACATGCAGTATTGGATATGCCTTAAGGATTACTGTGGTTAAACTTGTTGTTAAAACCTTATTAAGATTCGAGAAATATGGATCCGAAGAACCTGACGAATCAAATATTGCCTGAAGCACATTAGCAAAATTTCTTGCCTTGTTTACAATCTCTATATTTCTGTCTGCGTCTGTTATATCTGGAGATATAAACAGCGGATTAAATCCAATGAAATCCTCTTTATGCTTACCATTCACCAGCTTAGGATCAATACGATTAATCTTAGTCATACCCCTCTTTTTTGCCAGACGATAAACATCATCACCTAAAGAATCATTCGGTGCTACAACAGTTATGCCACAAAGTGGATTATCCTTAAATATCTTTTCAAGCTTCTTTTTAGCCGCTGCATCTTTAGCCCTGAAATGGGACTTATCAAAATCACAGTCTTTAATATTATCAATCAGGGTTACTTCACCCTTATCAAGCATCTGCTGTACTTTCTTCTTCTGTGTATTTTCATTCTTAACCCTTGTATTCAGGTCATTTGCAATACCCGGAAGAAAGTTCATGCTGGTTTTACCCGAACCAGTTGCACCGATAATCAGCAGGTGCATGGTTCTTATAACTTCCGCTACCCTGTATATCCTTCCTGTCTTTCTATCCCTTGCGATAGCATAATCATAGCAGGAAGCCTTATTCCTTCTTAAGTCAAGATTTCTGTCAACTTTGAATTTATAGATAAGCTCCTTAGTACCGGTAAACTGATAAATATCAATGAATCCCTTGATACATGAAGAAAATACAAATACAGGCAGCATGAATGTTATCAGCCTTGTAAGATTTACAATCATGGACCCTGTTACATCGGGAGATACGGGTATAAGCATGATTAATGGAACAGCAACCATGCATGTACACAGGAACATAACGTTTAATATCACTGTGCAAAGGGAAATAGATGCAATCCACAATCCCCGCATCTTTCTGTTCGTGAATGCAAAGAATGTAAAACTCTGTTTTGTACTCCATATCCAGACTGCATAAGGTATTACGATTGAAAAAAAATAGTAAAAGAAATTTCTTGGAACCATTGCATAATCCACATAGAATACGCCCCTCATAAACATAACTAAATCAGCTATGATTCTTATCACCGTTATTGCATACACGCCGATGATTATATTTCTTCCAAGATTCTTCTCTAATGCTTTATGCAGTTTGCCAAAGAAAAGCCATACTTTCCCATGTTCCTGTTCCGGCTCTTCTGCCATCTCATCCATCTGCTCTTCATATTCACTGTTGAGCTTATCAAGCGCGACATCAGAATTTTTGACATCTTCCTCGAGTCGCTTTAATTCTTCTTCTCGCTCCTGCTGCTCCAAATCCATATCACTTGCCATACTTCGTCTCCTAAATCAAGTTAGCTATATTACATCAAAGAGACGCTTACTTTAAATTGTCAAGCCATTCCATCGAATAAATTAAAAATACCGCACACCTGCGTCTTATACGCAAATGTGCGGTAAATATTAACTTCTAGTTATCAAAAACATCTGTTGGTCTGAAAAACTTTACACCCGCAAAGTTTCTTACGCCCCTGAACTGATAAGATATACAAAGATGTGCCAACTCATACGGTCTATAATTTTTCTCCAGTTCTTCTCTCGACATGCCGTAATGATTTCTTATATACTCAAAGAACGCTGGTACATAGGTATCGTTATCTGCCATCTTTCTCCATGCCCTTGTAAGCATATCCATGTCTTTCTCACTGAAATCTCCGTTATTTCTTCTAACTTCTTCCTCGATCCATTCCTTTCTTGCCTGCTGGTAATCCAGATATTTAGCTGTAGAGCCATTAATAGAACCCTTTTCTATCTTCTTTCCGTAGTCCTCTTTTACACATTTTTTCAAATATGAATCTATATTTGCTATAGGTGTATCTATCTCTGCGCAGTATATGATGTTACGCAATACTCTGTCAGGCTCATCCCTGTAAGTTATAAGCAAATCGTCAATGAGCTCCGTTCTAAATGCATCATATCCCTTTTCTGCGACATAAGCATATATGTCGGAAAATTCTTTCCTGACAGATAGAACCTGCTCCATCCTGATATTTTTCTGCTTTATACTCTTTATCTTCGCTTCAATCTTTTCAGCCTGTCCTTCAACACTTAATGGTCTAGGTCTTACCTCAGAAAGATAAGATATATTAAATCTTATCTTTGTGATTGCTTTTCCCTTGCCGTATGCCAGGTTTTCATACCTTATCCTGATATCAGAACAGCTGTTAATTTCCTCAACAGCAACAGCCAACACTCTTGTTTCAAAATTTTTCCAACGCTGGTATGGTGCTTTATCCCCCATATCAGTGTATATACTCTCCCAAGTTGCATCATCACCCGTCCTGGCATTACCTATCCTGTCTATAATGCTGCTCGAAAATTCAGAGACATCCAGCACACTTAGTTTTAACTTTAACTCTGCCAGACTGTATGTAATCTCAATTTCTGCTCCTTTAGGTAAGGTTCTTAGCATAATCTCAGAATAAATCATTTCATATAGTTTTTTAGAACTTATGTGGGAAAAGTCCCTCTCTATGCTCTTAAGTAATGTCACAACTCCGCCATTGTTCATCCTGAAATACGATACTTCCGGATTATATGTAATATCTATACCACCGTTCTCAGTATTTCTCTCAATTTCCTTAACGATATTGATAACCTTAAAATACTCATACCCCTCTTCAATATTATCCTTACTCTCGTCCTTGATATAATATTTTAAATTCATGAGTTCCTTAGTCACTTTGGCAAGGTCTCTATTGTAATTAGACATCTCACCCCCGGCCATGAATATAACATCTTCTTTCGTTATCGAAGACTTATACAGGCCATTCTCTAATAGCTCAGAGTATGATATTCCAAGATCACATATATGAGAAGCGAGTAATCCCGTATTTGATATCGTAGATATAGCCGTCCTTGATTTCCTAAAAACCTTATTTGCCATAATATCCCCCAGAATAGTAACAATATATCTTTGCACTATTATGTATCTTTTTTCTATATTCGTCAACATGAAATACCATATTGTAGTCTTTTCTCAATTTTAAATCATATGCTTTTTCCTGCCTGATTACCTTGAATCCCAGTATTTATGCAGCACTTCGCAATTTTTTATTTTTTACGCCATAATATACCATTTTGTAGTCTTTTCTACAATTTTAGTACCTGCTTGACCTAAAGAATATCCCTTATATTCTGGATTTCCATCTTTTTTACATCTCTGATTTACCACAGGGGACATTCTTATACATTTTTGTAGTCTTTTCTCTCTTTTTTCGACATACAAATCAAGCTGCCAAAATGCAATCACATTCAGTATTTACGCTGACTTTCCATTGAATTTACACCTCAGCAATAAGCTATACCATTTTGTAGTCTTTTCTCTGTTAATTTCATGTCTTTGCAATTATATTTTATTTCATAATATCATCAGTTCTGGTTATACAAATCTGAGTCTTTTCTGCATCTTTTAACAGTTATGATTTCATAACAATATTACTCCAACACCAGTATCTATGTGGATTTTTGCAAATTCAGTCATAATCATGTGCTTATACAAATCTGAGTCTTTTCTCAACTTTTAGGCACTAATTTTATATGTCAAAGATTCCTTCAAGACACGCTTTTCCATTCCGTCATGACCGTATCCTGTAAACCGGACATTCTTATACATTTTTGTAGTCTTTTCTTTATTTTTTGACACACCATCTTCCATGCCTTAATAGTTGAAACTTCCAGTATTTGTGCGGTCTTACGGCAGATTTACCATTTCACATTAAGCCATACCATTTTGTAGTCTTTTCTCTGTGGAATTAT
>ERZ779992.699-NODE-699-length-21729-cov-2.536818_pt1 | contig 21729 bp, 25 predicted proteins | sample MGYA00511934_ERZ779992 | MGnify/ENA primary metagenome ERZ779992 (study PRJEB29588, sample SAMEA2163248) | human gut metagenome | biome: human gut; feature: human-associated habitat; material: faeces | place: Denmark | collected 2008/2010 ...
CCTTCATTACTAGTATTTTTAGAACCAGATACTGGAGGAGTAATATTTTATATTATAATTTTTATAACAATATTATTTACTAAAAATATAAATTATAAATATAAAGTTATTTTAGGTATAACTTTACTTTTTATTTTTATATTAGGAATTTATTTAATAAAAAATCCTTTGTTAATTCAAAATATTTTTAATAATGAAAGTTATCGTATAAAAAGAATATTAAACTACAAACAAAGTTATCAAATGGATATGGCACTTACAAATATTTATAGTACACCTTTTATAAGAAATGGTTTTAATAAAATACTTCTTTATTTACCCGAAGGTATAACAGATTTTATATTAGATTTTACTATTGGTAATTTTGGGTTTATTAGTTTATATATTATTTTGCTTTTATATTTAAATATTATTTTTAATCTATGTAAACTTATTAAAAGTTCTAATGATAAAAAAACTAATTACTTAATAATTAGCTTTATCATTATGTTTTTTATTAATATTGCAATTAATGTTTCTATGAACCTTGGCACTTTTCCAATTATTGGTATAACTCTTCCATTTCTTTCTTATGGTGGTAGTAGCCTACTTTTTTACTTTATCTTTATAGGTCTCATCTTTTCTTTAGTTAATAAGGATACTTAGGCATATAGTATGAATATGAATAATTTCCTGATGGATAATATGGATTAAATCCCATATTTGGTGCTGCATTTATAATTGGTCTAGGTCTAGTAAGTCCCACGGCTGCTCCTCCGGCAAGGCCACCGAGTAAAAATGGTACAAAAAATTGTCTATCAGAACTAATATATGTTGGATATATTTTTTTATATGGATACATTTAAAACCCATCCTTTCTATAATAAAATATGTAAAAAGTTTAAATTAACAAGTTAAATAGCCTAATTTCCTTTATTTAACATAAAATTTTAATATAATGATTAGAAATTTTCCTCCAAACTATGATCCAAATTTATTTTCAATGGTAGCCGCAATTGCGGGTGCTATTGTTGTCGGAGATTTTGATGATTATGAACTCAATTCTATAGGTAACTGGATAATTTTATTTGGCCAATATTTACTTACATTTGCATCTCAACAGCAACTAATAGAGCAAAGAATCGAAGGACATAATATTAATATAAATTCTAGAAAAGCTAAAATGGGAGGAAGTCCTTATTCAAATGGCAAAAGTAATTTAAATCAGCAGTATGAAATAGACTATCTTTTAAAGGCAATTAAAATAATCGAAGAAAAGTTAAATGAAATCAATAAAAAAATATAGTAAGTTATACTACATTTTTTCTAATTAAACTTTGATATTTATCATCATATTCAAAAACTTTAGTATTTTCGTACCTTTTATATAGATTAATAATATAATTACCAATATATATTGAGGCAACTGTATATTCACCTAACATATACAAAGTAAATTGTTCAGCAATAAACTCCTCAGGATTTTTAAGTGAGTAACATGAATAATTTTGAAATCTTTTTTTCATCAAAAGGTCTACATTAGTCATAAAATGCTCGTTATAAGACAAAAATAAAATATTTGAAAGTGTATGACCAACTTCATGAAAGATGACGCCTTTTATATTATAAGCATTAAAAATATTTTTTGATTTTCCTAAATAAATTTTTTGATAAAGTTTTGAGTATGAAAAGAGTTCATTAATTGAAATAGATTCAAAATAAGATTTACCATACGTAAGCCTTTCCTCATAACTTAATTCACCATTTACATATGGATTTAAAATATTTATATTAGGTACTTCATTAGCAAATGCAAGAATTTTAAAATAAAGTTTTAACTTGTATAATGAAGAATAGGATAAATTTCCATCATAATAAAGTTTATATATTTTATTAATATCCTCGAAAGCATTTTCAATTGAACCAACATAATTAATTCTATTCTTTAAATTTGGAAATTTTTTAAAAACATCATTAAAAGCCTCATATACTTCATCCGCTATTCTTACATCAATACCTGTAAAATCAAATATATTATCTACCATAAGAATTACCATTTTCTAAAGTGGCTTTTGTTTCATCACTTAAATATGGATATACGTTTTCAAATAATTTTTGATTAAATGATTTCATAAGGTTAAATACTACTTTACCAGAATAGTCATAATTTTTCCAAACCTTAATTGAATGTTTTGATATGATGGCCAGAGCTAGTTTACTGTCAATTTCTGGAACTTCACATGAAATTTTTGTAATATCTAAATTATTTTTAATCATATTTTTTTCAAATTCTGGATTGCACATCATATATTCAATTACAAACCTTTTATATTCTTTAAGAAGTTCATTATAATAAGTAGGATTTTCCTCTTTGCTTTGATCATTTAAAATTACTTCATATAAATCCTTTAATGTTTTAACAAAAAAACTGTGAACTAACAAATCTTTTGACCCAGTAGCTAAATTATAATTATATGCTATTTTAAAATCTAGTCTATTATAATATAATTCTTCAGTAACCTTTGCATCACTATTGGGAATAACATTACCTAAAAAAGCAATTAAGTCATCTTCATACTTAATCATCGATGCAATACTCTTTAATGATTTTGCAATTTCTTTTTGGTTATTAACCTCAAGTGCATTAAGTAATGTTACATATTCTTCAATAATATCAGAACTATTTAATAATAACTCTCCCTCAGCTAACTTTTGTTTTAAATACTTTCTTTCTTTACCATTTAACATATATACTACCTTCCCTTTCTAATTAATAATGTATCATAAATACTAAAAGCTTTATTTTTGTCATCATTTTTTATAGCACTTTGCATAACTATCTTCCTTTAAAATATCCCTTTGCACAATTATATAATGCATTCAAATAATAATTATCATTGTTACTTTCTACTATGTCTTCTAGATAATTAAGTACTTCATTTTTACTATTTTCATCCATAGACAAAAAGTAATTTTCAAATAACTTTTGATCAAATAAATTTTCAACAATACTTTTTGGATCATAACTTGGATTAATACTTGCAATAAGATTAATAATTTCAAAACAATTTTCTAGTGCAAATGAAGGCTCAAGTGGTGGCAAATCCACATTTATTTTAGTAATGTCAAATCCTAAATTGAGCATTTTTCTTTCAAAATCTGGATTTTGTATCATGCTTTTGATAGAACTTTCTAAATATGCTTGTTTTATTTTTTGATTAAAATTAGAATCCGTTTTGTCTAGTTCAAGTTTGCCTGAAAAAATTATATCATAGATATCTTTTAATGCTTTTATGTGATAACTATATTCCTTAAAATCCTCTTCGTTATTATTTTTTTTACGAAAATACTCATTTTTATAAGACAGTCTCATTTGCCATGTATGCTCATAACCTTCTATCTGATGATCATAGTTTTTGCTATTTAAATAATCTATCATATTATCCTCGTATTCAATTAAACTAATTATCTTTTTTATTGTATTTTCAGCCTCAGTTTGTTTTCCTAATTTCATTGCAAGTAATATATCTTCATAATGAGTTACAATTGCAATACTTACACCATAAAGTGCCATCTGTACTTCTTTATCTTCCATAACTTATACCTCTTTCATTTATAACCTTTTTAAATTCAGAAATTGTAAAATTAACTTTCTTTAATGAATATAAATAGTCTTTTATCTCTAAAAAGTCTTCATAATCTAGACTACTAACTAGATATTCAAATAAATATTTTCTTTTTAAAGTTTTCAATGTATTATCTTCATCAAAAACCATATCATTTAAACCCTCAGCATATAATATTAAATTCATTGTTTCATTTTTTATGTTTTCTTCATTACAATCTGTATAAACAACATTATTTAAATCAAAATTTGCAGAAAGTAATAATTCCTCCAACTCTGGACATAACATAACATCCGCAAAAAAACATGGATAAAGTTTTTTCTTCATATTTTCAAAAAATTTACTATCAACTTTTTTTAGGTCTAAAGTATCATTTAGTAAAACATTAAATATTTTTTTATATGAATAAGCATACGCATTTGCTCTTGCATAAATTACACTATCTTCTTCTTCATAAAAATAATTTGTATTATAATAATTAATTATGAAAAAATATAATTTATCAAGATAAGCAGGATTGTTTTCTTCGATATTATCTAAGGCATAATTATATAGATTCTCTACAGTTTTTTCATCTAATGTAGCAAGTATTTCTTCTTCTCTAGATTTATATTCGTTTATTTTTTTTGATAATTCATATATATTTTTCTTATCATCTTTTTCAATAAAATTAATAAGTAATATATATAGCTGATACATTTCTTTAGCTATTTTTTTAAGTTCAATTAAATTTTCCATATACTACCTTTCTATTTTTAATACTTTTTCTTTATATAAATCCTGGCTATAAAAATCTTTACATGATTTTTCAAAATAACGGTAAAATAAATCAATGGTTTTACCAATAGTGCTTACTGCTTCATTATAATTTTGATCAACCATATATTTAGCAAAACAATCCGCAATAAATTCGCTTATCGAAGACATTGTATATTTTGGATAATTTTCATCTATTTGCATAAGTTCTTTTATTTTTTCTAATGTAACAATATTTTTTTCAATGCAAAGCATCCTCGATAAAATATGGCCTATTTCATGATAAACACAAGATGTAACATTTGTACAATATGTCAAATTTTTTGTTTTAAATTGCCTAAACATATATCTTAAATCTTCATAAGAATCCTTTTCATTTATACATATTCCTGAAAAAAGTAATCTATTATAATACATTAGGGCATTTAACTTTTCATAATTATTTGTATCATCAACATTAAGATAAGCAGCACAAAATGATGATGTTTTGTATAGGGTTTTTAAATCATAATTTACGGGTCTTTGATTATAAGTTTGAACTGCCATAATATTTCTTTTTTCAAGTACATATGGATAATCACCAATACAATTTATAACATTTTTTAAAAGTGGATATCTTTGGAAACACTTTTCTAAAGCAGAAAAAATTTCAATTCCTATTTTGTAATCTATTCTAGATAAATTACAATCTGGTACATCTAATAACTCCATAATTACAACTTTCTTTTTCTTGCTAAATCACTATTTAATTTATTAAGAACATCAATTTTCTTATATTTTAAATCTTCGAGTAAAGTACTTTCTTGTGTAATAGCATTGTCTACTGAAGTAACACTTAAAATATTTGCATAACCAGTTTTTTGAATATTAATAATAGTATTAATTAAATTATTAGCGATAACTTTTTCAATTTGGTTTATAGTTTCAATATCATTTATTTCCATGATTGCACCACCAGATTTAATTACTAAATCTTCATTTACTAAAGAAAAAGTAATTAAAATTTGTCCATTTACAAATGTTGTTGTTATATATTTAACAATTGAGTCTTCATCATTAAAGATATAATATTCAAATTCACTAGTCTCACTATTCATCACACTAATTTTATTATCTCCTTTTACAAGAATTAAAACACTATCCTTTATAAATACTCTTTGCATTGAGGCAAGATTTAGCATTCCATCACTGTTTTTAAGTGGATAAATAAGTGCATTTTTTAAATTATAATAATATTTTTCTCTTAAATCTAAGTTTTTCATGTTTATTCTCCCCCTTTTTCGTGAAACCTATGATAACATAAAATAAATAAATAGTCAAATTATTGACATACCTAAAAAATAATCAATAAAAAAATATAGTAATTTATACTACATTTTTAAAAATCGTTATAACATTCTAAAATACTTTTCAAAGTACAGTTAATTCTATTATAAAAATTATAAAATATTCATAAATATTAATTATATTATCTTGCAATAACAAAATCTTGTTCAACATCATTATTTAAATATGAAGATAAATTCTTAAATAATAACTCATTAAATAGACTTATTAAATATTTTTGTTCTTCGTTTTCATATTTAATATTTGAAATATTATTTGTATGTTTTAAAATAATTTTTTTTGCATATTCACTATCAATTTTTGGTAAATCACAAGATATTTTTGTAATATCTAAATAATTATTAATCATTAATCTTTCAAATTCAGGGTTACACATCATATACTTAATAACCATCTTCATAAATTCTAAATTAATTTTGTTAGAATATGTAGCATCTTTATTACTTAAATCATTTGTAATTACAGCATGTAAATCTTTCAAAGTTTTAATAATAAAAGGATGTAATAATATATCATTTGATCCAGTAATGGATTTATAGTTATAAAGTACTTTACACTTTAATCTATTGCGATTAACTATACCTTCAGTAACTTTTACATCTTCTGAAGCACTAACAAGTCCAAGATAACATAAACAGCAATCTTCATATTCTAATAAAGGTGCAAGTTCATTTAATAAATTGATAACCTCACTTTGTTTATTATTTTCATATAATTTAATAAGATTTTCATATTTTGTAACAACCTGTAAAGCATAATAATTTAATTCGGTTTCCGCAAATAATTGTCCTTCAGTTTTTTCATTACTATTAATTACATTTAACATATATATTCATTTCCTTTCTTTTACAAGTGGATAAATATTAATCCCCCTTTTTCGTGAAAACTATGATAACACAAAATAAATAAATAGTCAAATTAAGTATATGATGGTATAATAGATATGATGACTTATGAATATATTAGCAAATAGTATTAGACCAAAAACTATTGATGATGTTCTTGGACAAGAGCATTTAATAGGTAAGGGCAAAGTACTTAGAAATTTAATTGAAAATAAAAAAATGTTCTCTCTTATTTTATATGGAACACCTGGAATTGGCAAAACAACCCTTGCAAAAGTAATTGCAAATGAAATGAATATGCCATATGAGTTTTTAAATGCAACTCAAAATAATAAAGATGATTTTTTAAGAGCAATTAATGATGCAAGACTTTCTGGTGAAAAAATAATAATCATTGATGAAATCCATCGAATGAATAAAGATAAACAAGATATACTTCTTCCTTATCTTGAAAATGGTACAGTTATTTTAATTGGTCTTACTACCTCAAATCCATTTATAAAGGTAAATCCTGCAATAAGAAGTAGATGCACTATTTTTGAACTTAAAGCCCTTTCTAAAGAAGATATTAAAAAAGGATTAGAAAAAGCCCTATCATATCTTCCTAATATTGGTATTTCTGAGGATGCACTAATGTATATTGCAGGTGCAAGTGGTGGAGATGTTAGATGCGCTTACAATATTTTGGAAGTAGCATATTATGCCTTTAAAAAAGATATTACCGTAGATAAAATAAAGGAAATTATTCCTAAAGCAAATGTTTTTATTGATGAAAGTGATGATGGACATTATGATGCATTAAGTGCACTTCAAAAAAGTATTCGAGGAAGTGATATTGATGCTTCTTTACACTACCTTGCAAGATTACTTTATGCAGGTGATTTAGACTCAATTGAACGAAGACTATCAGTAATTGCTTATGAAGATATAGGCCTTGCGAATCCTGGTATTGGGCCTAGACTTGATAGTGCTATTAATGCCGCTGAAAGAGTTGGTTTTCCTGAATGTAATATCATTTTAGGAACTATTGTAACAGAAATGGCAATGTCTCCCAAAAGTAATAGTGCATATCTAGCAATAAATAAAGCAATTAGTGATTTAAATGAAAAAGGTGCTACAAAAATACCTGATAATATTAAAACAAATTCAAGTGCATATTTATATCCTCATAATTATAAAAATCATTATGTTAAACAAAATTATATGCCTAAAGAATATATAGGAAGTAAATATTATATTCCCCAAGAAAATAATATAGAAAATGGACTAAATAAAGTCTATAATGAAAGGACTGGTAAAAAATGAAAATAGCAATGCTTGGAACTGGAGCTTATGGTCTTGCCCTTGCTAGTAAACTTGCAGGTAATGGTCATAAAGTTGTAATGTGGACTGAAAATAAAGATAAAGAAAAAGAGTATCAAACTACTCATAATTTAAAAAGTATAAATTCAAGTTATGAACTTTCAGATAATATAGAGGTAACCTCAAATATAGAGGATGTAATGAATGGTGCAAAAATAATATTTTTCACTTGTGCATCAAAATATACAAATGAAGTAGCAAGTATGATTCTTCCCTACTTTGAAAAAGATATGGCAATTTGTATTGCTAGTAAAGGTATCGAAGAAAAAACTTGCCATTTACTTTCAAATGTAATTAAGTTTGTATTAAATGCTAAAAATGTTACAGTTATATCTGGCCCAACTTTTGCCGTTGATATGCTTGCCAAAGAACCTGTTGCTTTAGCAATTGCAGGTACCAATAGAAAAAGTCAAAATTTAATAATTAAAGTACTTGCTTGTGATACTGTTAAACTTAGAATTTCAAAAGATTTAATTGGAGTACAAATATGCGGTGCTGTAAAAAATATCTTTGCTATTGCCTCGGGTATTTTGGGAGGTTTAGGCTATTCAGAAAGTACAAGAGCATTTTTAATTAATGAATCACTTCACGATATAAAAGATCTAATTTACTTTATGGGTGGAAAGCCTAAAACTATACTATCTTTTGCAGGAGTTGGTGATTTACTAATGACATGTATGAGTACAAAAAGTCGTAACTATTCATTTGGTTATGTAATTGGAAATACTAAAGATAAAGATAAAATAAATGATTTTTTAAATACCCATACTGTCGAAGGTTATTATACATTAAAAACTGTTATGCTTCTTTTAAAAAAGAAAAATATAAATATTGAACTTATATCACTTATCAATGACATAGTTGATTATAAAGAAAGTCCAGAAAAATTAAGTGAATTTCTTATAAACAAAAAATAGCAAATTAAATTGCTATTTTTTTAAAATTTAAAAAAGTGGAGCAAAAAGTCTTAATATAGATTGCCAAATACCTTTAAAAAAACCAACTTTTACATTTTTATTAGTTAAGATTGTACAATTATCTAATGTATCTAAAACATCTTTTTTAATATTTTTAATTTCTTTTACATTTTCCATATAAATAGCATTCTCAAAATGTAAATATAAACTTCGATAATCCATATTTATAGTTCCCACTACTGCTTTAGTATCATCAGAAACAAATACTTTTGAATGAACAAATCCATCATTATATTTACATATTTTAACTCCATTTTTTGTTAAATAAGGAAAAAATGAACTAGTTTGAGTATAAACTATTTTTTTATCAGGAACACCTGGTACAATAATTTTAACATCAACACCTCTTTTAGCTGCTCTTACTAAAGTATTTTGCATATCTGTATCAATTATTAAATAAGGTGTCATGATATAAACATATTTTTTAGCGCTATTAATAATATTTATATAAACATCTTCCGCAACAAATGGTTTATATATAGGGGATATTCCATAAGGTAATACATAACCATTATTACATTTTTTATTAGAAAAGTCATATTTAAATTTTAATAAATCTTCGTCCTCTTTTATATTTGCATTCCATAAACTACAAAACATTACTGTAAAATTAAATACGGCATCACCCTCTATTTTAATTCCATTATCTTTCCATACTCCTAGTTTACTATTAATATTTATATATTCATCACTTATATTTACACCGCCAGAAAAAGCAACTTTTCCATCAATTATTGTCATTTTTCTATGATCTCTATTATTCATAAATATACCCTTAAATGGGCTAACCTTATTAAAGGGAATACATTTAATACCATAAGTTGATAATTGTTTAGGATAATTTGTTGAAAGCATAGCAATACTACCCATATCATCATAAATTATTCTAACATCTACTCCTAAAGAAGCTTTTTCCTTTAATATATCTAAAATATTTTCAAGCATAATACCATTATTAATAATAAAATATTCCATAAATATAAATTTTGCTTTTCATCAATTCCGAAAATAATGATTCCGCCCTCATCCTGATTTGAAAAACTGGACAAAGAATCATACAAATGCTGTGGGCATCCTTTTTCTGCACTTTTTAATTCTTTTAATAGAGATGGATAAAAATCTTGCCCAAAATTATAATATTTAACATCATTATTTGTTGAGGCAGGAAATCGTGCATAATTATTTAAATATTTTAGGTTATCTAAATAATTATCATTTATTTGTTTAGTAATATCATTATCTTGTTTTAAGTATTTTTGATACTCATTTTCTGTATTATAAATGTTTTTAAGTAATTTATTTTTAGCATAACTACCACCTAGAGTTAAAAGTAAGATAGTTCCAAAAATTGGAAATACTAATATAAGCATAATCCAAGGTAAATCATTAGATAAGCTTGTACTATCCTTTAAAAGTTTCAAAACAATAAGTATACTTAATATATCATAAATAATACCTATAATAGTTATATTGTTATGAAAATATAATTGAATTAATATATGAAATCCAAATTGTAATATTACGCCCAAAATAACTATTATTGCTCTTTTTATTGCATTAACCATAAATGATCCTTTCATTTTTTTATTGTACTATTTTGCAATTAAATTTTCAATAGTTTTAATTTATTTATTATTTTTTATATTCATTTTTTATTTTATTATAAATTGATTGTTCATCTAAATTATTTAATCTTATAAGTTCCTCCCTTGTAGCAGTAAACATAAATTTATTAGGAATATTATAAACATAAAAATCATTTTTACTATTAATTTTACTTGCAAATGATAAAACTATACTATCTAAACTACAACCTTCCATACTCTCTTCATAAATAAATACTTTTTTATAATATTTTAGTATTTTAGTAAGCATTTTTTCATCTATTGGTTTTAAAAATCTAGCATTAATAATTGTAAGATTTATATTATCTTTAGAAAGTTTTTCGCAAATATTTTGTGCTCTACTTACAAAATCACCATATGTAATAATTACACCATCTTCTCCGGAGTCAATTACACTCCAAGAACCCAAAACAATATCTTCTTTCTTTTGAAAATCATACTTTAAATTTATTTTGGGATATCTTATTGCAAATGGTTTGTCAGTTTTTAATGCAAGTTCTAAAAGATTATCAGCTTCTTTAGGACTCGATGGCATAGATATAACCATATTAGGAATAGGAAGTAGCATTGGCACGTCAAATAGCCCTTGATGAGTTTCACCATCTGAGGATACAAAACCTGCCCTATCAATACATATAATTACGTGTTCATTCATTCTCGCAATATCATGGACAATTTCATCATAACCACGCTGAAGAAAACTTGAATAAATAAAACATATTGGTTTTTTACCATTTTCAGCAAGGGAAGAAGCAAGAATTAAAGCATGTTCTTCATTAATACCAACATCAATAAACTGTTTAGGAAGTTTTTCTTTTATAATACTTAGTTTACATCCCTTTTCCATCGCAGGTGTAATAACAATTATATCTTTATCTTTTTTAGCATAATTTAAAACATACGAACTCATTATTTCACTATATGATGGTAAATTTGTTATTTCTTTAGGTTTACCATCTTTTATATTAAAGGGTCCCACTCCGTGAAAAGATCCATTTTCATCATTTTCGGCAGGTTCATAACCAAAACCTTTTTTTGTAATTACATGAAGTAAAACAGGCTTATTAATATTTTTAACCATTTGCAAATACTTAATCATTTCATTAAAGTCTTCACCATCAATTGGTCCAAAATACTCAAAACCTAAAGAAGTAAATAAACTTCCTTTTTTTACATATAACATTTTAAAATTATCTTTAATATTATTTAAGGCATTAGCACAGACTTTGCCAAACTTTGTTTTATTTAAAAAACTTTTAGTGTTTTTCTTAACATCATTATAGCCTTTACCCGCTCTTACAGAATCTAAAAAATTATGAACAGCGCCAACATTTTTAGAAATGCTCATTTCATTATCATTTAAAATTATGATAAGTCTTGTATTTAAACTTCCAATGTGATTTAAGGCTTCAAAAGAAAGGCCATTAGAAATAGAACCATCTCCGATAACACATACAACATTATAATCTTTTTTATCTAAATCTCTTGCTAAAGCAAAACCAAGACCAGCCGATAAAGAAGTTGAACTATGTCCAGCTTCATAAACATCATATTTACTTTCACTTTTCTTTTGAAAACCCTCAAGGCCATTATATTTTCTTAAATTTTTAAAATCTTTTGCTCTACCAGTTAATATTTTATATGGATATGTTTGATGACCAACATCAAAAATTATTTTATCACCACTCACATCAAACACTTTAAGCATTGCAATAGTTAAATCAGTAATTCCCAAATTCGATGATAAATGTCCTCCTGTATTAGAAACATTTTCTAAAATAAACTCCCGAATATCCGCTCCTAAAGTAGCTAGTTCATCATTATTTAAATCTTTTAGAAAATCAGGATTTTTTATATTTTCAATCTTATCCATTGATAATATCCTTTATTACATAATCTGATAAATATATTCCCGCAACTGAAGTTGTACATACATATGATGAAATTGGCTGACTTTTAATTGGCTTTTCTTTAGAACATATTACATTAACATTTTCATTAAAATCGCATTTTTTAATTAAATAATGATTAAGTTTTTTACCAAGTGGATCAGATAAATTTTCTTTTAAAGTACTTTTACATACTAATTCAGGACAAACTCTATTACCTATTCCTAAAGAAACAATAATTTTCTTATTATATTTTTTAGCATTTAATATAAGATTTGCTTTTGCCGGAACACTATCACAAGCATCAATTATATAATCATATGAAGAAAAATCAAAATCTGAATTAAAATCTAAAAATGTATCAAGTACATTAATATTAACATTTTCATTTATACTTTTTGCTCTTGCTAAAGCAGTATCTATTTTCTTTTTACCAAGTGTATCAATTGTTGCATATAACTGTCTATTTAAATTGCTTTCTTCATAAGTATCAAAATCAATAACTGTAATATTTTCTACTCCACATCTAATTAAGGTTTCAAAACAAAAAGAACCTACTCCGCCAATTCCCACTAAAAGGATGTGAGCATTTTTAATCTTTTCTAAATTATTTTCTCCAAACAAATTTATTAATCTTTCTTTCATACATACTCCTATTAAAAAACCCAGTAAGATTAGTCTATGCTAGATAAAATCCCGCGCTCTCCGCAGGTGGGCATCACATAAGTTATTTTAGGATTCTTATGTACTTAATGAATAAGCATTCTACACCATAACCTAATTAGATTCCCTTATTTCTATCTTTAGTCGGTTTTATACGCTATAAACTATCAACTAGGTATCTTAATTATAACAAACTATTTATATAAAATAAATATAATCATTAAAAGTTTACATTACATTTTTTCTATTTAGCATATTTACCTATAAAAATTATAATATTATTTTACAGTAAAATAAGTGTCAATATAAAAAGAGAACTATTCTCTTTTTAATTTAGGTTCTCCATACTCTCTTTTCATTGCTTCCATAGTTATAATCCATTGTTTACCGAATTTGCAAACATCAACATTATTTATTAATTTTCCATAAACAATTGCTTTTCTTAAGGTACTCTCATTTAATCCCCATAGATATGTTGCCTCTTTAAAAGACATAAGATTATCAAAAGCAGTTTTATAATCTTTACCATTATCCCATAGTTCATTACAAGATAAATCTAACTCATCACCCCAAATTACACCATAGCCTCCAGTATCAACTTTAGCAGTTTTTAAAACACGTATATCCTTTAATAAACAAAAATTATCATATTTTTCAAATAAGGGTTTTAAATCATATATTTTATTTTTTCCACATACAAACCCTATTAACAAATTATAATTATCAAGCACTGTTACACTTTTAACCTTATTAAACATATTAATCCTTTCTTACTAACCAATTTTAATCTAATGGTTTTATTTCGGCATATTGTTGTGAATTCCAGATTTCTAATAATTCATCTTTATGTATATAACACCAATTTTTAACCATTTTAGATGCTTTTGCTGGTAAAAATCCTTCAATAATTTCACCAGTATCTATATTAAATACTGCAACATGGTCATTATAAATAGCATGCAGATGTGGTGGATTATGCTCACTTTGCTGAAAATACATTCTAATTATAATGCCATAAAATTTAGAAATAGTTGGCAAGTTTACCTCCTTTCACTATAATTAAATCATTATATAGTGATTATGTCAAGAGGTAATTTTATTTCAATCTTCTTCGACGAGAAAAGCCTAAGTCATTATTTAAGGTATAATCTTCATCATAATTATATGATAAATCATTTTTATTTATTTTTTCATTAGTTAAAGTTTTATTATTATTTTCACTATCTAATTCGATTTTCTTTTCATATAATTCATTAAGTTTTTTTTCAGTATTATTAAGCATATATGAACTACATGCACTAGTTATAATAAATAGACTATCCGCTCCTATTAAACAATAAGATTCAATTAAATTATCAACTCCATTACCTACAAGTATAATAGATGTTATAACTAAACCATAGATTGATATCTTCTTAAATACTTTTAATAAGTATTTTTCCCTTTTCTTAGTATCAATTTCATTATTTATATATTCTTTCTTATTGTCCATAAATCCTCCATTTAATAATACTATAATTATATAAAAAAATGACTAAAATAAAAAGAGGTAAGATTAATATCTTACTCCTCCCCATTCAACAGCAACAAAACCAACCCTATTAAATGTAGGAAGTTCTTGCTCTTTTACATTAATTTTTCTATTTACTTTTTTTACGTGCATTGTAATTCTTAATAAACTATCTGGTTTTGGATTTATTATTAATTTATTATATTTTTCTTTACTTTCAGTTAATTCAAAATATACTAAACTTTTTTTATTACTTTCAAGTATCGGAAGCCAGTACATTATAAATTCATTTCTTTCTCTATCATTAAGACCAATTATTGATAGTTTTTCCTCGAGAAACTCAATTGCATCATCTTTTTCGACATAGAATCCCTCTTTAAAGGAAGGTTTATTATGATAATCTTCTTCCCAATATAAAGCATAATAATATTTACCATTTTCATCATATAAATTGCCATTAGTATCAGCACTTACACTCCAACCATCATTATATTTAGGGTAAGTAGTTGTTAGATATTCAGGATGTTCAAACTTAACCTTTATACTTGTATTTTCTGTTGAATATAAATATAATACAGGTTTTTCTATAATATCTGGGTAATATAAAATCTTTAAAATAAATAGCTGAGCTAATAATAGTAATGCTAAAAATATTGTCCAATTCCTATATGAATTATTTTTTTTCATTTTGCACCTCAAATTTTTCCACACAATCACATTGTATAGTATCCTTTGCTAATACCATATTATCATCATAATATTGACATTTTCGTTTACCATTATTACATTGTGTACAATTTACTGCTTGAGAACAACGTATTTGTGAATAAGGAGAAGATGGTGGAACTAAATATAATATCATACCATAGCAAAAAACAATTATATTTAAAACTGTCAAAATAATAAAGGATATTTTCCAATAATTTTTCTTTTCTTTTTTCATTTTATCTCCAGCAAGAGGAAACATTACAGTTTGATGAATAAGGCATTGGATTAGGCATTTCCATCTTAACTATCATTGGTATTTTAAAGGCACTACCAAATGATACACAAGTTCCTGGTTGAAGTGTTTTTTGTTTTTCAATAATATCTGCACTAATATTTGGAAGCATTTCTGAAATATATTTAATATCAAGAGGGTGTGTCATTTTAAAGATTAAGAAATTTGAACATTGTGCAATAACTGTATCAGATATTTCAACTGGTCTTTGAGATATAATATCAAGAATTACGCCATATTTTCTTCCTTCTTTTGCAATTCTATCAAATATGTTATATCCAAGTAAGAATGTATCATTATCTTTTTGAATATATCTATGGGCTTCTTCCAAAAATAAATGAAATGGAATACTTGCTCTTTGCTCTAAAGACTTAGAATAATCAAATAAGAATTTACACATTATTTTTACAATAACTTTAGCATAAATATCGTCAACATCCTCGAGATTAATATTAATTATTTGCGCTTTTTTACCATTAAATGATTTTAAAGCATCAATAAATTCAGTATTTGTATAATGTTTAGTTCCATCAAAATAATTACCAACTTCACTATGAAGAATTGTAGCAAGTCTAACCTTTAATATTGAGGCATCATCCACAAGAGTATCATTATGTAAGAAACCTTCGGAAATTAAAGTAAACTCTAATGCTTTGGAAAAGTCTAGTAGTGAATAAAATGCATTTTCATCTGGAACAATATTTTCAATTTCATCATTAATATTTTTCAAAATATATTCAGTAATTAAAACACTTTCGCCAAAATAACCATTTGAATCTATTTCAAAGCATTCAGAAAAACTTCTTGTATAACCAAGTCCTTGAATAGTTGTATCAAAATTAAATTCTGGTGTATGACAAGTTTCTATAATTGTAAATATTTCATTTTTCTTTTGAGCAGTAGTCTCTGATGAGAATAATACCGCAAGTAAAGCTTTAGCAATTAAATGATTTTTATATTTTCTAGATTCAGGTGAATCTGTAGCAAATATTTTAGATAACTTTAGAGTTCTTTCAAGTATTGGAAGTTGTGTATGTTTACTTGCCTGAAGAAGTAGTGCATAATCATCAAGTTTTAATAAATTAACAGGTATTTTAAGTGGTACATCAGTGGCCTCTTTAGGATTAGTGGTAATAAATTTATAATTATATTCAGGATCAATTGTATTAATTGAACTAAAAGCATTTTTATATTCACCATAAGCATCAAAAATAAACATATTTGCATTTTTTACTTTTGCAAATTTATTTAAAAATATATTTTGAACCATTCTTGAAACACCACAAGATTTACCTGAACCGGTATTACCAAATATAGCTAAATGATTTGAAAATAAATCATTAATACTTGGACATACAGTAAAGTTTTTATAAATAGCACTTTGGCCTAAAACAAAACTATTTTCAGAATATGTTCCTACTAGAGCCATTAACTCTTCACCATTAATTATTCTAATAGTCGAAGATAAAAGCGGTTTTCTAAGTACACCATTTAAAAATCTATTACCTTGATATTCACCTAAAAAACGAATTTTTATTTCACTACTATTAACTTCAGTGATTTCTCCTAAAATACGTTCTCCATTACTTTCAAATATTACATGCATATTCATTAAATCTGCTTGAACATTACTACCAGCAAGATTTTGAACATATGCCATACTATCACTTATATAAAGTATTTTACCAAACATGACTCTTCCTACCCTTCACAAACATCTTTTGTTTCATCATATTCTATAGGAGTATTTACAATGCCTATAAAATAAATATTATTACTTCCTTTTTTTCTAATTAAATACACAAATGGTTTATTAAATATAACTTCTTTTTCTTCAGCAGCGGAGGTTATATCGAATGCCCCTCCAGAGGCAGCCGCAGCTTTAGTACCACTTTCCATAAAATCTATATATGTTTTTTGAACAATTGAGCTTACATATATATCTTCAGCAATACCACCAAAATTTGCTTTTTCTTTATTAAACATATCTTTTATTCCTAAACTTTCAAGAATACCTTTTACATTATTAACATTATATTCATATTTAAATCTAGGTATTTGAATATGAGCTTCGCTTTCAGTAATGGAATTTTTTATTACATCATTCGATATATTATTAATTACATCTTGAATATCTTTTTTAGGAAGAAGACCAATAAACTCATATTGTGAATTATCAGAAAGTTTTTCATAATCTTTTATAAATCCTGTATAGTAATCACTTTCTAAATACTTTTCATTAGAATTCATCATATAAACATTTTTATCTAAGAAATTACCCATTAATGTTTTATTGCAATCAAACTCTTCATCCCATTTAAAATTAATACCAATTGCATTTACTACAGCCATAATTGTATCAACTGAATTAACGCTATCGCTAGAAAATAATTCATTAATCATATTATATGTTTTTTCTGAAACCCATTTATTTATATTATCAGCATTTATAAATTCATCATATAAAACTTCACTATGATAATTAATTTTAAGAGCTGTAGCAAATGTATTATCAATATCATTTTTATATTTATTATTAATCCACATACTATTTGCCATTGATATTTTACTATCTATATTTTCCATAGGCTGTAAATCATAATTATCAAGAGCAATATTAAGTTCATTTAAAGTACTTCCTTTTGCCCCACTTTGAATCATTGATAGTAAATAAGCCATAGATAAAGGACTTACTAAACTATTATCATTACTATCTATTTCTTTTATAAACTTATAATCAAACTTATTATTCTTATTAAGAGAAATATTGGGTTTAGTACCACTTCCTTTTTTATTATGAACTATATATCCTGTTAACAAAAATATACTGCATATTAAAAGTGCTCCGATTATAAACAACATTTCTTTTCTTTTCATAAAACATTCCTACTCTCTACTTTAAATGATACCATAATTAAACTAAAATTACAATTAGAAAGCATATAAAAAAATATAGCAATTTTATTACATATTTTTGTTTTATAAAAACACTTCATAAAATGCTATACTTATTTATTATTCTTTTTTAAACAAATAGCTAAATATACTGGAATTGTTACAATAATTGGATTCATATATCTTAAATATGCATTAACCGGAGATAAAAAGCAAAATGCAAGTGTTAAAAGTATAGGTATCGAAAATATTAAATTTGTATACCTTTTCTTATACAACGTATAACCTATTAATATTAATAGCATCCAAGTATAAACACCAGTATTGTAAATTAAACCAATACCCTTTGTAACCTTTAATTTATTTGTAAAATTAGTAATAAAATTTCTTTCTGTTTTAAAAGTTTTAAGATAATGTAAATCAAAATAACCAGTATTAACTCTTTTATTATAAACAACAATAAACCATGCAACACCATCTTTATAATCCTTTTTAAGAGGATAAAAATAACCATAATAGTTTTCTAAAAAACTATCTACATAAACCTTAGGATGCTTTTTAAAACATTTGAACCAAAATTTAAAGTATTCAATTAATTCTTTTTTGTCATTAACTTTCCAAGGAAATTTAACTGGATCTGATAGTTCAGGTTGATATTTCTTTTTTATTTCTTTTATACTCATTCTATAAAGGTTTTCTACATAATTTCTTTCTTTTTTTGAAAGCTGTTTATCATAATATTTAATGTATCTAGCAGTTTGTTGAATTGGTACAGATAAAGTTTCCCTAATATTTGAAGGTTGAATCTTAAAATAATCTAATGACTTATTATAACTAAATTGAAATAATATAAATATTAAAATAAATGAAACTGCTTTTTTTCTAAGATTTTTTTTAAATAGATATGGAATAAGTGAGGCAATAACAATGTATATACCATTATTTCTAAATAAACAAATAAACATCATTAATACAAATGATAATAATAGCCATTTAAATTCAATTTTTTTATTTTTGAATTTTTCAATAAATTCAATTAAAAATATTGTTAGCCAAATCATAAGAATTGAATAATAAACATCTTTATTTGTATTAATTGCATAAAATGAAAAACAAGGCATTATAACGTACAATAATAACATTAAAAGTAAATATTTATTACTTACACCTTTTTTCTTTAAATAAGAAATTGAATAAGAAAGTGTTAAAACTAAAAACAATCCTTGAAAAAAAGTATAAATAAATAAGCCAAAGTTATCATTAACAAGAAGTCTTCCAAGTTTAACTGAATAACCTAACATCAATGTATGGAGTACTGGATGATGATTAGTTAAATTAACTTTTGGATCAATTTGAATTGAATAATCTACATATTTTGTTCTTACATTAAATGCCTGTTTTATTTGATTACTAGGATCTGGCGATAATACTGCAGGATAATATGCTATATAATAAATGCTATAACAGAATATAAGTACAAAAAGACTTACTAAAAATGGATGTTTATTAAATAATTTTATAAATTTATTATCTTTTAAATTAAATTTATTTTCAAAAATTGAAATAGTCTTTTTTATATAAATCATAAATAGATTTAAAATATTATAAAATCCAATAAATCTTATTATTGTAAAAAAGAACATATACTTTCTAAATAAGATACTAAGAGAGCCAACATCTCTATAACTTTGACCGACTAAAACAAAGATAGAAAACATTGGTAAAAGTATTTTATCTTCTTTACTAATATTTTTATAATCATTTTTAGCATAAAAAATATAGAATATAAAAGTAAATAAAACTAGCAAAACTATATTTAAAATATTAAATGGATTTTTTCCTAAATACAATTTTTTAAAATTAAAAAATAATGTAAAAGCACTAATAAAACTTAATATAAAACATTCAAACTTCTTTTTCATATGCCTAGTATAGCACTTATTATTTTATTTTGCAATTAACTTATTGTTTAAATAAATCTTATAAAACTATATCTTCGAATAAGTTTCATTAAAAGTCTAATTATCATCATATTCTTCCTCCTCTTTTTTAGTAAATATTAGTTTGATTAAAAGTTCAAAGAATCTTTCGTCATTATCATAATCGATAAATTCTGGTGGTTCTATTTCATTAATTTTAATACCAATTTCATGGCAATTCTCCCTTGGCACATCATAATGCTCTAAGATATTATCAAATACCTCACTTAAAATTTCTTTAGGTATTTGTCCAGTTCTTACTTTTTCATAGTCTACATCTCCAGTTGTAGAAAATGTAATTTTTTGATTAATTTCTTGCATATTTAATTCCTCCTTTATTGCTGAAATTTTTACTTTACACTTTTTTGACACTTTTAAAATTCTTCTATGTCATATCTTTTTTCTCCTTTCACTATACTTATTACCGAAAAATTTCTCTTTTCCTCCTTTTTTTGTTAAATTTCTTAAAAAAAGTTAAAATTTTACACTTTTTTGACGTTTTTTAATATTCTTATTTACATATATTTTACATATAATTTTATGTAAATCAATTTACATTCTAATAAATTCTAAACTTGTTGACAAAGCACAATTAAAATTATATAATTAATTTGTAATCAGTAATCGCGGTGACCTTTTTCACTACGGTTACTGATTTTTACTTTTATATACATAAAATCCATACTTAGATTTTATCGCTATGATTTTAACCCATTTTAATCTTCTAAAAGTGTAATTTAGTTGCATTAAAATATTATGTTTATTAATTTTATTATTTGTAACGTTTATAATAAAGTTATATGATTGACCCTTCGCCTTTTCTAAATTATGATATATTAATTGATTACTGCACCCATAAGTATGTTTATAATCAAAATATTCTTTACCAATTTTAAAATCAGCAGATTTTTTATTAGCTGGCTTGTTAAATCGTGGAAACACCTCTATTCTTTTTGAAGTCATTGAGGAAAGCCATTCAGCAAATTCTAATTCACCTTTTTTAAAATCTAAAACTACATCATGATTATCAATTAAAAATGATTTACCCTTATATTTAAACATATCACCATTTTTGTGAACAATTAATTTATTAGTTTTTTGATTATTATTAAGCCATTGTCTTGTTATATTTGTATACATTTTTTGTTGATTCATATTATATTACTGATTCAGATAATCATTTTTCTCCCTTCACTATACTTATTACCGGAAAATTTCTGATTTCCTCCTTTTTTTGTTAAATTTCTTAAAAAAAGTTAAAATTTTACACTTTTTT
>ERZ779992.742-NODE-742-length-20929-cov-6.193063_pt1 | contig 20929 bp, 26 predicted proteins | sample MGYA00511934_ERZ779992 | MGnify/ENA primary metagenome ERZ779992 (study PRJEB29588, sample SAMEA2163248) | human gut metagenome | biome: human gut; feature: human-associated habitat; material: faeces | place: Denmark | collected 2008/2010 ...
CGGGACTTATACTCCCATACGGGTTCGATTCCCGTTGCCGGCACTAAACACGAAAGTGTTTAGGAAGTACGTGTAGCTCAGCTGGATAGAGCGTCTGGCTACGGACCAGAAGGTCGCGAGTTCGAATCTTGTCACGTACATTTATTAACCTTGCATAGTTGCAAGGTTTTTTTAGTTTCACGAAACAATAATTGAAAGCATTTTCATGTATGAATAAAATAAGACAAAATAGCAATACTACATTAATGTAAAAATATTTATGGAGGTTGATATTATGTCAAAGAACACATCTAAAAATTCAACAAATTCAAAGAATTCTACTAATTCCAGCAATTCAACAAACTCAAGAAATTCTTATAATGAAACTAATTCAACAAACAGCAAGAATCAGTCATCTAAGAATTCCAAGAATAAGACATCAGGTTCTGATGAGTCCGACTGCTATTAGTCAGAATATAGGTCGCATATGCGGCCTTACATAACAAAATGGTAATAAAAAATACTAATTAAAGTATAATATATTAAATTCTATATTGTGTGGGTAAACTATGTCATGTGAAATGATAAGTTCAAGAAAAATAGATTATTATGTAAATGATCCATATGTAACAATAATTGATATAAGATTGAAGGAAAAATATGTATATTCGAGGATAAAAGGAGCAATACATTATGAATATAACAAGCTGGTTGATGATATAAATAATATATATAAATGCGGAAAGATTTCTTATGAATTTAGAAAAATATTTGGTAATAAGGAAAAAATATACATATTTTATTGCGATAAAGGTGCTATGAGTCTTGTTATATGCGAAAAGATGTCTGGGCTTGGATATATATGCAAGACAGTTGTAGGAGGATTTGAGGCATATAAAGGAATGTGTGTAATCAATTAACGGATTGACACTCATTTGCGTAGGCATTAATATATATATAAATGTACATTTGGAGGATATATGAATACATATGAATTAATTGCTCCCTGCCATTTTGGTCTGGAATCAGTATTAAAAAGGGAAATATATGATCTTGGATATGATATATCATCGGTAGAGGATGGAAAGGTCACTTTTGTAGGTGATTCTGAAGCCATATGCCGTGCTAATATAAATTTAAGGACTACAGAGCGTATTTTGATTAAAGTGGGTCAATTTAAGGCTGAGACATTTACAGAGCTGTTTGACAATACTAAAGCTCTTGAGTGGGAGAATTATATACCTAAGAATGGCAAGTTCTGGGTAACAAAAGCTAATTCTGTTAACAGTAAACTGTTCAGCAGTTCTGATATCCAGTCAATTGTTAAGAAAGCAATTGTAGAGAGACTTAAAGAACATTATAGAATTGGATGGTTTGAGGAAGATGGTGATTCTTATCCTATAAGAGTAACTATTATGAAGGATATTGTGACTATTGCACTTGACACATCAGGTGATTCGCTTCATAAGAGAGGATACAGACCGGCAGCTGGAAAAGCTCCTATATCTGAGACACTTGCAGCGGCGCTTATTATGCTTACGCCGTGGAGAGGCGACAGAATTCTTGTTGATCCATTCTGCGGAAGTGGCACATTTCCAATTGAAGCAGCTATGATAGCAGCTAATATTGCACCAGGAATGAACCGTAAGTTTACTGCACAGAAGTGGACTAACATAATTGACAAGCAATTGTGGTATGATGCTGTTGATGAAGCCGAGGATATGATTAATCTTGATGTTGAAACAGATATTCAGGGTTTTGATATTGACGCAGATGTTATAAGGAAGGCAAGAAGCAATGCGGAGAATGCCGGAGTAGAGAAGTTAATACATTTTCAGGAAAGAAGCGTGGCAGACCTAAGCCATCATAAGAAATACGGTTTTATTATAACTAATCCGCCTTATGGTGAAAGACTTGAGGATAAGGAGACACTTCCAGGAATATATTCTGCATTTGGACGACAGTTTGCAAAATTAGATTCATGGTCAGCCTATATGATTACTTCATATGAGGATGCTGTCAAATATTTTGGCAGAAAGCCGGATAAGAATAGGAAGATATATAATGGAATGTTAAAGACATATTTTTATTCATTCCAGGGACCAAAGCCGCCTAAGAAAGAGAAGGGACAGGAAAGATAATTATGACTACTATTATTTTAGCGTCTAATAATAAGGACAAGGTTAAGGAAGTTAAAGAGATTCTTAAAGGGTATAATGTTATCTCTCTTAAGGATGCTGGAATTGACCTTGATGTAGAGGAAAATGGCACTACATTTGAAGAAAATGCGTTGATTAAGGCAAGAGCTGTATGCAAACTTACAGGACAGCTTACAATGGCAGATGATTCAGGACTGGAGATTGATTATCTTAATAAAGAGCCTGGCGTGTATTCTGCCAGATATATGGGACATGATACATCATATGATATTAAAAATGCTTCTCTTATTAAACGACTTGAGGGTGTTGAAGGGCAGGACAGAAGCGGCAGGTTTGTATGTGCTATAGCAGTGTGTTTTCCTGATGGAAGGGAAATTGTTAAGAGAGGCACAATGGAGGGGCTTATAAGCAAGGAAATCGTTGGAGACAATGGTTTTGGCTATGACCCTATAGTCTATCTGCCTGAATATGGTAAAACATCAGCACAGCTTGATCCTGAAGAGAAGAATAAGATAAGCCACAGAGGTAAGGCGCTTGAACTTATAAAGAAAGAACTGGATGAGTGCCTCTAATTGGCTCGTTCTGGAGGTTTTATGCAGAGGATAATGATTGTTAGCGATTCACATAGAAGACACGGTAATCTGGCAGAGGCAATATATAATGAGCAGCCATTCGATTTACTTATTCATCTTGGTGATATCGAAGGGGAAGAAGATATAATACAGGAGCTTGCCGGGGGTGAAACAATAATGGTACCGGGTAATAATGATTTCTTTTCACCTCTTCCAAGAGAACGTGAGATAGAACTTGCAGGGAAAAAAGTACTTTTGACACACGGCCATTATTATTATGTTTCTCTTGATTTGCAGACTCTCAGGGAAGAGTGTATAGCAAGAGGAATTGATATAGTTATGTTTGGACATACTCACAGACCATTGATACAGATAGAAGATGAACTTACATTCATTAATCCTGGAAGCATATCATATCCTCGTCAGGCAGATAAAAGATGTACATATATTATGCTTGAAATTGATGATAATGGTGAAATGTCTTTTAATTTAAAGTATGTATAAATCCAGTAAATATGCGGGTTTACAGACTTGTAGAAAGAATTTTGAAAAAAATTGAAAAAAAATTCAAAAAAAGTGTTGACAGATAGTACACCTTATAATATAATCATTCTTGCGTTGCGGAACAGAGCGAACGCAAGAAACAAAAACGGGGTGTGGCTCAGCTTGGCTAGAGCGCTTGATTTGGGATCAAGAGGTCGCAGGTTCGAATCCTGTCACCCCGACTTTACAACTTAATAATTATGCGGGTGTAGTTCAATGGTAGAACACTAGCCTTCCAAGCTAGATACGTGGGTTCGATTCCCATCACCCGCTTTGTGTGTTCGTAGCTCAGCTGGATAGAGCAACGGCCTTCTAAGCCGTGGGTCGAGGGTTCGAATCCCCCCGGGCACACTTTTTTTTATGAGTCATGGCCAGTAGCTTATGACTTTTGCATTATGGTGGGTATAGCACAGCTGGTCAGCGCGTCAGATTGTGGCTCTGAAGGTCCAGGGTTCGAATCCCTGTACCCACCCTTTTTTTATTTCTTGGGCTATCGCCAAGCGGTAAGGCACAGGGTTTTGATCCCTGCATTACGCTGGTTCGAATCCAGCTAGCCCAGCTCGGTAGTTATAATCCGAGGCTGGATGTTTGATATAGATTGTTACTCATAATTGTATACATTGAGGGCTCATAGCTCAGTTGGTAGAGCACTAGACTTTTAATCTAGGTGTCCCGGGTTCGAACCCCGGTGGGCTCATTAAGATGGGAATGGTTGAAAAACCATTCCCTTTTTTCTTTTCGTGCCTAGTGACTAGGAGGGGAACGGGCGTCTTGTGAAGAAATTCATTCTTTATTATTTCCATGCATTAATTATTGTAATTTTGAAAACCCGCATAAACACTGGGAATGTTTGTGGGCAAGTTGGGCACTTTTGTGGCACTTGGTGTCAGAGGGAGAGGGATGATTGAGAATAGGAGTTTTAACTTGGGTAAGTTTTATGTTAAAATGGAGAAAATGAATCGGAAGTTATAAGAAGTGGAAAAGGAGGACAAGTTAATGATAAAAAAAATAGCCATTGTACCCTATGTAACTAATGGGAGAAATTCACAGGTTGGACATGATGGACATTTTAATATTTTTAAAAAAAGAGAAGTACTGTATTAAAAGAAAATTTACAGTCTGTAATTAAAGCAAAAAATTGGGAAGCGGAAGTAATTGTTGATGTCAATCACGGAGATTTACAATCGCTGAAACGAGAAGGAGTAAACTTGTTTTTAATTCCAGAAGATATTGCTAGGTATATAGACTACAGCAGTGTTAGTAAGGATGAGTGTTTTAAATTAACACATGATGAATATGAAAGCGGAAATATAGATAGAGTAGTGAAATACATAGAAGAAAATTGAAACATAATCTCTTAGAGGAGCTTATCAAATTCAAGTTTGGAGAATTGAGAAAATCGGAATTGACCGAATAAGTTAATCGTGCCATATGGCTTGATTATAAATACAAAGATAAAAACGCAATGTGCATTAAAAATGTGCTAGAGCTGGTAGGTAGCCCAGCCGTCCTATGCAAATAGGGTAAGTAACCTGCCCCTCCGGGTTGTCCATTCTTTGTTCAATTCATTTTAGGAGGGATTCTTATGGACAAAGCAAGTGGAAAACTGACGGTATATTTTGAAGAACCATTTTGGGTAGGTGTATTTGAACGTATTGAAGATGGTAAACTATCTGTGGCGAAGGTAACATTTGGTGCAGAACCAAAGGATTACGAAGTGCAGGAATATATTCAAAAATACTATTTTAGTTTGAAATTCAGTCCGGCTGTTGATACTGTTGTAAAAGATATAAAAAGAAATCCCAAAAGGATGCAACGTGAAGCGAAAAAACAGATGCAGGAAACAGGCATCGGCACAAAATCGCAGCAGGCATTGAAATTACAGCAGGAACAGAATAAACAGGAGCGTAAAGTGAGGAGCCGTGAGAAAAAAGAAGCGGACGAACTGCGAATGTTTGAACTGAAACAGCAAAAGAAAAGAGAAAAGCATAGGGGACATTAGTCCCTTGGGCTTTTGCTCAAATTCTAATTTTTGAAACTGAGAAATCGGTATTTGTAGAATAGAGGAATTATGATGTTTGATAAGCACAAAAGGGAATCCTTGCTATTGCGGGACTTATTAAAGAAATTGATAATTATTGTGATAGGTTCCATTGTTGCAGCCTATGGCATTACACTTGCACTGTATGCAGGATTTGGTGGCGCCACGCTCGCAGTGCTATGGCAGGGTATCGCTGAAACGTTTCACTTGAGCATCGGTATGGCATCTTTTGTTGTAGCAGTGGGGATGATTTTGTTTGCATTAATTTACGATAAAAGTCAAATCCATATTGGGACGGTGCTATATCAAATTGTATACAGCACCTGTGTGGATGTATTTGCCACCTGCCATGTCTACAGTACATATCGATGGTTCAACTTCTTTATCATGTTGCTGGGTGTTATTTTGTTTGCTGTCGGGACCGGACTATATGCGTCTGCCTCACTTGGTCGTGGCTCTTATGAAGCAGTTACTTTTGCCTTGGCAGAAAAGAACAACTGGCAAGTTAAAATTGTTCGAATAGCATTAGATATTCTGGTTGTGATAATAGGTGTTTTGCTTGGCGGGAAGTTTGGCATATGCACAATCATTACAGTTATCATTTCAGGCCCGATTATCCAATTTGTTAATGCGAAAGCAAAACGAATTTTAAAGATATAATAGCAAAGAAACCTACAACTTCCAGTTCTCAGATGACGATTTTTATGGGATTTAATAACTGTTATATTTTGTTATAGAAATCTCGTCAAACCCTTGAAAATACTAAACTTTTCACAGGTGTCCTTTCCATTACATCTTGTATCGTGTTATATCGTTCTCCCCTTGTTTACGAACCCTCATAAGGGAAAAAATAAGGGAAAGAAAATCTGGTAACAATTTATAACAAATTATAAAAATGGTGGTTGGGACTGGATGAAATGCTTATAATACATTTTCAAGAAAGGATGGATAAGATGAGATTGATATATGCGGAGTATAACCCTATTGCGAATAGTATTGATGTAACCACATTTGAGAATTACATATTGCGGATTGATTGTAACAAGGCAGAGGATGGTTTGAAAACCACTCCTTGCTCACAGAATTCGCTTAACGCATTGGCGCGAAATGACGATAGAATATTGGGACTTGATGTAATAAAATAATAGAAGTATCTTATTTGGAAGAGGTGAGAATGATATGAAATTTATCCGAGATAACTACTCAGTACAGTTGATGTAAACTGTTGGCAGATTGTGCTGAGGTTAAAAGAAACTTGCCAGTAGTCGTTGACTGTACTGCCCTGATGCTTGAAATACAATATGTAAAGGAGTACAGTTATGCGTTATATAAAAGAAATATTAAAGAAAAACAGCATATGGGTATTGGTCTACATTGGACTAGGTATATTTAATTCATTTGTGGCTAATTACAAGGTTGACTATTTCCAAAAGGTTATTGATGGATTGGCTGATAGAACACTTGCATTTGCAGGAGTTGCAACATATGGCTTTATTTTGCTGGTAAATTACGGTATGAATTATCTGGATAATTACCCTGAAAAGAAGTTGGAACATGGTATTTATCTGGATTTTAAGCTTTTGTCACTTAGAAAAATAAGTACAATCGATTATACGGAATATCAGAAAATAGGTACGGGCAAACTTGTTCATAGGATTGAGAATGGTTCAGCAGCAGGAAGAAATGTATTATTCAATTTCTGGTTGTGCTTGATTCGTGACTTACTTCCTACCATTGGTTTTAGTATATACTTTATTTGGGAAATAGATGAAAAAGTCACTTATGTACTGTTTGTAGGCTATACGGTTATTTTTATAATAACCAACATTCTATTGAAGTTTCTTTATAAAATAAAAGAAAAGATTTTGAATAGTGAAGAACTATTAAATCACTATTTGGTCAGAGGCTATATGGAAATGTTGGTATTTCGTATGAGTAAACAGTTCCCGAGTGAAATAAAGAAGACTTGTAATGCAAAAGAGGATATTGTTTCATCAAAAGTAAAAATGAATATGATTCATGAAGCATTCTTCACAATATTTGCACTACTTGTGGCAATGTTAGATATTGGTATTCTTTTTTATGCATGGAAAACGAAAAACCTTACAGTAGGTTCTGTGGTTGCACTAATTGCACTGATTGAAAATGCTTATACGCCAATTGCCATTTTTAATGTACTTTATGTCCAATATAAATTAGACAAGGCGTCATATAAGAGATTTGAGGAATTTTTAGGCTTAAAAGACGATGTTCAATTAAGAAACGGTAACGCAATAAATACAAATGTTGGAAAAATTGCAATAAGAAATTTATCATTCCAATATGAGGAACGGAAAATTATAGATGGCTTGAGCCTGTCAATACAAAAGGGAGAAAAAATAGCTTTTGTAGGAGAAAGTGGTTCCGGAAAATCGACCTTGATTAGGATATTATTAGGGTTGCTAAAATATAATCAAGGAGAAGTTCGCTTAGGAGACATGGAGTTAAAAGAAATTTGTCTTAATAATCTGTATGATAGAGTTAGTTATCTATCACAGGATGCCCCTGTTTTTGACGGAACAATAAAAGAAAATCTGGTATTTGAGAAACAAGTGTCAGAAGAACAAATGCTGGAGGCATTGAATGAAGTGCAACTATCTCATTTAGTTGAAAATCTTGCGGAAGGTTTAAATACTGAAATTGGTGAGAAAGGTACTTGTTTATCTGGTGGAGAAAAACAAAGACTTGCATTAGCTCGCTTGTGGTTTGAAGACTCCGAACTTGTCATTTTGGATGAAGCAACATCTGCAATGGATAATTTAACAGAAGAAAATGTAATGAAATCAGTTATGCAAAAAATGAAAGATAAAACTGTCATTGCCATTGCACATAGATTAAATTCCATTGTAGGTTTTGACAGAATTATTCTCTTTAAAGAAGGGAGGATTGTTGGACAAGGTACTTTTGAAGAACTACTACATACAGATTCTTATTTTATGGACTTGTATAATGCGAATGTGAAATAATTGTTTTTTAGGTTGAAACTTGTAAAAATACAAAGGGACTGTTGCTCTTGCACTTTTTTAATTGTTAGAGGAGCAGTCCCTTAGTGTACTTAAAGTTCAATAGAGTCTTCTGTGTCTACCCATATCTGCATAGTTCCATCCAGATATAGTTTTGCATATTCAAGAGGTTCATCAATAGCAAGAGCATTTAATGCACACTGAGAGCATGGTGTAGTTTTAATACCATCTTCTGCCTTGTTGCAGTCAATACGGAGCATATATCCGGCACAGGTGTAAATGTCTATGCTATTCCGGTACATATTGTATTCTGCGTAAATAATATTCATATCGTGTCTCCTTCAAATCAATTAATCAAAATAAGAAATTCAGAAGCATTTCAATCAGTTCACCATGTCAGTTTCATTTTGTGTTATACTGTGTTATATGATTTTGTTTCCCTTGCTTTTTCCCTTACCTGAGTCCATAAACACTGATGGAACGATATAACACAAGGGAATATATAAGGGAAAGCACACCTGTCACAAACTTAGTATTTTCAATGGTTTGTGAGAAATTTGATAACAAAATATAACAGTTATTAAATTTCTTAGAATAGGTGAAATCTCAATCGGAAGTTGTGGAGGTATAGTATGGAATTCATAAGTAAAGAGAAGATAGTTGAATTATCAAATCCAGGAGTTGTTTCAAGACAACTATTAAATCCTGAAAATTCATCAAGTGAAAGGGTGACAATTACAGAGGTTCATCTTGAAATAGGTGCTTGCCAACCAAGACATACACATGATGCGTCAGAACAAATTTGGTATGCAACAAAAGGAACGGGTAAACTATTACTTGCAGATGAACAAGAAAAAGTGTTTACTGCTGGGGATGTTGTAAGATTTGCAGATAAAGATGTTCATGGTTTATTGAATGATGGTAATGAGGAATTTGTGTATGTATCAGTGACTGCACCACCAATAAACTTTGGATATGCATATAAGGATAAAAAATAGACAAATTTCAGTTTGTAACGAAGGTATTTGCGATGAAAGGAATTAAGATTGAGTTATTGGGGATTGCAATAATACCTTTAGGAATTGCTGTGACAACAAATAATTTTTGGGGATATGTCCTAGGTATTCTTGGATTTGGCGTCGCTGTAGTTGGCTGTTTTCTAAAAGATAATCACTAATAACTTCTTGTTTGAAAAATTGAGAAAACGTAATATTGAACAAAAAAGAAATGCACAGTTCTTAGCTTATCGTGAACTGTGCATTTTTGTAAATAAATACTTTTAATTAGCCGATTACGGCATCCTCTGCTGTAAAATGTTCCAGAGAATTTTCTTTTACCTGAATGCAGATATAAGTAATTCCAGAAATATCGGATGCAAAAAACTGACGCTTTGCAGCAGGTGCGATTTTTAGCCAGTCTCCAGTTGAAAGACTGATTTCTTCTCCATCAATTATGGCTTTGCCGTTACCTGAAAGAATTCCATAGATTTCTTCATTTTCTTTATGAGAATGAACAAATGGGACATTTGCTCCTGCAGGTAGTTCGTTTAAACTGATTTCTGCACCTGTTAAAGACAACTTTTCATGCAGCTCAATTCGGTTTTCCTTTCCAATAGTTGTTTTTGTGTAATTTGCCATAATAACCTCCATAGTTAATTTGTAGTTTCTGGTTGCTTGGTATTAGTATAGTGTGAGACACATACAAAAACAAGTACGCACCTTTTTGTAACTGTACACTCAAAAATGAATGTGTTACAATAGACTCGGAGGTGAGAATTATGCGAGCAAAAGAAGAATTACCGGAATGCCCAGTTGCAACAGCAGTATCTCTTATCGGAGGAAAATGGAAACTGCTGATTTTGCGTAACTTGAAAGAGCGTCCATGGAGATTCAATGAGCTACAACGAAGTATAGATGGTATTTCACAAAAGGTTTTGACAGATAGTTTAAGACAAATGATGAGTGATGGGCTGGCATATCGCCACGATTACCATGAGCAGCCACCGAGAGTTGAATACGGCTTAACGGAACTCGGAACAAAAATGCTTCCAATTGTTAATTCACTTGCTGACTTTGGTAACTACTATAAATCAATTATTGAACAGAATTAAGGACGTTAGTATTTGAAAAGCTCGAACAATTCCAGTTTGTACATTATGGAGAATATTGGTGTGAAAAATGAGCTCGATAGCTTATTTTATCACACGGATATTTGTTTATGAGCAGAACAAATAGCCATTGATGGCAGAGGAAAATTGTCTGCGCAAATTTTTCTTCGCCTCTTCGCAACAAAAGTTGCTCAGAAATGGAGATTAGAATGAAGATTAATGAATATCAGGAATTGGCAATGACGACTTTAAATCCTGAACTAAGCAAAAGAGATGTATTAATAAATAGTGTAATGGGATTATGTGGCGAATCAGGAGAAGCTATTGATATAGTAAAAAAATGGATGGCTCAAGGACATGAATTGGACAAGGAACATTTGGCAAAGGAACTTGGAGATGTAGCTTGGTATTTGGCAGAAGCTGCGACAGCACTAGATATATCTCTTGAAGATATTTTTAAAGCAAATATCGATAAATTAAAGATGAGATATCCAGACGGATTTGAAACAAAAAAATCTCTAGTGCGCCTAAAAGGAGATATATAAATTCATCAAAATATAATAGTATAATCATTATTGAAATTTCGGGCACTTTTCCGGCACTTATTTCATCAATAATCATTACATAAAAATCATTACACAGGCTATCGGATCCTACTGGACTAGTGCCATAAAGGAGATCTAAGAAAGCCAGTGTTTAAGCGGTATCACGGCTTCGAACCCCGGTGGGCTCATTGCAAAGGGAATGGTTAAAAAACCATTCCCTTTTTTCGTTTCGTGCCTAGTGACTAGGAGGGGAACGGGTGTCTTATGAAGAAATTCATTCTTTATTATTTCCATGCATTAATTATTGTGATTTTGAAAACCCGCATAAATACTGGGAATGTTTGTGAGCCAGTTGGGCACTTTTGTGGCACTTGGTGTCAGTGGGAGTGGAATGATTGAGAATTGTAGTTTTAATTTGGGTGAGTTTTATGTTAAAATGGGTAAAAAGAATCGGAAGTGTGGAGATATGCTATGACACACGAAATGGACATATGGCATGATTCTTTCGTAAAGATAAAAGAACAAACAAAAACAATAGAAATGCGACTGTTTGATGAGAAGCGTTCGCTAATATCAACAGGTGATACCATTATATTTACAGATACAAGTAATAAAGAGAAAATAGACTGCATGGTAATCAACATGTATCGGTATCTATCTTTTGAAGAATTGTATCAGCATCACAGTAAAGTATCCATTGGATATAACAAAGATGAGATTGCAAATCCGAAAGAAATGCTCATGTATTATTCTAAAGAAATGATAGAGAAATATGGTGTTGTTGCCATTGAAATAAAAGTTTTATAGCTTCCAGTTTCTAGACTATATTTTACAGAATACCCGCAAATCACCAACCTATAACCATATATAATAACTTTGATACAAAGAAACAGAGCAAGTACTTGAGTAATAAAACTTAAATACCTGCTCTTATTTTATTTATAGGAGGTTGTCAATGTTATTGGTAATGGATGAGGATTACTTTACCGGGGTTCGAACCCGGTGGGCTTATTTATTCTTTATTAATTTTTAAAATAGGTTTATGATAGAATTAATTTAAACACAGAGGAGGTATGAATTGGTTATCACAATCACAGCGATATTGATAGCTGTACTTATTATCATCATTGTAACTAATATTGGTAATAATAGCAGCAGTAATAATAAAAAGCCACCTACTTATGAACCGTGGGTGATTGAAGCACCTGAAAAGCGGGCTGGTCGTCGGGGAGAACGTATAGCGACAGAAGTTATTAAGGGAGTACTTCGTGAAGGAGATTATTTATTCACCAATATTTCGGTATCGTACGATGGAAAGCGCACAGAACTTGATGATGTTGTTGTAAATAAATATGGTGTGTTTATTTTTGAAGTTAAGAATTACAAGGGTCAACTTTATGGCAATGAGGATGATTATAATTGGGAAAAATATAAAGATGACGGATATGGAAATACATTTGTGAAAGAAGTCAAAAATCCTGTTAAGCAGGTAAAAAGGCAGATTTATATCCTTGCGAAATATCTGGAGGGCTATAATGTGTGGGTTGAAGGATATGTTATTTTAATCAGAAGTAACAGTCCAGTTCAAAGTACATATATTTTGCAGAGTGTCGAAGATATCGACAGGGCAATTCATACATTTAAACGAAATCATCTGAGTAGGGACACGGTTGAATCAATTAAGAAGATGCTTGTATAATCATGGTAGATTATAATTATTAAAAATAAGAGCAAGTACTTGAGTATAGAAACTTAAGTGCTTGCTCTTATTTTATTTATAGGAGGTTGCTATGGATGACAAAATGAATGATGTGATTGATGAAGTGCAGAAAAGACTTGGAGAAGAATATGAGGTCAAAAGGAAGATGTACTGTCTGACAATCTGTATTACTATAACGCCGTAAATGACGCTGTAAGCATTGTGGAATAGGAGGCTGGCATGAAATATACATTTAGGAGTGAAAAAGAGCTTCAGGAGGTTATATTTTAGTCGCTCATCAGATTAAAAAACATCACTATTACCAACATCAATATTAACATTATTAATATCGGAGGTAACATGATGGATGTCCAAAAGAAAAGACCGCCGCCTTGTCTATGATATCTTGCTTCATTGTAAACAATATCTAGCACCAGCCATACAATGTTGTACAATGAAAATCCTAATATAAAGCTGCGTTCTACAATAAACTTACTTGTTAAAGCAAAATACACTGAAAAAACAGTATATGTAATGCATAAACCAAATGCACTATTGATTAATATTGCCTTAATAAACATTATTGTGATTTTGGGCACTTTTATGTCATTTGGTATCAGTGGGAGTATAATGATTGTAAATGGAAGTTCTAACTTGGTTGAGTTTTATGTTAAAATGGGTAAAATGAATTGTAATTTATAGAGAAAAGCACATGTCAAAGAATCTTTGCGTAACTATATATGTAATGTGATGATTGCTTTATTTTGGACATTATTTTTCGGATAATATTATTGAAAGGAGGTCGTAATATTATGAATATAGGAAATCAAATATTGAACATTCGGAAAGAAAATCAATTAACACAAGAGGAGTTTGGCAAATTATTTCATGTTACCCGATAAACTGTTTCAAATTGGGAAAATGGAAAAAGTTATCCTGATTTGCAAATAATTGTAAGCATGAGTAATCAATTTGATAAGGGCGGTCCTGCTGTGCAGCATGTGTGAGAATAAAAGGAGATGGCAGCATTATGAACAAGGCATATGAGCGAGAAACAGAAATGTGGAATCAGGTATTTAAGGAATGTACACCTGTGGATTTAAGAAATTTAGATTTACAAGTGGAAACAATGTTTGACGAGGCGTTAAAGCTGTTTGCACAAAAAACAACAAATGTATTAGATTTTGGCTGTGGTACAGGAGATATTTCTTTTCAATATTTGCAGTATCAGCCTACACATAAAGTTTTAGGAATTGATGCTTCAAAAACGGGCATAGAATTTGCGACTGAAACAGCAAGATTAAGTGATTATAAAACGGCAACTTTTCTTGAAGGTACAGACCATACGGTAAAGCAATTAGAAGAAAATTCATTTGATGGAGTGATATTATCAAATGTGTTGGATGTAATGCCTAAAGATGTGTCAAAGGAGGTAGTTGAAGATTTAGAACGGGTATTGAAGCCTGGTGGATATTGGTTTATTAAAATGAATCCGTATTATTCAAAAGAAGAACTGGAAAGTTTCGGATATGAGAATATGGGAAATAACATTTATGAAGAGAATCATATTATGAGACTAAGACAGGCTACAACAAATTACTGGAAAGAAAGATTTGCACGTTTTGGAAAGGAAATTATTTATCTGGAATTTGAGTATCCGTGGCAGGAGGGAATGAATCGTCTGTTTGTTTACCAGAGTTAAAAGAATCTGGCTGTGCCACATTTGCAATAATAAGAAGTTTGCGCTATAATACTTTTTAAACAAGTCGTGAAATTTAGTATTGATTTAGGAGATATCGCTTATGAGAGTATTTTATGGGCTTATTATTACAGCGGTAATTTTAATGATTGGGGCGTGTGCTTTAAAGGCATATAAAAAAGAGGGTGCATTGGCAAGAGTTGTGTTTTTATATGAGCTTGGTGCATTTATATGTGGGATAATATTTTTAGTATATATATGTGTTCCAGAAACTACCATTACAGTGTTGTGCAAGGGACTTATTATGGCGAGCTTTGACTGGCTGCTTGTACTTCTTATGTATTATACCCAGTATTATACAGGCATGTTTAAGGGCGTTGTGGGTGTAAAAGTTTTTATGCTTGCCTATTCGCTGTTTGAGACTGTTGCATTTTTGATTAATGCATGGACGAGATGGATATTTGATATAACAGATATATCGGGTGACCAGATAATTGTTCAGTTTGCAAAAGGTAATGTTCTGGGCAGGTTACATTATGTATTTGCTTATGGCATTATGTTGCTGCTTATTTTAAGTTATTTAGTAATGGTTAAGAGAATGTCAAGATTCTACAGATTCAGATATTTTGCTATTCTCATATTATTATTTGCTGCATTTTCACTTGATATAATGACTACTTGGTCTGATTCAATATATGACATGTCAATGGTTGCATTTGGTATCATGTCTGTACTTATATATTATCTGACATACAGTTATGTTCCTAATGAGCTTATTGAGAATACATTTTCACTTATAATCAGGGATATGAATAGTGGAATTATATGCTTTGATAATGCCGGAAGATGTATATACTGTAATGGTATTGTTAAAGAAATGTATTCTATTACTGATAATATTAATGAAGTAGAGCATAATTATGCAAGCTGGCTTCAGACTCAGACAGAGCATGATAATAAGAAATTCAGGCAGACAATCAGCGTGGGGAATGAGAGAAGAAGCTTTGATATTTCATATAATCGTGTATATGATGATAAGCATAATTTTATATGTGATTATTTCATATTTAATGATCGTACGGAAGCTGTTGAGCTTTTAGAATATGAAAAGTTTAGAGCTACACATGATAATCTCACGGGACTTCTTAATAAGGAGCAGTTCTATGAGGAAACTGCAAATGTAGTGCGAAACGACAGGAATCACAAATATTGCCTGGTGTGCAGTAATATTAAAGATTTTAAACTTGTTAATGAGCTTTTTGGAATCGAAAAAGGTGATGAGATTATTAAAATGCAGGCGGGGCTTATTAAGGCTTCATCTGAAAGTGGCTATATATGTGGAAGAATCCAGAATGACAGATTTGCTGTGTGTATGCCGAAGGACAGTTTTAATAATGAAATAATGCAGAATAGTATTGTAAGCATGCAGGACAGATTCAACAATGCATCATTTAAGATAAGGGTTGTAGTTGGTGTTTATGATATTGAAGATGTTGATGAGCCTGTAAGTAATATGTGTGATAAAGCATTTATTGCGAGCGAGACTATTAAGAATAATTATGAAGTTAATATTGCATACTATGATGATAAGCTGTTAAAGAGAACTCTTGAAGAAAGAAGAGTTATTGGAGAATTTGAGGGTGCACTTGAAAGAAAAGAATTTAAAATGTTTCTTCAGCCACAGGTTAATACGCATGGTAAGACTTATGGAGCAGAGGCACTTGTGCGTTGGCAGCATCCTGATAGAGGGTTGCTGTCGCCATTCTTCTTCATTGATATTCTGGAGACTACAGGTCTTATATATAAGCTTGATATGTATATGTGGGAATGTGCAGCAGCTAAATTAAGTGAATGGAAGAAGAAGGGAGATACGGTTCATTATATTTCTGTAAATATATCTACTAAGGATTTTTATCTTATAGATGTATATGAGGTTATTACATCAATTGTTAAGAAATATGATATTGAACCTAAGATGTTAAAGTTAGAGATTACCGAGACAGCACTTATGTCTGATCTTAAGAAGAATATGGAGGTAATTAAGAACCTCAGGAATTATGGATTTAAGATAGAGATTGATGATTTTGGAAGTGGATATTCTTCGCTGAATATGTTAAAAGATATAAGTGCAGATGTTCTTAAGATTGATATGGCATTCCTTCGTGCTACAGAGAATGAGGTTAAGGGACAGGATATTCTGGAGACTATTATTTCTCTTGGTGGAAAGCTTGGAATGGAGGTAATTACTGAAGGAGTAGAGACAGACAAACAGCTTCTTATGCTGACAGAGATGGGATGTCATATATTCCAGGGATATTATTTCTCAAAGCCTATACCAGTCGAAGAATTTGAACAAAAATATATGAATGAATAATGGGAGGAAGTTATGAGCGAGAATTGTTCAGGAAGCTGCTCAAGCTGCAGTTCAGACTGCGAATCAAGAAAAGGACCACAGATATTAAGAAATGCCAATAATGGCAAAGTTAAGAAGGTTATAGCTGTTGTCAGTGGCAAGGGAGGCGTTGGTAAATCACTTGTCACATCAATGCTGGCAGTCAAAGCCAATAAGGAAGGAAAGAAAGCGGCAATACTTGATGCAGATATTACAGGACCATCTATTCCTAAGTCTTTTGGACTTACTGAAAGGGTAACATGTAATGAAGATGGAACTGTAATGTATCCTGAGACTTCAAAGAATGGTATTAAGGTTATGTCACTTAATCTTCTTATGGAAAAGGAGACTGATCCGGTTATATGGAGAGGACCTGTTATTGCGGGTGTTGTTAAGCAGTTCTGGGAAGATGTTGACTGGGATGAGACAGACTGTATGTTTGTTGACTGTCCTCCGGGAACAGGAGATGTACCTCTTACTGTTTTCCAGTCTATGCCGATAGACGGAATTATTATTGTAACTTCACCACAGGATCTTGTTTCAATGATTGTGGAGAAGGCAATTAATATGGCTAAGCTTATGAATATTCCGGTTCTTGGAATTGTCGAGAATATGTCTTATTTCAAATGTCCAGATTGCGGTAATATTCATTATATATACGGAAAGAGTAAGATTGATGAAGTGGCAGCAGCTAACGATATCAAGACTGTTGCAAAGCTTCCAATGGACGCAAAGGTAGCTGGGCTTGTCGATTCAGGAAAGGCTGAGGAACTTGATGTGTCTGCATTAGATGGAATATTTGATGCAATTATGGCTTAACAGAGAAGAATAATGAAAAGATTGATTTTATTTAAAGGCGGAGTAGAAACATTAGAATTCTTTACAGAGCAGATGGCTGCTGTATGGGAGAAGATGGGCTGCTCCGTTTTCTGGTATAATTTAATGTTACAGCAGGCCAGTTCTTCTGCACTGGTGGAATTTTTCAAGGCTCACAGCTCAGACGAGTGGTATATGTTTACATTTAACTTTGAAGGAATAGCAGGAGAAGCCGGTCTGTATCGTGATGATGGCTGGAATTTCTGGGACTGGGCAGGTGTTAAGGTTGTAAATGTGGTTGTAGACCACCCGCTTTATTACAACAAATATATCCGAAAGCACCCTGAAAAGTATATTCAGCTTGATATTGATGAAATGCATGTTGCATACATGAACAGGTTTTTCCCGGAAGTACATACTGAATATATGCTTACAGCCGGAACAGAGCTTAATTATAACAGATGTATAATGCCTGATAAGAATTACCTGTCAATGAAGGAAAGACCGATAGATATTATATTTACAGGTAATTACACTCCGAAAAGAATACTAAGGAAACATCTGGATAACATGGATGATGAGTATATAGATTTCTATGAGGGTGTGCTGTCATATCTGATAGACAATCCGTCAGAGACGATTGATGCGGCGGCGGAAAATGCGTTACGCAGGGAATTCCCTGATATTACAGACGAACAGCTTGTCGACTGCATGCCTAATATGATGTATGCAGACCTTGCTGTAAGATTCCACTACAGGGAGCTTGCAATAAGGGCACTGGCTGATTTAGGACTTAAGATTCATACTTATGGCGAAGGTTATAATTATATCGAATGTAACCACCATGAGAATATAATTGAGCATGGAGGTGTTGATTCCAAGGTGTGTCTTGATATGATTAGTCAGGCAAAGATTTCTCTTAATGTAATGCCATGGTTTAAGATGGGCGCACACGACAGAGTGTTTAATACTATGCTTAATGGAGGTGTTGCACTTACTGATACTTCGCTGTTTTATGAGAATACATTTGCAGATGGTGAAAATGTGTTGTTCTATTCACTTGAGGATTTAAGAGACTATGAAAAGTCGGGATATGATGAGTGTATTGCGGCACGAATCACGGATAAGGTTAAATGTGCATTAGCTGATACGAAACATTTGCAGGAAATCGCTGACAGCGGGTATGAATGCTGTAAGGGCAGGCATAGCTGGATTGAGAGGGCTGTAGTGATTGGGAAGTATTTTTGTTAAATGGAATTGAATAATACAAATAAACAATATATGGACACTTTTTCTGTACTTCATGCCATAAATCACTAGAATATATGACTCAATTACAGTATTATTATAATTAACAGATACGGATAGGTTATTTAATGATAGGAGTATATTATGGCAAATTCACAAAAAGGCAAGATTGATATGACCACAGGTCATATCATGAGAAATATCATACTGTTTGCGATACCGATTATTATTGGAAATGTTTTGCAGCAGTTATATACTACGGTTGATGCACTTGTAATAGGTAAATACTGTGGTGATACATCTTTAGCTGCGGTAGGAACGAGTTCGCAGCCTGTTGAAGTATTATTATGTGTTTTTTTAGGAATAGGAACAGGTGTGTCTATTCTTATTTCACAATATACCGGGGCCAAGGAATCGGAAAAAGTTGTTTCAGTATGTGGAACTTCAATAACATTTATATATATTATAGGTATTCCGATTGGAATTCTTGGATGGTTTGCAGCACCGTATATTCTGGAATTCATGAAAGTGCCGCAGGATGTGTGGGGTGCCGCATTAATCTATACAAGGGTTGTATTCTTAGGTACACTTGGTAATCTGGGGTATAATATGAATGCCGGAATTTTAAGAGGACTTGGAGACAGCAAGGCTTCACTATGGTTTCTGGTTGTATCATGTGTTTCTAATATAGTATTTGATTTATTGTTTGTTGCAGGTTTTGGAATGGATGTAGCTGGGGCAGCACTTTCTACAAGTATTGCCATGTTTATTTCATGGATTGTAAGTATTGTTTATATAAGAAAGAAGTTTCCAGAGATACAGTTTACATTTTTGCCGAGAAGATTCTCTGGAACAATGATGAAAGACATTCTGGCTATTGGCTTACCTGTTGGTCTTAACAATTCACTATATTCATTAGGACATGTTGCATTACAGACCTTTAATAACTCACAGGGTGCTATATTTATGGCAGGAGGTGCAGTAGCAGGAAGAATTACAGGATGCTCTAACATAGCAATTACCGGATTATCTTCGGCGGCCACTACATTTTCAGGACAGAATTATGGTGCTAAGAAATACTCAAGAATTAAAGAGGGACACTGGAGAGTTCCATTGTGTTCAGGTCTTATTACATTAAGTTTTGGATTGTTCTTTATAATGATACATAAACCTATAATCCGTTTCTTTTCATCAGATGAAATGGTATTGATGTATGCGAGCAGGCATGTTATTGTCATGCTGCTTTCCCAGTGGTTTTATGCTATTTTTAACTGTATAATATCTATTGTAAACGGAACCGGAAAGGTGCGTTATACTACAATTGTCAACATTCTTATGCTTTGGGCAGTCAGAATTCCAAGTGCCTATATTATTAACAGATATTTTGATGGAACATGGGTAATGTTGTGTTTCCCAATATCTTTCAGCTTTGGAATGTTTGCAATGATAGGTTATTATCTGTTCTCGCCGGCATGGAAGGAAGTTATGAGAATGGCGGAAAAAAATTCATAATGCAAGTATAATATAAGGGGCTGCCGCACTAACGATTTGAAATTTCATTTCATTAGTGCGACAGCCCTTTTAATATAGCAAAAAGTTATTTCAGAATAATTACTGAAGGAAGGTAAAAAAGTATTTCATAAAGCTGTCATGTAAAATTTTGTAAAAATAAAATTAAAATGTGTTACATTTTGCGGGTGTGGATTGTATTTATTATGAAAGGAAAATGATATAATAAATTACATTTCAATGAATATATGGAGCACTACATATGGAAAACGAAAGTAAAACTGAAAATAAAAATCAGGTGGCACGTCTGCTTGAAAAACATGGCGACAGAGTTTTTCGCACTGCATTCATGTATTTAAAGAATTATCAGGATGCGGAAGATGTGTTGCAGATGACATTTGAAAAGTATCTGATTACAAAGCCGCTGTTTAAAAATGATGAACACGAAAAAGCATGGTTTTTACGGGTCGCGATTAATATAAGTAAAAATCTTGTTACAAGCGGCTGGAAGAGAAAGGTTATATATGATGATGAGCAGTTGAGATTGTTTGCAGATGAGGCTGTCGCACAGGATAATACAGGTGACAGTGATGATAACAGTGAGGCTGTATTAAAGGC
>ERZ779992.760-NODE-760-length-20570-cov-2.547014_pt1 | contig 20570 bp, 10 predicted proteins | sample MGYA00511934_ERZ779992 | MGnify/ENA primary metagenome ERZ779992 (study PRJEB29588, sample SAMEA2163248) | human gut metagenome | biome: human gut; feature: human-associated habitat; material: faeces | place: Denmark | collected 2008/2010 ...
CCCCACTTCCCCAGCCATATTTATGGCTCCGTACCGCACACCGATTTGCACCCGCGCCAGTCCGTTGTTACGGAAACGTTGTGCAGATCTGAATTTAGGCTGTATTACCCACATACCCAAGTCATTGACATAGCCATATAATCCGGTAGCCGGACTTTCGACCGGTGTCAAACGACTAGCCGCCTGCGAACCATAACTTCCCGAATACAGAGGAAACCCTCCTAAACCGGCACAGGAACAAACAAAAAACATGGAAATAAACAAGAATATCGAGATCGGGTATTTCATGAGATTTGAATTTTAAGGTTTTATCATACAAACTCTTTTCTAACATAAAAGCGTATATCTTCGCCCCTTTTTTACAACATCACAAATATAAAAACAAATTTTTAAAAACCAAACCTTCGGAACAGAGAGAAAGGGATAAAACAAGATTCCTATTCAAAAAAGAAAGGCGGAATTAACATTCCGCCCAACGTCTTATCCATTATTCTTTCACAATAGACAGTTTCCCACCGGGAGCACCCAGCACATCGCCTATAATCTTATTATCCTTGATTTTCGCATGGCGGCATTTTACCAATGTTACGGCAGCCTTTCGTTTGTGGAAAGGTTTGTAGGTTGTATTCCTCTGAATCACATTCCCTGTAAACGAAATACCGTCTACGCTTTTTGCATACAAAATAGGATAGTCGAACGGATTGAACGTATTGTTCTCAATCCTGATATTGCTATGGAACGGATACTTCGTATCGGGCTGGGGAATTTCCGGCTCGATAGATATGATGGCTTCACAAAACTGATACATGGAAGACATACAGGGATAACGGAAGTCGTTTCCTTTAATAAGCACATCTTTTACCGCACCCGATTCGTACCAATAATTCGCATCGCCCGCAATCAATATAGCCGACCCGCTCGACTCGAACACATTGTTTTCAATCACTACTTTTCCCGGTGTGGAAACCAGTAATCCCCGCGCCCGGCAAGAACCGAAAAACGAGTTGCGAATATCGACATCGGGAGTCCACGTGAGATTCTCCAATGCAGCGCCTACCCCGATTTCTTCCGGCAAATCCGATGTCAATTCCAATTCGAACTCATACTCGTCTATCGCCTTGAACGAGCGTATATTTGCAGTAGCAACCGTGCGCATGGTGTTGTTTTCGAGCATACCGACTTTATCTCCCGGAAATCCCCACTCCATACCTTTGCTCATGTCGTGCATAAACCGGCAGACAACCTTATCAGAAGAAAGGACTTTCACCACCCGGACACAGGTTCCATGTATGTTTATGGGATCGTCCATCAAACCAGCCCAACGACAACTGTCGACCGTAATTTTACCTTTACACCCCATCAAATGGAAACCGTCGTCGTGACCGCTCAATATGCGTCCCTTCGCCGCATTGGGCTCTACACTCACTTTTTTGAACGCAATATCAGAAGAATATTGTGCCAAGATACCCAAGCCGGCGGTATGATATACCTGCCCATCGTGGCTGCCACAGATAAAAATTCCGGCATGGTCTCTCGTGCTATGCCTCAGCACCAACCAGTTACCCTCGGCCGGGTATCGTTCGAATCCTCCCTTCCGACTCAACCGCACAATACCATACCGAGGTGAAACGGCCGTATAGTCTCTCCAATTCCTCCCCAGCACCAAATCACCCGTACCGGGAACCACGAAATGCGTATCAGACTCAAATTCTATCATACTGCCTAATGCACTTTTCCAGCCTTCACCCACGAATACCAGCTTGCCGTCTTCAATGATATAGGGAGATTCGAGGACATTGATTTCGATCTCGAAAAAATCGCTACCCACCTTTGTCACACGAGCCTGAGCCGTAAGCGGTATATCCCAATCGATAGAGAAATTTTTCAAGGTAACGCCATCGCAATTCTCAGCGGTTATCGGTTGTATTCGATCGTGCATGACGAACTGCGAGCCGTTCCCGTCGACAGTGATATTGTGAAGCCCCTCGAAAAGCATTGCCAATCGCTTCGGAAAAACATCGTAGGTATTGGTCTCATAATAATTTTTCTCATGAGCATATTGAGGCCAAAAATCATAACGTCCTTCGGGAAAGACAAGGGTTACCGGCTCTTTTCCCCTACAAGCCTCTATCGCTTTTTGAACATATGCTACGGCATTCTCCCTCGTATCGGGTTTCAACCCAAAGTCGGCTACCGAAATCACAGTATCCGCATATCCTTTACTTCCAAAAAAAATCGATGCTATGCCGACTACACTTACCCATACGCGTGTCGAAAATTTCGTTCCCATTCTTAATCTTGTTAAATATTTCAATGTTGCAAATTTATAACTATTTTGCAAATTCCAAACCTTTTAATTTCTCCCATGCTCCTCGTGTGAAATCGGGAATACGTACAGGAACAGATCCATTTCTTACTGAATATTCAGTCAATTCGACCAAGCAAGACCATTCGGCAGCATCATAAACATCTTGATCCAAAGGCAATCCATTCCTTAAACAATAAATCAAGCGATAGTCCATAATAAAGTCCATACCTCCATGCCCACCTACTTTTCGAGCTAAATTTCCAATTTCTTTCACAAACTGATGTTCATAAGCCTTCAAGAGAGAATCCAATTTCTCTTCCGGTAAGAAACAATGTGCATTCGGTTCTAAGGCAATCCCTTCCACCGGATATTTCTGTGCAAAACCCTTTGTTCCGCCGATTACATGATGCCGGTCATAAGGTCGAGGACTTGTCACATCGTGTTGAATCAAAATCGTTTTCCCTTTTTCAGTCTTAATAAGAGTAGTGTTCATATCTCCTAAATCATATTTTTTAGAAGCAAACGCATGTTCTTCCCCCAAACGACTCCGAGAATATTCCGTCAATCCGAACTGGTCACTCGACATCGACACCAAATAATTCATTTTATCTCCCCGATGAATGTTCATTATTTGACAAATCGGGCCTAAGCCATGCGTCGGATATGGATTCCCCGTATGATCCGTATTATATTTCAATCTCCACATATCCCAATATCCCGATACCGATGCAGTGTCAAAATTATATTCTCTTAAATCGTGAATATAAGCCCCTTCTCCATGAACAACTTCTCCAAAAACGCCCTGTTGAGCCATATTCAAAGTAGCCAACTCAAAAAAATCGTAGCAACAGTTTTCCAGCATCATACAATGTTTCCGAGTTTTTTCGGCGGTATTCACCAATTGCCAACACTCATCAACCGTAAGGGCAGCCGGAACTTCCACCGCGACATGTTTCCCCTGCTCCATAGCATAGACCGCAATAGGAGTATGCAACTGCCAATGGGTACAATTATAAATCAAATCTACATCGCTTCGTTCACAAACCTTCTTCCAACTATCGGGGCCACAATATTCCACGGCCGGTCCTCGTCCCTTCGCAGCCAGAATCCTCTGCGCTTTGGCAACCTTGAAAGAATCTACATCGCACAACGCAACCACCCTTACACCTTCTATATTCATAAAACGTTTCACGGCTGCCATGCCCCGAGCACCTACCCCTATAAAAGCAACCCGTACCGTATCCAAAGGTTCGGCTCTTAATGCAAGGACATCGGTTTGTCCCGATTCTCTTTCCGGTTCGGGAAACGGGTCGGCTTTATAAACAGACTTGCAAGCAAACAAAAGCAACAATGCTCCTGTTATAATAATTCTTAGAATCAGATTCATAACTAATACTTTATTTTAATCAAAGATTTTGAATATTTACGGTCGTCGAAAACATATCCCCAAACCGGGAAGTCACCCTTATTTTAAGTTGATTATACGGAATAGAAGGCCTACAATAGAACATATGATCAGATTCAGAGGCTTGTATCCAAGTACGCCCGACAGGGAAAGTATTATCTCCCTTCGCCCCGAAAGCATTGTATGCAGTAATATCATACATATTCAGACTACGGAACATGGAACGATAATTTTGTCCGTTATCCTCGGAATATTCGACTTTCCACGAAGGATCCCAATCCCAAACATTCAGAACGACATTTTTCGGGCGTAATATGTTGATTCTTTCTCCCAAAGGATATACTCTCATCTGGTATTGTTCGGGTTGTCCCACACATTTATATTTCCATTTAAATGAGGTTCCGTCCACATCAAATATTTTATACCCGATAGGTGTACCCTCACTACAAATCAGTTCGGGTTGCCACCAATTACCGCACATTGCCGCTACAATGTGTTCTGTCATACCACTACCATCATCTGACACAACAGAGTTCCAATGCGTATGACCGCTAAGAATCTGAACATCGGCATACCCACGGAGAAGAGCATACAACTGTTCTCTGTTGCCGAAAGACCGAGTCTCGGTTCTGCGCTTAGTAGGCGCATGCAAACAAAGGACAATCGCCTTATCTTTATCGACATACATCAAATCTTTTTGCAACCAAGCAATTTGTTCATCGGAAACGGCATCGACATACTTAGGCCCCGATCCGCCCCAATACTCCACATCATCAAGTACTACGTAATGGACCTTACCCCGATTATATGAATAATAAGTAGGCCCGTAATGTCGTTTATACACCGTATCGGCTTTCAAATCATTGGACTTCATAGCAGGTTCACTTTTGTCGAACACATGATCATGATTGCCGATAACATTATACACAGGAGCATTCAACATCGAAAAAATCTCTTTACTCGATTCATGATACTCTGGTTTGTCAAACACCAAATCTCCCAACACAATATAATGTACACATTCTCCTTTACGGCTCTGCGCAACCCAACTGTCAAGGTCATTTACAGCTTCTTTCAAATAACTCAACTCAAAATCACGATATAACTGTGGATCACCGATTGCAATAAATGTATGTTTCGTATCATCTGTTTCAAGACGAACAAGCTCAAAATCTTTATGGACAATATCTGTCCGCTGATTGATTTCGGCATAAAACTGGGGTACGCTATTTTTCACGCATACGGTATAACCGCTCGGTGAAGATATATATACATGAGAAGCCGTCGTATTTCGTTTCATTCTATATATACCTTTCTCATCGGTAACAGTGACGTTAGTTCCATCGGTCACTACAACCCCCGGCATTCCTACCCGATTGCAATGCACCCAACCTTTAAGCGTAATACCCGGCATATCCAAGATAATTCCATTTTCAGGATCGTCCTTCTGCTCTACAATAGTATCGGGCTCTTCGGGATCGACGATATCCGTGGAATCGGCAGGTTCTTCCTCTCTTGGTTTTTCAGGTTCGGGCATATCGTTTTTTTCACAACCCAACAAGAAAATACCGGCAAAAGCCAGACATACGAAATAGATAAGCTTCTTCATGCTAATTTCTCCTCTTTTGTTTCAAAACTATGGGGCTATCCAAATTGGTTGGATAGCCCCATAGAAACTTTATTGAACCATAAATCTCTGCGAATAAGATACACCCATTCCCCGAACGGTAACTACATACCATTGAGAAGGCATATTATTTACAGAAATACTTTTTACCATGTTTTCTTCTACCCTAACTTCCTCTTTATAGACTTGTTTTCCTGATAGGTCTGCAATTTCTATCACATAATTTCCCGAGACAAGGTCTTTCAAAGAAACTTTAAGCATTCCATCGGTTACCGGATTGGGATATACAACAAAGCCTTCGGACACAAGGGTTTCTATCCCGCTTTCGCCTATAACATTGAGATATACCAATTGAGTGACACGACAGCCAGCTTCGTCCTCGGCGACAATCGTAAACGAATATTCCTTCGCCGGAGCATTAGGAGTTCCACTAATTAATCCGACACCATCTTCCAACGAGCTTATAGACAAGCCATAAGGGAGAGAACTACCTTCTTCAATAGACCATGTTACTGCTCCGGTAGCATTATCGGCATATATTCTCGCAGAAAAAGGTTTTCCATTTTCTGCATCTTCCGAAATAATCGCCTCTACTGTCATCTGACAATCTGCTCCGGTAACAGAAATGCTGAACTCTTTACTAGCATTGACAAAACCGTCGGTAGCCAAGACTGTAAATTTAAATATTCCAGCTTCATTCAATACTCCACTAATCTCTCCCGTATTCGTATCCAAAGACAATCCATCGGGGAGGTTATCTCCAACTTTAAGACTATAAGCAACTTGTAAGGGCTTTTGGAAACCAGAAATATTTAATTGAGCCGAATAGCTCTCCCCTTTTATTCCCTGAGGAAAAATGCCGAACAAAGCAGCATCTTGGCTATAACGTGCCAACATAAAACGTCCGCCTCCAAAAGCATTGGAACTACCGCTAACACCATAGGGATATATCGTTCCGTAAGTAGGCCCGGTCAATATAATGTCGTTCGTAGTCTTATCTATCGAAATGGCCAAACCGGTCGGTTTCACGGCATCGGTAATAATAGCTCCTGTCGAGAAAGCATATAAATACTCTCCTTCATCGGAATATTTGGCGACAAAGGCCGTTCGATTATTTCCATTGCGCTGTAATTTTATACTCTCATATACAGGCAACTCTGCCTCATAATATCCCACGGCATAGACATTATTACTTTCATCAACCGCAAGAGAGGTCACTCCGTCATCGGCAACCGATGCAAACATGCGATGCCATACATATTGTCCATCGGAATTAAATTTAATAATTGCTCCATCGGTCTTCGAAGCATCGGCCTCAATCGTTTCCGTTGTTCCCGATATGGAAGAAGACCCTTTACAAATTGCAGCAAAATACAAATTTCCATTTTTATCTCGAACAAGAGATGTTCCCCGTCCATTGAGAATCGAACCATTGCTTCCCAACGAAGTTACCCATTGGCAAACTCCGGCCTCGTCATACTTGGCAATAAACGAAGTAATTCCGGTAGCGGTCACCACCTTACCATTACCAAAAGGTACTGTACCGTTATTCACCATACCCGATACATATACATTGCAAGCGTCATCGGTCACAAGGCCATATATTTCCTCACCTTTATTTACCGTACCTAAACGCTTCGCCCAAAGGCCTTCTCCATCTCCATTCAGTTTAATAATCACCACATCTACCGAGGTTCCCGCTAATGTTTCGGAAGAGCCATCGGCCATAGGTATTACTATATCTCCATCGTTGGTATAACCGATCACGTAAATATTTCCTTTCTTATCAAAAGTCGTATTGATTCCGGCTTCCCAATCTTTGGCCGAGCCAAATACTTTATGCCAAATTTTGTTACCATCTTTATCAAAACGAATAACTCCTATATCCCGTCCCCCATTTGTAGGAAAGCTATCTGTTTCATTCAGGGTTCCTATACGAGCATCGGGCGTAATTATTCCGGTAAATACTCCATCGCCTGTCATTACATCTGTTACAATCGCCTGTCCTTGCTCATTTCTACCGGATACAGGAGAGCCCCCGATCGTACGAGCCCACATGAAACTACCATCGATTCCATTATATTTAGCGACCAATGCATCGGTATTCCCAATGTTCGGGAATGAAACTTCATCGGAGAAAGTTGCCGAAAAATAACTTGCTGCTACCCAAATATTTCCATCTTTATCGATAGAATTCACTTTGGCATGGTCAAACGCTTCACTTCCATAAATTTGATTAATCCATTTCAGATTCGGAGCCAAAGAATAATTAAATTCTTCGGCATTAATCGTATAGCTTCGGGAAGTCTCACAACCACTCTCTTCTCTCGCTTTAATCGTGAACGAAAGTTCCCCTGTTTGTTGTAAAATACCGTTCAATAATCCTTTATCAGGATCCAAAGACAGACCTTTGGGCAAATTTTCGGCAGTCCAAACAATTTTTCCCTCTCCATTTTCCAACGTGAATTGTTGATAGAAAGCTCCGGTCACAGCCCGTGAAGGTAGACTCTCGGGTTGTATAGACAAGATATCGCAGGGTTTAGGTACAATAGAATAGGTATAGGTTTTCTCTACACTTTCACCGTCTGTGGCATTAGAAATCATCACACTGAATGAACCGCTCGCTTCTTCGGTAGCTTTTCCCGAAATAATACCCGTAGCAGGATCCAATATCCAGCCAGAGGGTAAATTGCCAGCCAAAGAGTATTCAAACACTGCCGGCATTTCGAAGAAAGCCGGAACAATTTGATACGAGAAAGGAACGAATCTCTTTCCGTTCAACGTCGAGATTCCCGAAACAGAAGGTTTCATCGTATAGGATGCCGCAAACCATTTATAATTACGATCTCCGACAGTATATCGAGCGACGCCAGTTTCAGAGTCGCCATAAGGCAACGTGACATCTGTCGTTCTATCCCCGGCAACAGCCAGCTTATCTCCGTTTACCGCTATAAGATTGATACTCTCCGCACCTGTTCCTTTGACCGTTTCGGCATACAGACATTTACCGGAACCATTTAATTTAGCGAAGAAGCCCTCTTTTTCATTAGACCCGGTCTTTTGAAGAACGATATTGTCACCCCAATTTAACGAACCGTTGAAATATCCGCTTACATAAATATTCCCCAAATCATCACTCGAAATCTCTTTACCTTCGCTCGATGTATCTCCCGAAGCCGATTTGCTCCACAGGAGCTTTCCATCAACGTCAAAAGAGATAACAAATAAATGATCTGCTCCCGATACATGCGTGACGGTTTCGGTAGACAATCCGGCAGATCCTTCCACGATTATCTGATTATTCGCTTTCCCCGTTACGGCCACAGCATTCGAGCCCGAAACGGCCTGTACCTTCAACACTTCTTGATTTCCAGTACCGGTAAAATAACGGGACCACATCACAGAACCATCGGTCGAATTGAGTTTTACCAATGCCGACTCTTTGGACTGCTCGGGATAAAGCAGATATTTCTGTTCTCCAATATAAAACTCTCGTTTTTCCTCCGACTCATTCATTAGATTTCCATTCGCAGCATTGAAAACACCACAAATGACAGGATTCCCATCTTCTCCTACGGTTACATCAGGAGTTCCATTTTCACGAAATTTAGAACCGATACTGGTCGCCCATAAAATTTCACCGTCTTTATTGAACTTCACAAGTAGATAATCTTCGCCCCAATTGTTTGTAACGGCCAAAGAAGTAGAAGAACCGTCTTTGAGAGGCATTTCCAAAGGTGCACTCGATACATTGCCAAAAGTAGCCACGGCATACAAGTTCCCGGCCTCATCGGCAACCACCGAATTGAACATCTCCCAATTACGCACACCACCGAATGTCTTTGCCCACACAGCCTCACCGGTAGCAGCATTCAGTTTAGCGATATAATAATCCATTTCCCCCTGTGAGACCAATGGAATTCCAAACACGGATACCGGGTGTTCCCCCTTTACATTGGTTCTGACACCTCCGACTACATAGAGATAATCACCGACTTCACAAACCGATGTCACCTGACTATTATTGGCAGACTCCTGCACACACACCATATTGCTCCAAAGGAGTTTTCCATCAGCCGATATTTTCGTCAAAATACCAGCACGGGTAGTAGACTCTTGATAGGGATTTTTAATTTCATCGAAAGTTCCGTCATCTTTCATTATCTGAAAAGAATTGGCATTGATCGATATATACATATCCCCATTCTTCGTTACGGCCAAAGCCTTTTGTTCATCGGCCGTATGATCGGCTCCCAAACTTTTTCCAACAATAAGTTGTCCAAATACAGCCATAGGGGACAACAATAATGCACAGCAGACCCCAAAAAGCTGTTTCTTACTAAAAATAGCATTTGTTTTCATAGTTTATCATTTTTATTTTTTACTGAAAAAAGAAAGTGTTTCGCATAATTAACATTCAATGAATCAAGCCTCTTCGATTGAATAGTCAAACGGTAGATAAAATCTGTAAAATCTTTTTGTTCTTGCCGACTCCACCCAACTTCGGCCAACGCTATGGCCCTCGGATAAGCCATATATTCGGCATGCTCGGGAGTAGCAATGTATTCCGTCCAAAGATTTCCCTGAATGCCTAAAATATATCGACCCTGTTCCGATGTTAATTTTTCGGTAGGATTATAGGAATAAACCGAATCTAACGGTAGGTAACCATAAATAGCCAAAGGCTCATTATCCCGGTCTTCCGATTGATAATAATCGAGATAGCAAAAATCCCGAGGAGTCATGATAACAGAATGGTTCATTTTTGCCGCTTTTATACCTCCTGCTTCTCCCCTCCAAGACATGACAACGGCATTAGGCGCGATGCCACCTTCTAAAATTTCGTCCCAGCCAATAATTTGCCGGTCATGTGCATTGACAAACTCCTCCATTCGTTTTATAAAATAGCTTTGGAGTTCATGCTCATCTTTCAATCCCAATCGTTTTATATTTCGTTGACAAACCGGACATTCGGACCAACGGTCTTTCGGACATTCATCTCCTCCTATATGTATATATTTCGAAGGAAAAATTTCAAAAACTTCGGATAGCACATCTTCCAGAAGTTTAAAACTGCCTTCCTTTGTACATAGGACTTCTTTATGAACGCCCCAATCGCACGAGACTTCGTAGTTTTTATGGAAACAGGCCAACTGAGGATATGCGGCCAAAATCGATTGAGTATGTCCCGGCATTTCGATTTCAGGAATAACCTCAATAAATCTCTCGTGGGCATATTCGACAATTTCCCGCAATTCATCTTGGGTATAATATCCGCCATGAGGTTTTCCATCGTATTTACGAGGTACATCATTTTTATGTCCGGCAATACTTTGTTTGCGCCAAGCCCCCACAGAAGTAAGCCGCGGATGCGATTTTATCTCGATGCGCCACCCCTGATCATCGGTTAAATGCAGATGCAATACATTCAATTTATACAATGTCATTATATCGATGTTTTTCTTGATAAAATCCAACGGGAAATAATGACGTGCCACATCAAGCATAAACCCTCGATGTTTGAAACGAGGTTCATCGTAGATATTCACGCAGGGCACTTGCAGTATCACATTTTCGTCACATATTTTTTTCTCGCATTCGGCCGGAAGCAATTGACGCAATGTTTGCACTGCATAAAAAGCACCAGCACCACCCTTCGAGGCGATAGTTACCGTACGAGGGGACACATCGAGTCTATAAGCCTCATCATGAGCGATCGTATCGCAAACGGTAAAAACGATTTTGTTCCGGGCTTCTTCACCGGTTCCTATCTGAGCTTTGCAACTTCCTGTCTGTTCCACAAAGGTTTTAAGAAAGTTTGCCGCTCTTTTTATTTCTTCATCATCTGTTTTCAATTCAATTACCACACTGTCTCCAAACGTAAATTCGCCCGGTTGCATGTCTACCGATAATGGTTTGGGTATAAGGGGGCAATTATCATTTAATTTATCGGTTTGGCCTTTACAAGAGACTAAAACGGATAAAAACAAGATAAAACAATATCGTATTGTTCGTATATTTTGCATAATTCCTATCGTTATTTACTGAATTCTTTCTCTAATAATACTTTTCCATCAATTTGCTTAACTTGAACTTTCAGCAGATCTTTCGAACCAAACATTGTCAACACAGAGTTATTGGAGTTCACTATTATAGGGAAAGCTGTAACTTTCCCCTTATCCATAAATCCGAATGCGTGATTATGCCCACTTAACATCAAATCGATACGAACACTCTCCAATAGGGGGAGCAACTGTTTGCGTAGTCGTTCAGAGCCATACCAACTGCCTTTCCCAAAAGGAATATGAGACAAGACTACCCGAAAAGAGGCAGCTCTAAACTCCGGACTTTCCAATTCACGGGCCAACCACTCCTTTTGTTCAAGTATATAATTATCAAAATCTACCAAACCCGAATATTCCACATCTGTATCGGGTTTATCTTCACCGCTATCTAACACGATGAACCGAATGGGGCCATAGGTGAAAGCGTAATAGAACTTCCCTTCGGGACCGGCAAGGTATCGGAAGAAATTACGGGCATATGCTCCACGAGTTTCATGATTACCCCTTACATATACAAATGGTTTTCTAGATGCGAACAGGCCGACCGATGTATCTAAAAAACCGGTGAAAATATCACTTTGCTTGTTAATATAGTTACACATATCCCCACAAAACACTACCATATCGACATTTTGCGGTGGAGCCATTTCCAACAATTTTTTCTGCAAATCGTTCTTCCCATGTATATCGTTTATCATAACTATCGACAATGTTTCCTGTCTGCCATCGAGTGTTGTAAAAGTCAACGGTTTTTCCCAGATATCGGTAGAAACGATGTTACCCAAAACAGGACGATAGGGCAGCAACTCTTTTACCTCTTGTGACAATACTCGGTAAAAATAGGTCGTGTTTTTTTCAAGCCCCGTAATCGTTACGCGATGCAATGTGTCGACACAACACAACCCGTCTTGTGAGGCATAGGCTTTTCGCGGCAGTTGGGAGTAGAAGTTCTTACCGTCTTCCTTTTTGCTGAATTCCACCCACGATTTACAAGGCTTATCGGTTGTCCACACGACTGTCACTTCGTTCTCCGACAAGTTTTGTAAATAGGGACCGTGGGTAATTTTTACCGAAGGTTGCCCGGCTATGGCATAGAGCGGGAATACTATTCCTACAATCCAAACTCTTATTAGTTTCCTGAGCATATTTATTTGTTTAATGCATGAATTCTACTTATAAGGCCCGATCTCTCGGTCTCTCAACACATCGAGACCGGGCCTTTCCAAATCTATCTAAAAAGTGTGTCTGTATATTCGACCGCCTACCACCCCGGATTTTGGACTAAATTCGGATTGATATTTATATCTCTGGAATCCAGCGGATAGAGATAGTGTTGTGGCACATTAAAAGTTTTCGTCGGCTCATTACTGTTTCGCAATGTCAGATAATTTTCTGCTGACTGCGGAGATTGAGTCGTAAATCCTGCCGGAAAACAATTCCATCTTTTCTGAACCTTATTGAAAGTCAGATGCGCAATTTTCCAACGACGAGCATCGAAGAATCGATGGCCTTCATACATGAGTTCAATCGTTCTTTCTTGTCGTATAATCTCGCGATAGTCTTTCCCTGCAATTCCCTGCCAAGAAGTCTCGACATTGGGGATACCGGCATGGGAACGAATATCATTCAAATAAATGAGAGCCTGCCCATCAAGTCTTCCATAATATTCATAATAAGCCTCCACATAATTGAGATAGAGCTCTGTCAAACGAACCAACGGAAAAGCCGTAGCCCTCACTGCCACCTGATTATTAGCGAAACTCGTATTCGGATGTAAATATTTTTTCCACAAATAACCATTAGGAGTGATATTATCTTTCAAGGGATCATTCCCGTTCGTCTGATTGGTTTCAGGATTAATTTCGCCCATTCTCAAATACAACGTATAACCTTTTCCTCCTTTTATTCCATCTCTGCCGTCCAATTCGAAATTGGTTGCCCGGTCGTATGCAATATCGGCATAGAAACGAGGTTCCCGATTCAAATGTAATCTCACGGTCTTTTCTCCCGTCTCAGGATCGGTCGTTACTCCAAATCTTCTATCATATTGGAAAGACGGGTCTTTATCAATGGGCAATCCATTCTTTGTTAAATAGGTTTCCACCATTTGCATTGAAGGAGCCAAGCCCCCATAAGGAACAGTGGTAGATCCTTGTGACAATCCGCGAGGTGCTATCATTTGTTGAATATTCATTCGGGATCCTGTGTAAGCCCAAATAATATCTGTATTTCCCGCACTCGGCATAGTCACCAACGACCAACGATGATTAAAATATCCTTTTTCAGCATCGCTTATTCCAACCGGAGCCTGCAAATGGGTATACAAATCATGTCCAGCTGCATGCGCTTCATTGATAGCGTCCTCGGCTGCATCTAAGGCTTTTTTCCATTTTTCCTTATCATACTGCAAACTGATTAATTGTTCTCCATCTTTATTCTTAAAGTCGCTGTAATATTCACTATTCCCATTAAACAAAGGACTTGCGGCATACAATAACATACGCGATTTTATTCCTTTTGCCGCAGCCCGCGTGGGAGCTCCATATTTATCGGAAGTTTGGATAGGCGGCAGTAAAGGAGCCACTTCGTCTAAACGATCGGCGATCCATTCTACACACTCATCGTAAGGACGACGTTTCGGGAAGGCCAACTCACCGGTAGCATCCAATGGAATTTCCCTGTCTATCAACACAATCGGACCATACAATCTTAACAACAGATAATGATAATAAGCTATCAGAAATTTGGCTTGCGATGAAAAATCGGTTATTTCTGCTGCGGATATTCCCGGTACACTTTCTACTCGATTCAAAAATGTATAGCATTGACGAATAGCGCCATAAAGATTGTACGCTTTACAACGGCTCGATTGTGTAGGACTTTTGAAATAAGACCAATAATTATATATGGGATCGGCTGCCGTTTGAGACCCAATATTCGCGACTTTGGAGTAATGCCATGTCGTAGCCCACTGAGAAGTTATGCACACTTCATCACTGGCTCCATTAAATTGCGGCTCCCCGTTATGATCACTCGACTCGGGCATAAAAGAATAACAAGCGTACAAAAAATTCCTTGCCGAATTTACGCTGGCAAAAGCCTCTTCCAAAGTTCCTTTCTTCTCAGGTTCAGAATCCAGATAATCACAACCGGAAACAGTAACGAGTATCCCTAATACTAAGAATATATTTTTAATTGCTTTCATAATCGTTTTAGAAATTAAATTGAACACCCAGATTGAAAACTCTCTGTAAAGGATATACCAATCCATTGCCACTGTTAGATCCGCCTCCGATCTCAGGATCCCAATACTTAAAGCCCGTAAATGTCAATAAATTACTACCGGCAATATAGGCTCTCATAAATTTGTAGGAATATCCTATCTCGGCATTTTTCAATCTCAGGAAAGAACCATCTCTCAACCAGAACGTCGACTTCTGGTATGTATTCGTATTATCTACATTGTGCGCCAATCTCGGATACTTCGCATTAGGATTGGGATTAGATGCCGACCAATAGTCATCTGCCACAAATTTCAAAACATTCTTATGATAGATATCGAACGGATGTATATCGTCCAAATAAATAGAGACTTTTCCCGCACCCTGGAAGAATACAGAGAAGTCCCAATTCTTATATTGGAAAGAGGCTCCGAAACCATATACAATCTGTGGGATATAAGGATTTCCGATATAGGTACGGTCATATTCGTTAACCACCCCATCTTCATTCAAATCTTGATATTTTATATCCCCCGGTTTTATATTAGGCATGATAGCCTCTTGACTGGGACTATTTTTAATATCTTCCTCATCTTTAAATAACCCCAGCGCTATATAAGCCGGACCGACACGATTCAAGGCTCCGCCTCTCTCGTATTGATAACTAAACGGATAATGGGGTTCATCTTTCTCCAATATTTTATTTACAGCATAAGTAAAGTTCCCTTTAACCGAAAGAACAATATCTTTGGAAAACGCATGATTATATTCCAAAGACATATCAACTCCTCTATTCGTCACTTTTCCCACATTGGCTACCGGATTAGCATCACCAATTCCTATCGTAGGCGAAATAGTTTGCCGAGTCATTAAAATTTTGTCCCTATTTTCATGAAAGTAATCGGCAATCAACAAGAATTTTTGATCGAACAAACCCAATTCTATACCCACATTTGCTTTTTTAGCAACCTCCCAAGTTGCATTTTCATTACCATATGTCGTTATGATAGCTCCGGCCTCGGTAGCTTTGAAATCCTCACCGAAAGCATATCCGGCTCCATTCATATTGACATTGGTATATCCGGGAAAACGAACAGAAGAATTAGAATTTCCAACCGTTCCATACGATCCTCTTAATTTCAGCAGACTAATCGTCTTATTCAAAGGGGCAAAAAAGTCCTCGTTCGAAATAATATAACCGAGTGCATAGGAAGGGAAGAACCCGAACCGCTTACCTTTGGCGAAATTGTCACTCCCATTATATCCGAAATTAAACTCAAAGAAATAACGTTTATCAAAGTCATACGTAAATCTTCCGGCCATACCTTGATTCAACTCTCCGAGAGAAGAGTTATAATTGGCCGGATTACTACTATAAACCCCTCGTTGCAAATAAATCAGTTGCGCTGAAATATCATGAAGATCGGCAAACTTTCTTTGATAATCTAACGAAACATTAAAATTGAATAACCTATCACCCGAATAGGCTTTGGTAAAAGAAAACGCATCGGTTCCATCGTTATTGACATTTCTCAACTTCCAAGATTGATTTCCCGTAATAGGATCGGTAACAATCGTGTTCGGGTCGATTTCGAAATAATAGGGAGTATAAGTACGATTCAAAGTCGTAGAAGAGAAATGCTTCATAGAGAATAAACCTTTAACAGACAACCCCTTAGTAATAAACTTCAAATCTTGGTCTATATTAAACGTCGCCATCGTCGTAATGCGGAACATTTCCTTTATACCGGAAGCCAGTTCGGCATACGGATTCGGATAACGGTTGAGTTGGGCGCCACCCGATTTATTACCCCATGCGATATAATTCGTACCCTCGATTTGAGGAAATTTCACCGGGAAATAGGTAGGCTGTGCCCACATTACCCGATTAAAGATCGTATTGATACTATTATAAGGGCCCTTGTAATCTTGTATTTGAACATTTAATTTCACCCCCATTTTGGTAGTGGACGAAATATGAGTATTTACATTGGCTTGAAACGAATACCGCAAATTCTGAATATTATTCTTTAACGGATTTTCTTTTGCTTCTTGTACCAACCCCATATCGTTATTAAATGTCGCACTGACAAAATAATCCATGTTTTTCGACCCACCGGAAACGTTTATGTTCGCAGCCTGATTAAACGTGACATCTTTAAAAATAATATCATACCAATCGTTATTTGGATAAAGGTAAGGATTGCGGTTCTCAATAGTTCCTTGAATCTGATCGTCGGTAAACTGAGGATTCGCTCCGGGAGTACGAGCTTCGATCGCTTCATTAAACATTTTCATATAAGTGACACCATCGGCCAGTTCGGGAATCTGTGTAGGCATGGACATTCGCCCTTCGACACGAACATTTATCGTAGGTTTTTGATTCATTCGACCCGACTTGGTCGTAACCAAAAGAACGCCGTTCGCCCCACGCGAACCATAAAGAGCCGTTGCCGTAGCATCTTTCAAGACAGAAAAACTCTCGATTGTTTCCGGTGCTAAGGCATTCAAATCATACGTGCTGGATTCTGTTCCATCAATTAATATCAAGGCATTCTGAGCTGAACCCGAAGCGAATGTACTGACTCCTCGTATCCAAAAATTCGCACCGTCGGCTCCCGGCTCCCCGGTTTTCTGAACCGATATTACGCCGGCAATACGACCGGCAAACGTGTTAGTAAGGTTGGTAGTGGGCACACGAAGTTCACTGGCTTTTACCGATTGAATAGCACCGATCACACTCTCTTTTTTCTGTTTACCGAAACCCACGACAACGACTTCGTCAAGAGATGTATTATTTTCCTGTAAAACCACAGTCACATTTTTTTTCGTGCCATAACTCACCTCCTGCGGTTGAAACCCAATATAAGACACCAACAGAACACCTTTGTCGGGGACTTCGATGGAAAAATTTCCTTCTATATCGGTCGCCTTTCCCGATTTCTCGCCTTTTACAATCACATTAGCTCCGATAACGGCTTCTCCCTTACTATCGATAACCGTACCCGTAAGCAGGCGCTTATCGACCTTCGAAGAAGCATTTGACCGGCTTTTACTGAGAACTATCTGCTTTCCGTTTATAGAATACGTAATATCGCTCCCTTTAAACAAAATATCCAGAATTACGGAGATAGGTTGATCTTTCTGCGATATATCGATCCTCTGACCGACATCTACTTGCTGTTTATTGTACAAAAAAGAGTAACTGGTTGTTTCCTCTATATAATTCAAAACGCTTTCGAGAGTAGCATTTTTCATATTGACGCTTACTAATGGATCGCGTGTATGATTATCTGCACCGAAAGCCATAACATTACAGCAAACCAACAAAAGCGAGCAAATTTTTATAATTAGAAGATTCTTAGGCAGAAATTGTTGCTTCCTACCTTTCAAAATAGAAATAAAGTTCATACATTTGTGTTAGTTTAGTTGGTATTTAAGGATAATAAACTCTAAGTGTTATCTTTCCGCTAACTTATGAAGGGTGGATATGGAGGAAGGTTCCACCCTTCTTTATATGGCGGATAATTCTTTCTATTCTATCTAATCCGTCTTTCTCTTCATAATATAAAATTTTTAAGGTTATTCATAATTATTTTCTATAATCTCACTACTTCGATATATCTCTTGGAATAAACGCCATTAGGCATAGCTTTCTCGGAAGTTTTTTCTATGTATTTCATGGGAACAGTCAATTTCATTAACCGTAGAATCTCATCGAGCGTTTCTCCCTGAAAGGTCGCACGATACATATGTTTCGCCAAATCTTTGTCCATCACCACAATATCGGCATTGTAAACTTGTCCTATCTTTCGGAATACATCGTCCAAAGGTTCATCTCTAAAAATTAATTTGCCATCTTTCCATGCACACCATTTATAAGTATCGACCTCTTCTACACGATAATTTTGCCGTTTCGTATTATAATTTATTCTTTGTCCCGGTTTCAAATTCAACCGTTCTTTACTCCTATCCAACTCAACCTCTACAACGCCATTAACCATGGTCACAGCATTTATCGTATCATTGCTATAACCTTCTACATTAAAAGCCGTACCTGTGGCTTTAACTTCCATGTCCTCGGTATATACAATGAAAGGATTTTTCTTATCGGAACGGACTTCGAAAAAGGCTTCTCCATTCAAGTAAACGCTACGCTCTCCGGCCTTAAATTTCGTAGGATATTTCAATTCACCACCAGAATTCAACCATACGATAGAACCATCAGGCAAATTCATTTGTATACGGGTTCCATAAGGAGCCGATATTTTCTGATAACTTATTTTAGAATAATCTTGTTCTACAAACCTATCGGCAACCATATATATCAACGCAAACAAAATAGGAATAATTAAAACTGCGGCAACTCTACTCCAATAACGATATATGCGTATCACACGTTTTTCTCGTAAACCCATCTTCAACTTTATCCGACTTAAAGCCTTAGTCGTCGAAATAGACCGTACATCAAAAGCAGGATGCGTCACCTCCCACAAATTTTTCATTTTTAAGAAGTAATCATAATTATCTTGGTTATTCGAAATCCACGTTTCAAGCACACGCTTATCCTGTAATTCCAAATTTCCAGATAGATATCTTACAATAAGACGGTCAATATTCTCGTTCGATAATTCCATTTTTATCCCTTTCTATTAATAAGACGTTTATCCCCAAAAAATCCACAATGAAAACAGAATTTTTTTTATCTATCGTACAAATAAAACAGCAATCAATAAGAAAAAATCTTTCAAAAGAGTCCGCAATGTTTTTAATGACTGGCTTATACGAACTTCAACCGTACGTTCCGAGACATTCAGTTTTTTAGCGATTTCTTTATATTTTATACCTTTTATCCGGCTCAATACGAAAACCTCTTTTTGAGCTTTCGGCAATTTATTTATCGCTTTTTTTATATGATCTTGTAATTCGGAATATAAAATATATTCCTCGGTATTGGAGCTCGATAATACCGAGTTTTCATTTACGTAATCAAAATAATCGTTCCTGACATTTTGATGCCTCATGTAATCGAAACAACGATTCCGAACGGAAATTAACAGATAAGATTTTAACGATCTCCCCACAGACAGTGTTTTCCGGTCATACCATAAATGCATGAATAAGGATTGAACTATATCCTCACAAACTTGTCTTTCGCGAAGATAGCTCCCCGCATAAAGAAGAAGGTCCTTATAATACAATTTAAAAATAGAATCAAAAGATCTTTCATCGTCCAAAGCTAATCTCCGCATCAAATCATCGTCACATGCTTGTTGAAAAGTTTCGTCATTCGAGATCAATGATTCCGATAAAATATTTAAATCATATATTTCTTTGTGATTCATAGTCTTATAACTTAACTTCTAAAAATGAATATTCAAAACCGATAATACCAAAAGTTATTCAGATACAACTTTTTATTTTAAATTAGGTGATGAATTTCTTTCCTCAAAGATATAATAATATTATAAAACTAATCACCAATTAAAAAAATCTTAATGAAAAATTCTTATAAAAAATTACAGTTATCCCCACAATTACAGTTAATTATAATAAATTAAATTGGAGAAATATCACAATTATTTAATATTATAATTAGACCATTTAAGAATATAAGGGTTCAGTAGAAAATTCATGGGGATAGCCCTGAATGTTAGCGAATGAGAGGGGATTGTATCTACTCTTCTCCTCTGCCGTGTACCGTAGCCTTACAGGACGTTGTGACGCAATATAGAGAAGAGATACCGAAGAAACAATAGTTTCTGAGGAGAAGGGTTGAAAAGATTTCATAAGATTTTTAGCTGTAAGGGTTAATCCCCTCGTCTCATAGGCATTCTCCCTATATTCCCTTATGAAAACGGAAACACCTCGTAATGCTACGGAGCACGGCAGAGGAGGAGGAGAAACTTGATTATTTTCACTGCGGGTATTTTCTAACCCCTCC
>ERZ779992.766-NODE-766-length-20470-cov-5.307078_pt1 | contig 20470 bp, 17 predicted proteins | sample MGYA00511934_ERZ779992 | MGnify/ENA primary metagenome ERZ779992 (study PRJEB29588, sample SAMEA2163248) | human gut metagenome | biome: human gut; feature: human-associated habitat; material: faeces | place: Denmark | collected 2008/2010 ...
ACAGGAAGACTTCAGGTATCTGGCACGAAATTAACTGACGAATCAGGTAACATTATCCAGCTAAGAGGGGTAAGTACACACGGAATATCATGGTTTCCAGACTATGTTAATTATGATGCATTTGCAACGTTAAGGGACGATTGGGGTGCAAATGTAGTGAGAATTGCTATGTACCCTGAAGAATATAATGGATATCTTTCAGGTGGGGACAAAGATTCATTAAAGCAGATAATTGATAATGGAGTTAATTATGCAACAGAGCTTGGAATGTATGTAATTATAGACTGGCATGTGCTTAATTATGCACCATCAAGACACACTCAGGAGGCGTGCGATTTCTTTGCAGAAATGGCATCTAAGTATTCAGGCCATGACAATGTAATATATGAAATATGTAACGAACCTGTTGGTGCTGACTGGAATTCAGACATTAAGCCGTATGCAGAGACTGTAATAGGCACAATAAGACAATTCGACGATCATTCACTTATACTTGTAGGAACTAATACATGGTCACAGGATGTTGACAGCGTTGTCGGCAATACGCTTGATGATGGAAATGTTATGTATGTGGCACATTTTTATGCAGGAACACATAAAGAAAATATAAGAAATAAGATAAGCACAGCACTTAATGCTGGAGTTCCAGTGTTTATCAGCGAATGTAGTATATGTGACGCATCAGGCAATGGTGGAATAGATTATGCATCTGCCAACGAGTGGCTTGACTTTATGAACAGTAACCAGCTGAGTTTTATTGCATGGAGTCTTAGCAATAAAGCAGAAACTTCAGCACTTATTTCATCAGGCTGCAGTGCTAAGAGCGGCTGGAGTGATGGTGATTTGTCTGAGACGGGAAGATGGTTTAAGAGTGCGATATCGGGAAGGTAGTTTAAATATGCTTCTTATTAGTGCAATATAGAAAAGAAAGGTATGTCTGAATGAGCGAAAAAATACAAATAAGAAATAGTACAGTGGATTTTCTGGTATTTACCCGAGATGCAGGAGATGATGGAATTGAAGTAAGAGTGCAGAATAATGATGTATGGCTTACTCAGAAGGCGATAGCACAACTTTTTGATGTTGATAGAAGTGTCGTTTCAAAGCATTTAAGTAACATATTTAAAGATGGAGAGCTTGATGAAAATTCAGTTTGTGCAAAATTTGCACAAACTGCAGATGATGGAAAAGAATACAAGTATAAGTTTTATTCATTGGCTGCAATCATAGCTGTTGGATATCGAACTAATTCTGAAAGGGCGACACAGTTTAGAGTTTGGGCGACAAAGGTTTTGGAAGCATTTACAAAACAGGGATATGTGTTAGACAAAAGCAGGTTGATTAATGGTCAGATTTTTGATGAAGATTATTTTGAACATTTAATAGCTGAAATTCAAGAAATCAGAGCAAGTGAACGGAGGTTTTATCAAAAGATTACAGATATATATGCAACTGCTGTTGATTATGATAAAAATTCTGTAGTAACAAAGGAGTTTTATGCGACAGTTCAGAATAAGATGCACTATGCCGTACATGGAAATACGGCAGCAGAAGTGATAGTTGCAAGGGCCGATCATAATAAAGAACATATGGGGCTTACATCTTGGAAAAACGCACCAGACGGAAAGATTGTAAAGACGGATGTTACGATTGCCAAGAACTATTTGGCAAAAGAAGAGATAACAGAATTGAATGAAATAGTAACAATGTATTTAGATTATGCTACAAGACAGGCACGAAGACATATTCCAATGACTATGGAAGACTGGAAAACTAAGCTGGATGCATTTCTTAGATTCAATGATGCCGATGTGTTGCAAGATAAAGGAAAGGTGACAGCTGCGATAGCAAAAGAATTTGCAGAGAGTGAATTTGAGAAATACAGGGTTATTCAGGATTCTTTATATCAGAGTGATTTTGATCGTTTACTAAATAGTGTAGATGATGAAATATAAGATAGACATTTTAAAGGAAGAAGGCTAACCATGAAAAACCGTATTTTAACATACAGAAAATACATAGATTCATTATTACAGTCAGAAGAAGACTGCGACTGGAAATACATCAAACAGGAGCATCTTACACAGGTGGCATTCTTTCAGCATGAAAGGCTTGTGCATTTGATTGTAACCATAACATTTGCAATATTGGAGCTGCTGACAGTGTGCGCATATGTGATAGTTGGGGCGATAGACTCTGCATTAAGCATGCCTCTGCTTGTCCTTGCAATTGCAATACTTATCCTTCTTGTTCCATACATCAAGCATTACTATCTGCTTGAAAACGAGGTGCAGAAAATGTATAAGCAGTATGACAGGATATGTGAAAAGGAACGGAAGTTATGATAGCTGTTGTTGAAGATGAGAAGGAATTATGTGAAAGCCTTAAAATGCTGCTGACTGAGAAGGGGTATGAGATAGTTACTGCCAGAAGCTGCGATGAAGCGGATAAATATATTGGCAATCCACAGATTGATATGTTTCTGTTAGATGTCAAGCTGCCTGATGGAAGTGGATTTGATATATGCAGGAAGATAAGAAAATCAAGCGAAGTGCCAGTTATTTTCTTAACTTCATGTGATAATGAGGATGAGATAGTCACGGGGCTTGATATAGGTGCAGATGATTATATAACAAAGCCGTTTTATACGAAGGAACTGCTTTCAAGAATAAGTGCCAACTTAAGAAGAAGCATGTTCAATGCAGGAAATATCTATAAGAAGGGTGATATTGTTGTCGATTTTGATAGATATAAGATTAGCCGCTGTGGTGAAGAATTAAATGTATCAACTAACGAATTCGATATTGTAAGAATACTTATAGAGAATAAAGGAAAAGTCGTAAGGCGTGAAGTCATATACGAGAAGATATGGGATATTCACGGTAATTTTGTGGAATATAACACGCTGACTGTTGCAATGAGCAGAATAAAAGCAAAACTTGGAACATATGGAGAGAAACATAAGCAATACATAGAGACTATTAGAAATGTGGGCTATAGGTGGATTGACTAATAACTTTCAGGGGGATGTATGGATAACACGGTTAAGAAGAAACTGTCTGTATTCAGAAAAAGGCAGACTGTTTTCGTTATTATATATGGATTGATTAATGTGGCTGTTATAGCTGGAATTATAGCTTATTACCGGCTTAAAGAACAGGCACTGGCAGGTGCATTGTATTTACAGGATAATGCATACGGTGAAGCATTTGTACGAAAAATGTTTTCATCAGGGATAACAGATAACAATATCAGAGCAGGTAGAACAGCCATGGAAAGTGCCGGATACGGCAGCCATGGCTTTTCGTATATGAGCAGACTTAATGGGGAAATGTATGCTTTAATTGCAATAATAGTGGTTCTTTTAATTGCACTCGGTTCAGGATTATATAACTGTTACAGACTTGGACATAAGGGCTTTGTAAAGAAAGTGTGCGATGTATATGCAGATAACGAGAGGCTTTCTAAGCAGTTAGATAACGAACACATTTACAATAAAGAGCAGCATCAGAAGATGCAGGATTTTATTGAAAATATAGCACATCAGATTAAGACGCCGCTGGCAATTATAACTATGAAGCTGGAAATGCTCGAGGAAAAATGTGATGACAGTTCGCAGCGTAAGGAAATAGCTGATTGCACAGGTAATGCGTTCAGAATCAAAACATTTATAAAGAAGCTGCTTGATATAAGCCGATTTGAGGCAGGAAAGGTTGTCATGACAAGTGATGAGGTTGATGTTGCGGCAATACTTCAGGAAAGCATTAACAGCAGTGTTGTAGACAGAAATAGAATTACCACAGATTATGGTGACGAAAAATTGTGTATGTATGCAGATGAAGGCTGGATTGTCGAGTGTTTCATTAATCTTCTCGATAATTGTGCGGAATATTTAGCTGATGACAATACTAAGGTATACGTTGATGTAACAAGAAAGAATGATGACTGTGTAGTTACGATTGCAGATAATGGTAAAGGATTAAGTACACAGCAGTTTAACAGTATATTTAATAGATTTGAGACTAATGGTAGTGCGGCGGATTTTAAGGCAGGTATCGGACTTAACCTGTCAAAGCTTGTTATTGAGGCACATCATGGAAGCATAAAGGCAGGAAACAGTGAAAAGTATGGCGGAGCTGAATTCGTTGTGACACTCCCAATGTACAGATTAAAGACGAAATATCAGCCGATGTAAGTTGGATGTAAGTTTTGTAAGATATAATTATCCCAGATAGAAATCGGGGATGAGAGGGGGAGACGTATGGACATAATATTAAGCGCAAAAGGTATATCTAAAACTTACACAGCAGGACAGGTGAAGATTAATGCGTTGAACCGGTGTGATATTGAGGTAAGAAAGGGAGAATTTACCGCGATTGTCGGCAAAAGTGGTTCAGGCAAGTCAACTCTGTTAAGAATTCTTGGAACAATGGACAAGCCAGACGAAGGAAAGGTGTACATAGCAGGAAAAGATATAAGTAATCTTAAGAATTCAGAAATGGCAAAATTCAGACGCACGCATATTGGGTTCATATATCAGGATTATAAGCTGATTCCTGAATACACTGCATATGAGAACATAATACTTCCGTTAATTCTTGATGGGGAAGATGCTGACGAGGAAGCAGTGACTGAATTATTGGAATCACTTGGCATAGACTACTGTAAGGATAAATTCCCTGCACAGATGTCAGGCGGTGAGCAGCAGAGAGTTGCAATTGCAAGGGCATTAATTACACATCCGTCAGTTATATTCGCTGATGAGCCGACGGGAAATCTTGACGCGGCGAGTGCAGAAACAGTTGCCAAAATGCTTACATTTGCGGCATCCAAGTATCAGCAGACTATTGTTATGGTTACACATGACAGACAGATGGCAGAATATGCAGACCGTATACTCACAATCACAGATGGAAGTGTGACAGGGGGTGTGGGTGTATGAACAGTGAATTGATTGCATTGACATTTAAGGGACTTCGCAGACGCTGGAAAGAAGCGGTGCGTGTTATTGCTGTGGTAATGATATCATTTATGTTTGTCACAGGAGTTCTGTTATATTCGGGTAATATGAAGAAGTGGCAGACAGCTATTAATAAACAGCATTTTGGCAACTGGTTTGTTATGTTTTATAATAGCACCAATAAGAGTGAGAATGATGTGATTAAGAATCACCCATATCTTGAACAGGCAGTGACAGCAGTAACTGTCAGAAGTATAGAACCGCTTTCTGTAGATTCTGACAACGCAATAGAAGCTATTTCTGCAACTGATAAGATTATGGTTGGTACAATGTCAGATGAATTCATAAAAATGGGCAGTATTATAATGGAACAGGGACATATGCCTGAGGCTGACAATGAAGTGGCTGTTGACCAGAATTCGCTGATACAGCTGGGACAGGGGACAGATATAGGTGATATTCTGACTATTAATGATACAGACTATACACTTTGCGGAATTATAAAAAGCTATACTAATGTATGGCAGAATGGTTACCGCTTACCAGGTGTTATAGTGACAGATACGCAGGCTGATGTAATAGCAGATGAGATAACATATATATATGCATACAGGCTGCGTGATTTCATTAGTGAGACTGACTATAATACAATGTATCAGTCTATTGCCAGTGAAAGTGGCATAAGGAACAACATAGCTTATAACAGCGGTGTATATGATTATCAGTCATGGGATAATGAACGAGTAAACAGATACATGTATATGCTCATTATGATTATTGGAATTGTAGCAGTTACATATCAGATTATTATATATAACAGGTCTAGAAACAATGTCCGATTTATTCAAAAATCTCTTGGTGCGTCAAATGTACAGACGATAATTATTACTTTTCTTGAAAATGTAGTGATTCTTGGAATATCAGCAATAGCGGGAAGCTGCATTGCGCTGGGAGCAGGAAAAGTAATATGTCTTGTACTTGAACATACAAAAGGAGTTACATTTTTCAGAATAGATAAAGATATATACATAAAAGTAATAATAATGCTGGTTATCTCAGTAGTGGTAAGTATAATCAGCATATTGCTGTCTGGCTGTCATAAGAAAAAATACGGCAGTAACCGTACAATTAAGGTTACCAGTAATCTTATGAAAAAGAATTTTATAACCAGCACAGCAACAAGATTAATGAGAACTGATGGAATTATTGTTAATATTCTGGTAAGGGTATTTTCATTTGTCATGGCGGTTATAACAGTATTGTGTGGCATAGGAATAGTTACATCATATGGTAATTATAAAGAGCAATGCAGCACATCGGATAGTGTTAATTACATGGTTGATAATGTGTCAACTGTTCCGTGTATATATTATGATTCTTTACATAAATTAATAAAGATTGAAAATGGAATGAGATATACTGAGGACAGTAGAGTAATTCCTGGTTGTAATGAATTTAATATAGCAGATGGTCATAGTGCACGTCCTTATTATTTTTCAGGAGTTAAATCAGGCAGGAGCGGATTATATAATTCTGCTAATGATGATATTATTAATAATTTGAAGCGGATTGAAGGAATAGATAATATCTCATATGGATATTATGAAACTACAAGATCATTTACATGGGATAATATGAACATTAATATTACCGTGAATGGTGAAGGAAGGGAGACAGAAGGCGGCTCCAGTGAAAACAGAAAATATGTGTTTGCAGGCGAGTATGTTGACATAGATAAAGAAATATTCGATATACTTAATGAGTATGCTGGCGGTAAGCTGGATTTCAATGCATTAAAAGAAGGAACACAGAGTGTTGTCTTTCTTGATGCAGATAATAATGGTGAATATGATGATACTATGAAAGATGGTGTTACACTTAACCTTAATAATTATTATATGGGAAATCCATTTTATAATATAAAATCCTTCTACATGGATAAATACACTGTAGCATGTAATAAATTTTTCACTGACCTTATATCAGAATATAGATATACAATAGACAGTAAAGATATGTATGAATACATAAGTGATAATATTTCAAGGGAGCAGATTATAGAAACAATTGATGAATATCTTCGACACACATATGATGATCCAACAGATTATTATAATATGTATTTAAATACAGATGACTTTGATCAGGATTATTATGAATACAGAAAAGCCAGCTATGATTTATATATGGCATATAAAAGAGGTGAAGTATCAAAAGAAGAATTATTTGAGAATCTTTCATGTAAAGGTGAAGTACTGGGTTCATGGTATAGCAAGTATACATATTATTCATTATTGGAACCGGCAGCCAGTACTAATGTTGCTAAGGTTATAATATTAACTGATGAGATAAGGGACAAGCTTAAGTATTATGTGCCTGAGTTTGGACAGTATACGATAATAGGTTCTACACAGCTTTTACAGAAAGCATTGGATAATCAGAATAATGTTATGAAAAAGTATCTGTTTCTTGATGAACTTCCAGATTATGTTACTTTGAAGTTAAGACCGAACCAGTTTAACATAAGATATAATCTTAAGTCATCATTTGCAGCAACAGACAATGTGGTCCGTTCATATCTGAAAACAGCGGGCTTTGATACTATATCATATTCAGAAGAAAAGAATCTTTTAAGACAACGGACAATAGAGAGTCTCATGTCATATGGCTTAACAGCATTTGCAGCAATTATAATATATATGATAGTCAGCATGATAATTGTAAAGAACCGCCTTGAAAAGTACAGAAGCAGGCTGAAACTGCTTTCTGACACAGGTGCAGAGAAAGAGCAGCTTGTAAAGATATGCATATATGAATGTATCAGGGAATCGTTGTGGTTTATAGTGTTGATGCCGTTAGAGATTCTGATATGTCTGGTGATTGTAAAAAAATTTGTTAATAGAATTTAATTTTTTAACTTGGATTAAGGTTATTCCGTTATCTTACAATTAAAGATAAGTACTGAAGTCAGGCATAAAGAACGATTGAGTTGGCATAAACCTACAAATGCATTACTTTTATTCAATTGTCTAGGTTTATTCCAACGGTTGTAGAATTGCAAATTGAGAAATAACCCACTAAAACAGCAAGTCAATGCGTTTTAGTGGGTTTTCAATCTTAGTTAGGATACTCACTTGTAATTCCAAAGTACTCTTCAAGAGATAACCAGTCACCATTGTTATATAACTTAGTTGCAAGGTAAACACCTACATAACGAAGATGCCATGATTCATACTGATATCCGGTAGCAGAATCTTTGCCTTTAGGGAAGCGGATACAGAAGCCGTATTTGTAGCAGTTATCATTAACCCACTTGCCTTCGTTAGTGTACTGGAAGCTGTCCTCAATAGTGTTAAGGTCAAAGCATAAACCAGTCTGATGTTCAGAGTTGCCAGGTCTTGATGAATATGTGTCAGCTACAGCAGCACCATCACTTTTAACATATCTGTTATATACATTAACCTGATAATTATATGAACGGTATCCACTGGCAATATATATATTAAGACCTTTAGCAGTTGCATCCTTTAACATAGTGTTCCATGCACTCATAAGAGTCTTGTCAAGACATGTTGAGCTTCTGTCTGCATTAACAGGCTGGTCAGGATTAGTGGGAATGAAATCCTGAGGAAGAGCATATGTCTTATTGGCAATAAGTACTCCGTCAATATAAGTTGCTCCATTAATTTCCTGAATCTGGAATCCTTTAGAAGTAGTACCTTTGGAAACTGTATTACCAGATGGAACTACAGGAGGTGCGAATTCAGAACTGTTAGAAGAAGCATGTGAAGATACTTCTCCTGACATAATTGCAGATGAAGTATCAGTATTAGTATCAGTTGATGAAACTTCTTCACTGGTGCTTTCATTTTCTTTTGTCTGTGTTGATTCTTCAACCTTAGCAGTTGTAGATTTTCCATTCTTATCTGCGTTCTTAGACTTAGAACAGCCTTTCATAGAAACTGATATTATTACAATAATAATGATAAGTAAAGCAGCCGCTGCACAGGCGAGAATAATACGGTTTCTTCTTACCTGACGCTGTCTGCGAGTCAATCGTCTTTTAGTCATGATGAATTAATTCCTTTCAATTAAATTATTCAAAAGTAATTATTGCATTGTTTACTGGATATTTCAAGGATAAATGTGATAATATGTTTACTATATTGATATGTGAAAAGCGAGGACTAATATGTATACCAAAGAACAGTTAAAGAAGCAGTTAGAGAATATGGGGTTAACAGGAAATGAGACAATTCTTATTCATTCATCTATGAAATCTATCGGCGAAGTTGCAGGCGGGGCAGATACAGTGCTTGATGCATGGATTGAATATTTCGGACATGGACTTTTACTTCTTCCTACACATACATGGAAGAATATAAATTCGGACTCACCTGTATATAATCCTAAAGAAACACCATCATGTGTCGGACTGCTTACTAATATGTTTTTTAAAAGAGATGGAGTAATAAGGTCGCTTCATCCTACACACAGCATGGCAGGGATTGGAAAGAAAGCGGCAGGATATCTTGCAGGCGAGGAGAACAACAATACACCATGTACACCAGGCGGCTGTTATGACAGATTAAGAAGCTGTGGAGGGAAAGTTTTGCTTGTTGGAGTAGGACATGAGCGCAATACATTTATCCATAGTGTTGAAGAGGTACTTAATGTACCACACAGATTATCAGATAAGCCGATGAAGTTACAGATTGTAATGCCTGATGGCAGCATTAAGGATTCATATATGAGAAAGCATTACAACGCAGACCAGCCTCACATATCAGAGGATTTCGTTAAGCTTAATCAGGCATTTCTTGACTGTAAGGCTGTGCGTGAAGTGACATTTGGTGACGCAGAGAGCCTGCTGTGTGATGCACAGGCGGTGTTTGAAGTTGTAAGGCATGTCATTGCACCAGACCCTGAATGTATTGTGACGAGCAGTTCAATTCCAAAGGAGCGCTGGGAAGCACTTGTTAAGTAGTAATGTTTTCTGAGCAGTACTGCATCGCAAAATCTATAAATAACTGGGCACTGTGGCTCAAGAAATTCCCCTTCTTCCATACGATTCCGATATTAACATCAATCGGTGGTTCAAGGGGAATTCCTTTATATTGCTTGAAATGAGGCAGCATATCTGAGAAAAGGAAACAACCGCAGCTTCCGTTGTCAATGAATTTCAATGTAGTATATAACTGGCTGCTTCGCATAATAATTCTCGGGTTAAGCTTTAGCTGGTCAAATCTGTTTTTCAAAAGCTCATTCTGCACAGAGTCCACATTAAACATAAGCAGATTCTCATCTCTGAAGTCTTCAATTGTCATACATTTTTTCTTAGCCATAGGATGTTTCTTAGAGACAACGTACATAAGCTGTTCTTTAGCAAGAATACAGCTTTCGAATTTATCTATATTAAATTGCTCCATATTAACAATTGCAAGGTCAAGCTTTTCATCCTGTACGAGATCACATGCACGCACAGAGCCGAATTCATCGAGCTCTGTCTGGATATCAGGATGATTCTGTTCAAATGCATTAAGTACTTCAGGGAAAAAGATTGTACTGAACATAGGTGGTATTCCTATCTTAAGAACTGGAACACGGTTGCCTAATTCTAAGAATTCATTCTGCATTTCTGTACTGTGTTTTAGCAGGTCTTTAGCTTTTTCATAAAATGTCTCACCGGCACTTGTTAGTTCCAGATGATTACCATTTCTTGCAAAAAGAATAATATTAAATTCAGCCTCGAGGTCTTTAATGGCAATCGAGATTGTAGGCTGCGTCACAAAAAGCTCTTCTGAGGCTTTGGTTATGCTGCGGGTGCGGCATGCAGTGCAGAAATATTTTAACTGATTAAGTGTCATAGCGCGCTTCCTCCTGTTAAATGTTGCAAAAATCAGTGCATTTTATACATATATTTTAGCATAAAAATTTTTTATTGAAACATAAAAATCGTTAAATTGTTTTTTTGCGAGAACAGAATTATACTTTAGTTACATTAAAGATGAGTCCGGACAGAAAGTTAATTAATAATATGTGAAAGGGGGAACGTTATGTCTCAAACCACAATAACATTACTGTTTTTATTGTTTGCTGTAGTCAGTTTCATACTTGAAAAGATTCCGCTGGGGCTTACAGCTACAATAGTTGCACTTGGTCTGAATCTTACCAACGTACTTACGGTAAAGGAAACATTTGCAGGATATGTAAACAGCAATGTAATACTGTGTGTCGGAATGTTCGTAGTCGGACAGGCACTATTTGAAACAGGTATGGCTAATAAAATCGGAGGTATTGTTACTAAATTTGCCAAATCTGAAAAGATACTTATTATTGCGATAATGTTAATCGTAGGAATTATGTCAGGGTTCCTTTCTAATACGGGAACAGCAGCAGTACTTATCCCTGTTGTCTGTGGAATAGCAGATGAATCAGGATATTCAAGAAGCCGTCTGTTAATGCCTCTGGTATTCGCAGCAGCACTTGGGGGAAACCTTTCAATAATTGGAGCACCGGGAAATCTTATGGGTGTAAATGCTCTTGAAGAATTAGGGCTTTCAACAAGCTTCTTCATGTATGCACCGATTGGAATACCAATGCTTATATGTGGAATTATCTATTTCATTGTAATAGGCTGCAGGCTTCTTCCAGATAAGAAGGTTATTACAGAGGATGCCCCAGAGCATACAAAAGATTTCAGCAATGTTCCAAAATGGAAACAGGCAATGTCACTTATTGTGTTAATTCTTGTTATTCTTGCCATGATATTTGAGGATAAGATAGGAATTAAGATACAGGTTTCAGCATGTCTCGGAGCAGTAATACTTGTTCTTGCAGGTGTTATATCTGAGAAGGAAGCGCTGAAGTCAATTGATTTAAAGGTTGTACTGTTATTCGGTGGTTCACTTGCACTTGCAAGTGCTCTTGAAAAAACAGGAGCAGGAACACTTATAGCAGATAAGATTGTTGGAATTATGGGTTCTAATCCAAGTCCTATAGTTCTTTTGCTTGTGATATTCGTAGTCACATGTGTACTTACGAACTTCATGTCCAATACAGCAACAACAGCGCTTATGGTTCCAATTGCCGTATCACTGGCAGAGAGCCTTAACGCAGATCCAAGAGCGGTAGTAATTGCTACAGTTATTGCAGGATCATGTGCATACGCAACACCAATCGGAATGCCGGCTAACACAATGGTAGTTGGCGTTGGCGGATATAAGTTCAAGGATTATGTAAAATCAGGACTTCCGCTTATACTCGTATCGTTTGTGCTGTGTATGATTTTGTTACCAATATTATATCCGTTCTATCCATAGGAGAAGAATGGGTCAGCAAAAGTAAATATATGTCTGCATTATAAAGCATGCAGGTAGAAGAAAGGAACAGGTATTTATATGAACAAAGAAGAGAGCGTAAAGCTGATGACAGACAAGATGGCTAAATTTGTTGGCCATATCGGTAAAAAGTTACCAGATGATGTAATTGCAAAGCTTGAGGAGCTTGCAGCCCAGGAAACAGCACCACTTCCTAAGGTTTTATATGAGACAATGACTAAGAATCAGGGACTTGCAGTATCACTCGACAGACCTAGCTGTCAGGATACAGGTGTATTACAGTTCTGGGTTAAATGTGGAACTAACTTCCCGCTTATTAATGAGCTGGAGGGATTGTTAAAGGAAGCTGTTGTACAGGCAACATTTGCAACACCATTAAGACATAACTCTGTTGAAACATTTGACGAGTACAACACTAAGAGAAATGTTGGTAAGGGAACTCCAACAGTATTCTGGGATATCGTTCCTAATGACGACCACTGCGAGATATATTCATACATGGCAGGCGGCGGCTGTACACTTCCAGGTAAGGCAATGGTTCTTATGCCAGGTGCAGGTTATGAAGGAATAACAGATTTCGTACTTGACCAGATGACAAGCTATGGACTTAATGCATGTCCTCCACTTCTCGTAGGCGTAGGCGTTGCAACATCTGTTGAGACAGCAGCACTTCTTTCTAAGAAGGCACTTATGAGACCAATCGGTTCACATAATGAGAATGAAAATGCAGCTAAGATGGAGAAGTTACTTGAAGACGGAATCAATGCTATCGGACTTGGACCTCAGGGTATGGGCGGTAAATTCTCCGTTATGGGAGTTAATATTGAAAATACAGCAAGACATCCATCAACAATTGGTGTAGCTGTAAATGTAGGTTGCTGGTCACACAGAAGAGGTCATGTAATATTTGATAAAGACTTAAATGCAGTATGTGATACACATTCAACAATAGACCTGAACGCATAGGAGGATTAGAAAATGGTAGAAATCAGAGGCGATAAAAAGGTTCTTGTTACACCAGTAAGTGCAGAGGACTTAAAGGATATTAAGATTGGTGACATTGTATGGCTTGACGGAGATTTAATGACATGCCGTGATGTTGCACACAGAAGACTTGTAGAATATGGAAGAGAGCTTCCTTATGATATTAAGGACAAGGCAATATTCCATGCAGGTCCTATCGTAAGAAAGATTGAAGGAACAGAGAATGATTATGAGATGGTATCTGTAGGACCAACAACATCAATGCGTATGGAGAAATTCGAATACGAATTTACTAAGCAGACAGGTGTAAGAGTAATTGTAGGAAAAGGTGGAATGGGTCCTAATACAGAGAGAGCATGTAAGGAATTTGGTGCTATCCACTGCGTATTCCCTGCCGGATGTGCTGTAGTAGCAGCAACAGAGGTTGAAAGAATTGCTGAGCATCACTGGGATGAGCTTGGTATGCCAGAAACATTATGGTGCTGTAAGGTTAAGGAATTTGGACCGCTTATAGTATCAATAGATGCTAATGGTGACAACCTATTTGAACAGAATAAGGTTACATTCAATGAAAGAAAAGAAGAAGCCAAGAAGGCAATATATCCTAATGTCAAATTCATAAAATAAATATACATAAAAACAGGGGCGGCAGACCAATCAGTCTGTCGCCCCAACTCCTTTATACGGAATATTATCTTATACCAAAGATAAGGTACAGTAAATTGTAGTTATAGAACATTACTGCTGCAACGAGTGAAACAGTAGACATAATCTTGATAAGAATATCAAGAGATGGTCCTACAGTATCCTTTAATGGATCACCTACAGTATCACCAACAACGGCTGCATCATGTGCTGGAGAGCCTTTGCCCTGTCCTTCGATAGCACCTGATTCAATGTACTTTTTACCGTTATCCCATGCACCACCAGCGTTACCTGTAAAGATAGCAAGCATGATAGCTGAAAGAGTAGCACCTATAAGAAGACCGCCTACGAAGTAAGGTCCGAAAAGGAATCCGGCAATTACAGGGAAGATGATTGAGATGATAGCTGGCATACGCATTTCTTTTAATGCACCCTGAGAAGATATCTCAATACATGTCTTATAGTCTGGTTTAGCCTTTCCTTCAAGGATACCAGGAATGTCTCTGAACTGTCTTCTTACTTCTTCAACCATTTTACGGGCAGCATTGGCAACGGCTTCAATAAGCATACCTGAGAACAGATATGGAAGAGCACCACCAACTAAAGCACCGGCAAGAATAAGTGGGTTAGTGAAGTTAAGGTCGAGGCTGCTTCCCTCTGGCTGGAATGCATAAAGGAAACTAACCATAAGTGAAAGTGCTGCAAGTGAAGCTGAACCGATAGCAAAGCCTTTACCGATGGCAGCAGTTGTGTTACCAACGGAATCAAGCTTATCAGTAATTTCTCTTACCTCAGGTTCGAGCTCTGACATCTCTGCAATACCACCGGCATTATCAGAGATTGGTCCATAAGTATCAACAGAAACAGTTGCTGATACGAATGAAAGCATACCTACGGCAGCCATAGCAATACCGAACATGCCTGAAACTGCGTATGAAACATAAGTTGTAATACCTAAAACAATAAGTGGGTACATACAAGACTTCATACCAACTGAAAGCCCCTGTGTAATAGTTAAAGCTGCACCTTCCTTAGAAGCCTGTGCAATTGTCTGTGTTGGCTTGTAATCATAACTTGTATAGTATTCTGCGATACCACCGATGATAACACCACTCACTACGCCAAGTGAAGCAGCAATCCAAGGTGATATGAAACCAATGTTAAATCCTGCAACCTTAAGAATATCTGCATTCTCGCCATTGAATAACAGATATGTAGCAACGAATCCGCCGATAATTGTAATTCCGGCAGCACTCCATGTTGAGATATTAAGATCTCTGTGAGGATTATCAGAACCATTCTTTAAGAGAACATAAGCGATACCAAGAATAGATGCGATAAGTCCGATTGCAGCGAATACAAGTGGGAAATACATCATCTTAGAGAGCATTTCGTCTGAAACTTCAAGGTTATTAGCTACATTTGAAAGGTAAAGACTTACTGCAAGAATAATTGCTGAAGATATAGCTCCAACAAATGATTCAAGAAGGTCAGAACCAAGTCCGGCAACATCACCTACATTATCACCAACGTTATCTGCGATAGTGGCAGGATTTCTTGGATCATCTTCAGGAATGTGTGCTTCTGTCTTACCAACAAGGTCAGCTCCCATATCAGCTGCCTTAGTATATATACCGCCACCAACACGGTTGAACATAGCAACAATAGAGCAGCCAAGTGCGTAGCATGAAAGACACTGTGTGAATACATGAGCACCACGGAGAGCCTCAATGTCAAGCATGTTAAGACCAAATCCAAATATGATGTATACAAGGAAAAGTCCTAAAAGTGCGAAACCGCCAACGCAGAGACCCATAACTGAGCCACCTTTTAAAGCTACCTTAAGTGTTGAACCAATGTTCTTAGTGTTGCGGGCTGTATTAGAAACTCTTACATTAGCGTAAGTAGCAATCTTCATACCTACCCAGCCTGCTGATGCACTCATGATAACACCAATCATGAAACATACAGATGGCTCCCAGCTGAATTCTCCATACTGGACAGTGAATATAGCTGCAAATGCGATTGCAATAATAACAACTACTACTGCAATGATTTTGTACTCGTATGTAATAAATGCGTTAGCACCAACTCTTATGGCTGCTGCGATTTCTTTCATACGGTCTGTTCCTTCATCAAGTTTCTTAACACCGATGAAGTTGAATGCTGCATAACCGAGCGCAAGCAGGGCTGCAACGATGACTAGAATTAATAAAGCTTCCATGTTTTTCTCCTCGTTAAAAAATTATGTCCGTTACGAGTGCCTGTAGAGATAATAAATGTGGCGTCATTTATTATCATACTTCAAAACACCAACTTGTTAAAGTTTACTAAAAAACATTATGAAAGTCAAATGAAATTATGCACATTCACTATATAATTATATTAAATTATTTAATGAAAGCGATAGGGGGCACAATTGCTTAATTATTAAGAATAAGATATAATTAATGCTTAAATAAGGCACTATATATAAAATTAATTGAAAGGATAGTTTACCCTATGAAAATGAAATTAAGAAAATTAATGCAGCAGGCTGCCTCATATGTTGAGATTGTATTATCTGCATTTTTACTGATAGTTATAATGTTTCTTGCAGGGAAATTTATTGTGGAAAGCGTGCTGGGAATAGGCTGTGATAATGCCACGCTTGAGTATTTCCTTGAGAATGTTATGACATTTGCAATTGGAGTTGAGTTTGTAAAGATGCTTTGCACTCACACTCCGGGTACGGTTATTGAAGTTCTGCTTTTTGCTATTTCAAGACAGATGATAGTAGGACATGTATCAGGTTTTGAGGTACTTGCTGGGGTGGCTGCAATTGCGGGATTATTTGCAACACATAAGTATCTTTACGCTAAATCATTTGGAACTGAAGAGAAAGAAGAAAAACAAGATAAGTAGAAAAGGAAGTCTAAAAATGTATAGTTCATTTTCAAAGAAGTTTAGGCAGATTAAACCTTACGATAATTATAATGTCACAGATGTACCATGGCATGAGGCTATGGTGGCAGGTAATGGATGGCTTGGAGTTCTTGAATCATGTGCGCCTATAGAGGACAGTCTTATATATCAGAATGTTGAATTTGTCATGCCATCGGAAGAGCCAAGACATGTGCCTTACGATGTTACAGCACAGTTAGATGAAGCAAGACAGTCAGTTATTAATTTTGATGATACATGGAATATACATGATAGAAAAAGAACGAATATGTACTGTTATCATCCAGGCCATATGATAAGACTGACACTTGAAGGAGAGCCGGATATTTCTGGTTACAGAAGATGGACAGATTATAAGACTGGTACAATAAATACTACATTTAAATCAGACGGAGCTTCTGTTTCAAAAAGTACATATGTATCGAGAAAACAGAATGTGATTATAACTAAAATAATATCTGAAAAGTCTGTGAATATGTCGATATCAATAGATGATTTTGAGTCTATGCCGAAATTCGGAGTTCAGAAGAACAATATTCCTGCACCTGAAAGAAATATGCTGTATTCAAGATTTGTAAGAGGTAACATAATAGGTACGGTTGTGCATTATCCTGAATATGAGGGAAGTGAGCTTGCAAAGGGTGGATTTGCAGGTGTTACAAGGATATTGACAGATGTTGATATGAGGGTTTCATCAAAGCCTAAAGACAGCCGGGCGTACACTTGCATTGATGAGACTGCGCCGGTTATTAATATATCACATGCAGAGAGCATAACACTTATAACTTACACAGACTGGACAGATGATTTGGGGGAATATTGTGAGTTCAGGGACAGAGTTAATGGCAAAGATACATTTGCACTGGTAGACAAATGTATTAACAAAGTTAACAGTGTCGATATAACGGAAGAACCGGTAAGCTTAGAACATAAGAATATAGAACTTAAGCTTGACGGCGGATATTTTTGCGAGTCTGCTAATGAAGAACTGCTTGACTTGCAGAAAAATGAATATGACATTATGCCTCATCTGCTGGAGAAATTATATTATAACGGTCTGTATGGAATGCAGGCATGCGCAGGAACGACAGCACCAAGACTCAGCGGCTTGTGGGTTGGTGAGTGGAATCTGTTGTGGAGAAGTGCGTACACAATGGATGCCAATGTTAATATTCAGGTTTCGGGAATGAACAGCTCAGGGTTGTATGAAGCAGGTACTGGTTATATGTGGTTTATACTTCGACAGATACCTGACTGGGTTAACAATGCGGCAATGGTGTATGGAATGAAGGATGCAGTGCTTGTTCCGGTTAATACTGATGGACACAGGGCAATGATGGTAGAGTACGATATTAATTATCCATTCCAGTACTGGAATGCCGGTGCTGGCTGGATGCTTATTCCTATATATGAATTCTTACAGACTTACGGCGACGCTGTGATAACAACTTTTGATGCGTCGCTGATTAAGATGTACGGCAAAGATACATTTGATGTAAGAAAAGATGTATATGAGCCACTTCTAAAAAAAGCCTATAATTTCTGGAAACAGATAGGAAATCCTGAGTATTATACAGATACAGACGGTAATGCAAGGTATGAGAAGGGAAAATGCAGCCTTAATGCGGGGGAGCATTATCTTATTATTCCATCATTTTCACCAGAGAATAAGCCTTTTGGATATCATAGTGCGATTACTGCCAATGCAGCAATGGATATCTCTGCGGCTAAAGATGTAATTAATATGTATATTGAGATGATTAATAAAGAGATGGCTGAAGAGAATAGGACTGCAGCAATGCAGGCTGTATCAGAGGCGGAAGCACTCTTAAGAATGTTACCTGATTTTATGTATGATGAGTCAGGCGCAGTTAAGGAATGGTCTATGAAGGAGTATGGTGAGAATAATGCTCACAGGCATATAAGCCATCTTTATCCGGCATGGCCGGCTTTGCAGACTCAGCATGACAGTAAGTTAGCAGCTGCGTGTCGTCAGGCAATCATTAACAGAAACCGTGAGAATAAAGGAAAAGATGATACCGCTTCACATGGCTGGATACATAAGGCGTTAGTAGAGGCTCGTCTTAAAAATGCAGATGCTGTATATGATACGCTTAATCTGCTTGTACACAGTGATATATTTTACACAACTTTATTTACAGACCACAATACTGACAGGAGCAAAGGCGTATATTGTACAGATACTGCATTTGGACTGGTTGGAATTATTAATGAAATGCTTGTATATTCGGATGAACACACAATTGAACTGCTTCCGGCATGGTCAGACAAGCTTGGAAGCGGCATGGTTAAGGGACTTCGTACAAGATGCGGAATAACTATTGATGAACTTAAGTGGGATGTTGATAAGAAGAAAGTGTATGTAAGTCTTGACTGGGGTAATGCTGATGAAATTAATATAGTATGCGGGAAATACGAGATTGAAAAAATCGGACATGAAGTGAAGGCGTAATATAATGAAAAAGAAATTGCTTTTTTGTATGGTGATGGTTACTATATGTATGTGTGCATGTGAAAAAAAGAATGCTGCGACAGATATGGAAAGTAGTCATGATGAGACACATTTGTATGAATCACAGACCGATATTAGTACTGTTGAGGAGACAACACAGGAGGAAACAGCTCTGGAAGAAGTTGCAGAAGAGACAGAATGTACAGAGGAAGAGACGACTTTGGAAAATGCTGTGGAAGCTGTAGCAGATATCAGCCATCAAATGCAAAGGTGGCAAGCGTATATGATTCTGAGATGAGGATGGCTAAATCAATAATATCTAAATTAAATGTGTTAGGACTTCCAATAGCCAATGACTGGAATACTGAAAATATCGGAGGAATTTTGCAGAGGGTAACAACAGTAGGAGAAACATATCCTGATGGTTCGCCAGCGGATTATTATACATTGTTGTATTGTGGTACCAAGGCAGGGCTTCCTTCTATTATTGTTGAACATGCTTTTTTGAGTAATGAAGGAGATTACAGAAATTTTCTCAGTACCAATGAAAAACTTGACGCACTTGCGAAAGCAGATGCAGAGGCAATAATTGAATCTATAAGGTGAATTTGATTGAAAAAATCGGACATGAAAGGTAGAATTGATGATAACCACAACTTTATGTTATATAGAGAAGGACGGGAAGTATCTTATGCTTCACAGAGTGAAAAAGCATAATGATATTAATGAAGGTAAATGGATTGGAGTAGGCGGACATGCTGAGAATCAGGAGACTCCTGAGGAATGTCTTGTGCGTGAGGTAAAGGAAGAAACAGGTCTTACGCTTACTTCATACAGATTCCGCGGGCTTGTAACATTTATAAGTAATGAATGTGAGCCAGAGCTTATGTGTGTATTTACGGCAGATGGCTTTACAGGTGAGCTTATTGAATGTGATGAAGGAGAACTGGCTTGGGTTGATAAAGAAGAAGTTCCCGAGCTTCCGACATGGGAGGGCGACAGGGTATTTCTTAACATTCTTCTTTCGGGGGAGGAGAGATTTTTCTCGATAAAGCTTAAGTATGAAGGCAGCAGACTTATGGAAAAACAGGTCAATCTGTATTAAAATACAGGTTTGAATATATT
>ERZ779992.802-NODE-802-length-19756-cov-1.996345_pt1 | contig 19756 bp, 9 predicted proteins | sample MGYA00511934_ERZ779992 | MGnify/ENA primary metagenome ERZ779992 (study PRJEB29588, sample SAMEA2163248) | human gut metagenome | biome: human gut; feature: human-associated habitat; material: faeces | place: Denmark | collected 2008/2010 ...
CTACAATCAACAGGATCGGTTTACCGGTATCCAGTGTGGTTTCTTGTGGATATTCAAGGCTTGCTTCCTGATTCGTATCTTCTTGAATCGGTTCTGTAGAATCTGCGTGTAAGGCATTGGGATAGATATTATCCGTCAATAGGCTGATATAGAAAGTACTTCCTTCGTTTTGCATACTTTCTGCCCGGATTTCTCCTTCATGCAGGGTGACCAGATTCTTCACTAGGGCCAGGCCAATGCCTGTTCCGGATGCCTGATGCTTGCCGCTTTCCTGATAATAACGGTCAAAAATATGTGGCAGGGCTTCAGCAGAAATTCCATATCCCGTGTCACTGACTTTTATCTCCGTATAAGCAACTTCATTGCGCATCGTTTGATACAAACTTAGAGTGACGCGTCCCTGTTCCGTATATTTGATTGCGTTGGAAATAAGATTATCTAAAACAATGGTAATGATTTCCTTATCGAAGAAAAGAAACATTTCTTCTTTTTCTATTTGAATCTGGAAATCAATCTTGGTCTTTTGATTTAGTTCTTTGTATTTAAGCCCTATCTCATAGATCAGAGGAGCGATATTGCCTTTGCTGACACACAATTTCTTGTTTTGTGTCTCTGTCTTCCGGAATTCCAGTATTTGATTAATCAAGTTGAGCAACCGTAGTGCACTCTGATGGATGACAGATAACTTCTGGGCTTGTTTTGCCGGAAGTGAGGTTTCTTTTTGCATATCTTCCAAGGGACCAAGGATTAAGGTCAACGGTGTACGTAGTTCATGGGTGATATTGGTGTAGAACCGCAGACGTTCCTGGTTCAATTCCTGTTCTTGCTCATGGTTTTTCTTTTCCAAAGTGTAGAGGCTTTCCAAATCCAGCTTCTTTTTATATGCATGCAAGATAAGATAAATGATGCTGATAGATACTAAAATATAGATAAGCTTTGCCCACCACGTCAGCCAAAGAGGGGGATTGACACGGATGGTAAGTGAAGTCGCTTCTTCCGGCCATTCCTGATTGTGTACCCGTGCTTTGATGAGGAACTCATATTTACCCGGCGGGATATTTCGGAAAGTGACACTGTTGTTTTCGTTAACGACATACCATAATTTATCGAGTCCCTTCAACATATAAGTGTATTCCACTTGGTTAACGAGAGAGTAATCTTGTATATTGAATGTCAAGCTAAAGCTGCTTTGGGTATGTGTAAGCTCAACCTCCCCTTTTTCTAATATGGGAATAAATATTTCATTATTCTTGGTTGTCTCTAACCGTTCGAATATTTTCATCTCGGTAATGACTACCGGTGGAGTTTCGAGTTTACTCATTGCAATATCGGGAGTAAAGAAACATAGTCCATTGATAGAACCAAAATAAATAACTCCATCATTGTTTTTAGTAACGCATCCGCTCATGAAGTTTCCTTGTGGAATGTTATTGAAATGATCATAATTGTAGAAACGCTTTTGTGCTATAATGTAGCAGCTAATTCCTGTATTTGTACTAACCCATATATTGCTGTTTTCATCTTCTGTGATTGCTCTTATATGTGTGTTAGGCAAACCTTCTTCTCTTTGGAATATTTGGTAGTCAAAAGAGTCGGATGTAGGAAAACAGACTAACCCTTCTCCTGTAGCAACCCAAACCTGTTTGCTTTTACTTAAATATATTGAGTTGATGGTATTTGAGCAGAAACCCTCGTACTGATTAAACTTCTTGATTAATTGCATTTGAGGAGTATATACGCCGATTCCTCCTCCGAATGTCCCTATCCAGAAACGTCCTTTGTCATCTTGTGCGATGCTACGCACTAAATTCTCAGGTAGTTGGCAATTGAGAGTATTGTAATGCTTGACAACTTTCTTCTTGGAAAGACTGAAAACGTAAATTCCTTTGTGTGTACCTATCCAAATATTTTTCTCCTGGTCTTCATAAAAGGTTCTGATATCTAATAATTTACCTTTTTCAAGTTCGATGGTTTTGAATTCTCCTGATTGCTTATTATAATGACTTATGTTCCCTAAATAAGTGCCGAACCATAAATTGTTCTCAGAGTCTTTCAAGGAGCATAGTACTGAATTGGACATGAGTTTTCCATTCTCCTTATTATAAATGGCTGTTCGTTTCCCATTTTCAAAAACATTAATTCCTCCTCCGTCAGTCCCTATCCACAGTTTTCCTTGCATGTCGCTACAAATACTGCATACTACCTTGTTATTTAAAGCTCTTTCGTTAGTTTGGATGGATGAGTAGTTCCATGTATTGAATGAAGGGGGACGGCTGCTGATAAAATTAATTCCTCCTCCCCAGGTACCAATCCATATATTATTGAATGAATCTTGAAAGACATATCGAATGCTGGCGTTTGATAAACTGTAATTGTCATCACCTTCCCGGATAGATTCAAAATGTATCTGTTCCGGCAGAAGGAATTGATTTTGCCGTAAATCCAGGATCATAATACCGTTCAATTCAGTCGCAATCCAGAGTTTGTTATCTTTAAATTGTTTAATGGAGAAAATATAACTGGATAAGGCCCCTTGGGAATTGCCGGGATTCATGTGAAAGTTTGTAAATGAGTTTGTGTTTGGATTGAACAAAGCCAAGCCTTTATTCGTACCAATCCATATATTCTCATTTGTATCTTTATAGATGCAGCGTACATCGTTCCCTGGTAAACTGTGTGGGTCTTGCGGGTTGTGTATAAAGTGTTTGACGGATTTATCTTTCAGGGAGAGAATGCTCAAGCCGTTGTCAACATGCCCAATATATAATGTATTATTTCCTTCTTCCATGATAGTCCATGTTTGTTCAGAAGGTAAAGCGGGTATTGTATGTTTATTATAATGTGTGAATTCTCCGGTGGTTATATTCAAATAGTCAATACCTCGATAATAAGTACAGACCCATAATCCATCATCTGATTGTGTTGATGGAGTTATGTAAGTTACGTCATTGGTGATCAAGCTAGAGCTGTCTTCTTCCTTATGCTGATAAATGGTAAAGTTCTGTGTTTCATAATTATAAGCGTTCAGTCCTTCCCGTTGAGTAGCTATCCAAACAATCGGACGTCTGGGGTCAGCGCATACTATGTTTAATTCATTACCGGTTATGCTTTGAGAGTTTTTTGATGGGGTGTTTTTATAGTATGTGGTAAATCTGGTTCCATCAAACTTATTTAATCCTTCTTCCGTGGCAAACCATAGAAACCCCTTTTTATCTTGTGTAATGTTGACTACATAATTATTGGACAGTCCTTGTTCGATTCCGATTTCTTGAACGATATAAGGAGGTACTTGCGCTGTCATCCGGTTAGAGCAAGACAATAGCATAATGAATAGTAGGAAGAGTTTTTTCTGCTTCATGACCAAAGGCTGTTTTTATATTTATCTCAAAAATAGAAATAATTATTGTATTTGTGGTATATAAATCATTCATTGCACGATTTGTGTAGGCTGCATGAATGATTATTAATCTAATTTTAGTTATTGTTTGGATATATTTGTATGCGTTTGAAAAAATGAGATTAGTTAAAACTTTAAAATCTGAGATTATGATGTATCGAAAATTTTTGTTAACCAGCGTTTTGCTATTCATTTCTATGGTGGCATTTGCACAAAGTCGAATCACGGGGTATGTCACGGATCCCCAAGGTGAGCCCATTATAGGGGCAAATGTTGTGATAAAAGGTACTACTATCGGTACTATTACAGACATTGATGGTAAATTCTCACTCTCAACCGAGAATAAGAGTTGTATATTAAAGGTTTCTTTCTTGGGCTATAAAACTAAAGAGGTAGCGGCTAATGGACAATCGGAACTTAAGATTCGTTTAATAGAAGACTCTCAAGCTTTAGAGGAAGTAATTGTTGTCGGATATGGTACGCAATCTAAGCGTAATGTTACGGGAGCAATTAGTAGTGTTAAATCTGAATCGCTATCTCGTTCTGCTTCGACATCCACAGCCGGTGCTTTATCTGGAAAGATACAAGGTGTGTCTACTAGAGCAATGGACGCGCGTCCAGGCAAGGGTATCAACATAGAGGTACGTAATATGGGAAACCCTTTATTTGTTATTGACGGTATTCCTTATGGTGGACAAACCGGTTCGGATTGGGTGCAGAGTTCGAACGTATCCGGTAATGATGTTTTTAATTCTTTGAATCTGGAAGATATTGAGAGTATTTCAATATTGAAAGACGCTTCCGCCTCTATTTATGGTCTCCGTGCGTCAAATGGCGTAGTCTTGGTCACTACTAAAAAAGGAAATAAGGGAGAAAAGAATAAGGTAAATGTGAATGGATATTATGGATGGCAGAATTTAACCCGTTTCCCGAAAATGGCTAATGCCGGGCAGTATGTCAGAGGTCTGGTAGAATCAGAACAGAATAATGGACGTGATCCGAGTGCTTTATACACTCGTGAGGAACTGGACAAATGGATGGCAGGAACGGAACCGGGCTATAAAAGTTATGATTATTATGATATTGTCATGAGAAAAAATGTACCTCAATGGCATATTAACGCTAATGTTACAGGAGGAACTGATAAAACAAATCACTATATTTCCGTATCCCAGACAAGTCAGGATGCTTTAATGAAAGACTTCTCTTACAAGAGAACTAATATTCAAGCCAATGTAGAGACCAAGATTTTAAAGAATCTGACTATAGGCACACAGATTAGCGGCAAATATGAGAAAAGTGAAGATGTAGGACTTCCCGGAGGTGACGGTTATTTCTCTGCCATTCTGGGGATGTTTAAAATGTGGCCTACAGAGAGTCCTTATGCCAATGATAATCCTAAATATATTAATCATACACATGAAATCCCTTATAATCCTGCGCTTTACCGGAGGGATATTGCTGGTTATAAAGATAACCTGACACGTAATGCTAATATTAATGCGTATGCCCAGTATGATTTTAGCTTTGGATTAACGGCGAAAGCAACATTTTCTTACAATTATACGAATAGTAAATTTGATGGTTTCCAGTATTCGTATGATGCATATACTTATAATAAGACTACAGATGAGTATAAAAGAACGGGGGGGACAGATTCTCGTTGGAGATATCAGACCGAAAGAGATGTGGCAGCAAGGTATATGCAGTTACAGCTAAATTATGCTAAACAGTTAGGTGAACATTATATTTCGGCTGTTGTTGCTTATGAAGCTTCAGATTATGAGAAGGACTATCAGTCGCAGGGAACTAGTCCGACTAACAATTACTTGCCGTTACTACAGAAAAGTTTGTTGAATGATTTTAATGATGATTGGTCATACGAGGCTAGGGCCGGATGGATTGGTCGTATTAATTACAATTATCAGAATAAATATTTGGTGGAGTTGCTGGGGCGTTATGACGGATCTTATCTTTATGCGGCAGGTAAAAGATGGGGCTTCTTTCCCGGTGCTTCAATTGGGTGGCGAATTTCAGAAGAACCATTCTTCAAAAATTTGAAGGGTGTGGTTAATGATTTGAAGATTAGAGTTTCTATTGGTCAAACCGGTAGTGAATCCGGGGTATCTATGTTCGGTTATATGGACGGATACAATTGGAATCAAGGGAGTGCGGTGTTGGATGGGGAGCTTGTAACAGGTCTCAATCAAAGAGGATTGCCTATACGTAATCTTTCATGGGTGAAGAATACAAGTGCAAATATCGGTATTGATATTGCTTTGTTTGATAATAGATTGACTGCGACATTCGACGCTTTCAAGAAGAGTATCAGTGGTATACCTGCCGGTCGCTATGATGTAAAACTTCCCAGTGAAGTAGGTTATTCGTTACCGAACGAGAATCTAAATAAAGATGCTTATGTCGGTGCGGAAGGTATTGTTACTTGGAGTGATAAAATTGGGGAACTGAACTATACGGTTAGTGCAAATGCCACTTATTCAAGATATAAGATGGTATCACGTTATAAACCACGTTATGGAAATTCATGGGATCAATATCGTAACTCCTCAGAAGATCGATGGGGTGGAGTTTGGTGGGGATACCAAGTGATTGGGCGTTTCCAGAGTGAAGATGAAATTAAAAATTATCCGGTAGATATAGACGGAGACCGTAATCGTACATTGCTTCCCGGAGATTTCATTTATAAAGATGTGAATGGTGACGGCCGGATAACGGATTTGGACGAGCGTCCGATCGGATATCCTCAAGGATGGTCTCCAATGTTGTCGTTTGGCGGGACAATCGGTCTTGAATGGAAGGGTATTGATTTGAACATCGATTTTGCGGGTGGTGCCATGCAGGGATGGTATCAGGATTATGAATTGAGAAATCCGTATCATGGAAACGGAAATTCTCCGGAATATCTGTTGGAAGACAGATGGCATAGGGCAGATCCGTATGATCCGAATAGTGAGTGGATTCCCGGGTATTATCCGGCTATCCGTAAAGGGACAACTGCTTCTAATAATAGGAATAGTGATTTCTGGCTTCATAATGTACGTTATTTGCGCATAAAGAATCTGGAGTTGGGGTATAGTTTGCCGAAGAGCATTATAGGAAAGATAAAAGCGGAGAAAATACGTATTTATGCCAACTGCTCCAATTTATGTTCATTCGACAATGTGCATCAATTTGGAATTGACCCGGAGATTTCGGCGAATGCCGCTGTTGTTTATCCACAGCAGAGAACTTTCCTTATAGGCTTTAATGTTACATATTAAATTGATACGAATTATGAAAGCAAGATATATCAAGTTATTTTTATTAGGAGTCATTTGTGGCTCCTCATTGACAAGCTGTGGCGACAGTTGGTTTGAAAGAGAACCGAAAACGATACTTACCGATGGGCAGGTATGGAATGATCCTAAGTTAGTATTATCGCAGTTGGCTAATATTTATAACAGGTTACCGCAAATGCATGGCGATTTTAATACGGGTGGTATGACGGAGATTGACGATGCTATGTATACGGGTACAATGGACCAGAACTATAGAAATGAGCTTCAATATGGAAGTGATTATGGCAGATACTGGGATTATGGTTTGATTCGTGATATCAATATGTCTATTGAGAAGATTGCTAAATTCAGTACGGAACTGGAGGAATCTCAGAAGACTTTATTTACCGCAGAGTTCAGATTTTTAAGAGCGTATGTTTATTTCGAGATGGTGAAACGTATGGGCGGTGTTCCTTTAATCACTAATGTTCTGGAATATGATTTTAGTGGTGATCCGACCTATTTGCAAACGCCTCGTGCTAAAGAGCATGAGATATATGATTTCATTTACAATGAGATACAGCAGATTAAGGATCAACTTGCGGGGAATAATGAAAGTCAGACAAGAGCGAATACATATACGGCTTATGCCTTGCAGAGTCGCGCGATGTTATATGCGGCATCTATTGCAAAATATAATAACTTAATGTCTGTTCCTATTGCAACAGAAGGGGGAGAAGTTGGCATACCGGCTAGTATGGCCGATGCCTATTACCAGAAATCTCTTGATGCTTCGGAAGAAATCATCAAGCATGGTCCTTATGAGCTGTATAATAAGGATTCGGACAAGGGAAAGAACTTTTATGATATGTTGATGGTAAAAGACGGTAATAAGGAAATTATTTTTGCCAAAGACTATATCGCTTCTTTAAAAGTCCATCGTTTTGCTTATGATAACATTGTAAGGCATTTGACGGAAGATAACGAAAGTTCTTCAACAATTTCCCCTTCATTGGGCTTGGTGGAAAGTTTCGATTATTTGGATGGTTCAAAAGGAACATTAAAGTATAAGGATCAAAACAACAACTATATTGTATACGATAAAGCTTCTGATATTTTTAAAGGAAAAGATGCACGGTTATATGGTACTGTGGTTTATCCGGGTACTACTTTCAGAGGGACTCCTGTGGAAATTCAAGCAGGAGTCGCTATATGGAGAGACGGTCATTATGAATTAAGTGTGAATCCTCAATTGGGGAGCAACTATGATGATGGAGGAGTTTGGACAGGATTGGATGGCCCGAAAGATAACACTCCTGACGTAAGTAACACAGGCTTTTATATCCGTAAGTTCGTAAGTGAAGGGGCGGGAGCCAGTGCGCGTGGTGTGTCTGCGGATAACTGGTGGCCGTGGTTCCGCCTGGGTGAGATTTATCTGAATGCGGCGGAAGCGGCTTTAGAATTGAAAAAAGCAAATCCGGAGTTCTATGTTAATGAATTGCGTGAACGTGCAGGTTTCCCGGAAAATAGCATTAGTACATTGACTATGGAGATACTACGTAAAGAACGCAGGGTAGAGCTGGCTTTCGAGGATCATCGTTACTTTGATCTCAAAAGATGGAGACTTGCGGATCAAGTATGGAATGGGATTGAAAGTGATGACACAATGGTTCGCGGTCTTTACCCTTATCGGGTTGTCAGACCGGGACATGAGGATAATGGTAAATTTATCTTTGAGAAAATGAATCCTACCCGCTTCAAGAAGGCCAGGTATTTTCAAATGAAAAACTATTATGCTTCAATCGCGCAGGATGTATTGGATAATAATCCTAAAATAGTAAAGAATCCGTTCCATAATTAAATATCAGAACAATGAAAAATAGATTATCTTTAATAATAGTATGTTGTCTTTTGATGCTTTCAGGATGCTCGTACGACAATTATGATGAACCGACTTCTGTTCTATCAGGCAGAGTGGTGTATAATGGACAGGCTTTGCCCGTAAAAACAGATGGTACAGGTTTTATTCTTTGGCAGGATGGGTATGCGAATAAGTCAGGTATTACACTTAACATTGCATACGATGGAACTTTTTCTGCCACATTGTTTGACGGGGAGTATAAGCTGACGCGTCGTGCCGGTGGTCCCTGGGTAGACCAGCCTGCGGATACGGTGTATATTACAGTGAGAGGAAATACGGTGGGAGATGTACCGGTCACTCCTTATTTTACGATAAGGGATGCGTCCTTTCAGTATTACGACGGTAAGGTGAAAGCTACATTTAAAGTTGATAAAGTCGTGGAATCTGCCAATGTGAGTAGGCTTACTCTTTGTCTTGGTAAATCAATACTGACAGATTACAATAAGAAGGAAGCTAACAAGACTCTTAGTAATCCGGTGATATCTTTTGGGGAGGAGATGACCTTGGAGGCGGATCTTGGAAGCTTGGCGGGCGAGGAGTATGTATTCGCTCGGGTAGGGGTACGTGCCGCACAGTCTTCTAACAGTGAGTTCGTTTATTCACTTCCCGTGAAAGTGATGATTAGATAACTCATATAAAGAAGCATAAATGATAAGAGAAAGCATCTCGAAAAAAGTAGATACTTTCTCTTATGTTTTCTATATCTCTCATTGGGAGATATCCTTATCCTGATGAAGTTTACGAATTACAAAAATATGATAATGAGAAAAATCATGAAACAAGCCATATTGATGATTAGCTTAGTGATGATAGTCGCGGTGTTACCGATTTTCTCTCGACAAAATATCGTTCGGGAGAAATCTGTTACCCGTGATGAACTGTTGCATTTTACAGCTGAATGGGGCAAGCCGGAAGAACTCGGAGAACTGCCGAACAATCCCGTCTTGCCGGGTTTTCATGCCGATCCTGAAATCTTGTATTCTAATAAGACAAAGAAGTACTACATTTATTCTACCACAGACGGTCAGCCTGGATGGGGCGGCTGGTATTTTACTGTTTTTTCGTCCGTCGACTTGAAGAACTGGAAGGATGAAGGAGTCATGCTGGATGTAAAATCAGACCAAGTGCCTTGGGCGGATGGTAATGCGTGGGCACCATGTATAGAGGAAAAGTTAGTAGGAGATCAACATAAATATTTCTTTTATCTTAACACCAAATATTTATATTTTCAAGCACATATGTTCGTTTCATTTTAACTGTTAAATAAAAACTCATATATTATTCGCTGCATCAAATCATCCACAGCGGTAACAAGTGATTCGCCTGCAGGACCGTTTGTCGACTTGGGACATCCTATCATAACAGATTCACCTACAGGACACGGGCAACAGATTGATGTGGATGTATTCACCGATTCGGCTTCGGGGAAGTCATATTTGTATTGGGGAAACGGTTATATGGCAGGTGCAGAGCTCAATGATGATATGATTTCAATTAAGAAAGAGACTATCACGGTGATGACTCCCGAAGGAGGAACGCTACAGGATTATGCGTATCGTGAGGCTGCTTATGTGTTTTATCGTAACGGGCTTTACTATTTCATGTGGTCGGTAGACGATACCGGCTCTCCTAATTATCATGTAGCTTATGGCACTTCGACATCACCTTTGGGACCGATCAAAGTAGCTAAGACCCCTGTCGTATTGATCCAAAACCCGGAAAAGGAAATATATGGCCCTGCTCATAATTCCATCTTGCAAGTTCCCGGTACTGATAAGTGGTATATTGTTTATCATCGCATTAATAAGAATTATCTGAAGAGTGATCCCGGTGTTCATCGTGAAGTATGCATAGATCGTATGGAATTTAATGAAGATGGGAGCATTAAACAAGTAATACCCACCCGTTAGTTGTATCTTTTCGGATTTCAATGGATTGTTTGGATGTTTTTAGGGTTGTATTGTGTGATTTGAATAATTAAAGATTTTAGAAGAATAGTATGAAAGGTAAAAAGATTTTAGCCGCTTTAGGCTTCTTCTCAATAGCCGGTGTGGCAGGTGGATGTTCCCAACCTGCCCCCGAAATACGTTATCAGATAGAAACAGACCACCCCTGTCAGACGATGGCATACTTCAGTGCTTCCGATGCCTGGAGTATGCAATTCATCGGGCTTTGGCCGCAGGAGAAACAAAACCAAATAGCCGACTGGCTGTTCAGCACGGAGAAAAAATAGTAGTTTTCAAGATATGTTGGAAACGGACAGCCGAAAGGTATCGGCTTATCACTTTGGCGTTTTAACGTTGGAGCAGGTAGTACGGAACAAGGAGAGAACAGTCAGATTGCTTCCCCCTGGATGCGTGCCGAGTGTTTCCTGAATCCCGACGGAACATACGACTGGAACAAGCAACAAGGTCAACGCAACTTTCTGAAATTGGCCAAAGAACGGGGAGTCAACAAATTTCTGGCTTTTCTGAATTCGCCTCCCGTATATTATACGCAGAACGGATTGGCAACAAACACCGGACGTGGAGGGACAGCGAACCTGAAACCGGATTGTTATGAAAAGTACGCTCGTTTTCTGGCAGATGTAGTACAAGGCGTAGAAGAACATGATGGCATCAAGTTCAACTATATCTGTCCTTTCAATGAACCGGATGGACACTGGAACTGGGTCGGTCCGAAGCAGGAAGGCTGTCCGGCAACAAACAGGGAAGTGGCCCGCACGGTTCGTCTGTTAAGCAAAGAGTTTGTAGACCGGGACATGGATACACAGATTTTGGTTAATGAGTCTTCCGATTATCGTTGTATGTTCCGTACCCACGAAACGGACTGGCAACGGGGGTATCAGATTCAGGCTTTCTTCTGTCCGGATAGTGTGGACACATATTTGGGAGATACTCCGAATGTTCCCCGTTTGATGCTCGGTCATAGCTATTGGACAACAACTCCGTTAAGCGAATTGCGTAATATTCGCTGTCAACTGCGGGACACATTAGATAAGCATCAAGTTGGTTTCTGGCAGACGGAGACTTGCATCATGGGTAATGATGAAGAAATCGGTGGTGGAAATGGTTTCGATCATACGATGAAGACAGCGCTCTATGTGGCACGTATCATTCATCACGATATTGTGTATGCCAGAGCTGAAAGCTGGCAGTGGTGGCGTGCTATTGGCGGCGATTATAAAGATGGATTGATTCGCGAATATACTACGGACAATAATTTCTTAGATGGCAGAGTAGAAGACTCCAAACTGATGTGGGCTTTAGGTAATTATAGTCGTTTTATCCGTCCGGGAGCAGTCCGATTGTCCGTTTCGGCTTTCGATCAAACAGGCGCTCTGATTCCTGATGGCGACACCGATCAGCAAGGATTGATGTGTTCTGCTTATAAAAACGTGGACGGAACGTATGTGATGGTAGTGATTAACTATGCTAATGAAGAAAAAGAGTTTTCTATTGATAAAGAAAAAGTAGGGAATGCACAATGGCAGGTTTATCGTACTTCGGATAAAGAAGGGGAGAATTTGCTACCGGTAGAAAAAGTGAAAAGTGGAAAGACTATTCAGATTCCGGCACGTTCTATTATAACGCTTCAGAGTTACTAATAAAACAACTTTATTTTCTTTATTTTTTTGAGGAGAATAATACATCTATGTGCCCGTCTATTGCTGTAAAAGTAATAGGCGGGCATAGTGTATAAGAAGAGGTCTTTCATAGACAATAGAGGAATTTTTTGGTCTCTATATCCTTTCTTCGGGTTACAGGGGTTAAAGCTGAAAATGCCATATATCAGTTTAGTTAAAACCCTCATGCGGACTATTATTTTATGAAAAGACATATTATCTTTGCCTGCATATATGAATATGTCTGTACCATGGTGATGAAAAAGTTTACGTTCTTGTTGATTACATTGTTCAGTAGTACCCTGATTCTTTTAGCCGATAACCCCTACCGTTCGTATACTGTAGCAGACGGACTGTCCAACAGTACGGTAAAAGCTATCTATCAGGACGAGATGGGATATATATGGTTAGGGACAAAGGACGGGTTGAATCGTTTGGATGGTTATGAAATTAAAAATTTCTTTTATGAATCCGATGAGACCGTCAGACAATCCAATGATATTGTCAGTATCACAGGAGACAGGCAAGGCAGAATGTGGATTGGAACTTTTAATGGAATTACACTTTTCGATCCCTTTGAGGAGAAATATATAGATTTAGCCACTTTATATAAAGGTTGCGAATTGCCTCGTGGGGTGGTGGTTGGTCTGTCGATAGCATCAGACGGAGCAGTATGGGTGGTTACCAAAATGGGGGTATATATCCTTCGGAATGGAAAATGTACTTGTTTGGAAGCGTTAAGAGGACTTTATATAAACAGTATGGCACCCAGTGCAGATAATTCTCTTCTCTTGAATGTAGCAAACAAAGGTATCCTTAGACTGGATACACGAACTTCCCGTTTCTCGTATATTCTGAAAGGCCCGGATTATCCGGCATTTCTGAAAATCTTTCAGGACGAAAAAGAACGTACCTGGTTGGCCTCTTCTCTGGATAATTTACAACTTTATAATCCGGTTACCAGTACAGCAACAAAAATTGAAGTGAATTTCCCGGCTGATATGAGTGTATGGAAAGGACAGGTGCATGATATAAAGGTGTATAACGATTCTCTTTTACTATTAGCTACAGATAATGGGTTAGCTGTGATGAATGAACATACACATGTTATTAGCCGGACATTTGAAGAATGTATTCCTTCCGGACTGCTTGCTAACCGTCGTTTGATGAGTCTTTACAAAGACAAACAGGGATCGTTATGGTTGGGGACCTTCAATGAAGGTGCTCTGTTTTATAATGCCAGACAATATCTATTCCGTTATCATCCGCTGACTTTGAATATAAATCAGCCGATACGGGTGACCGGAAAACTGATAGAGGCGCAGGGGAAATTATGGATCGGACATAATAGAGGGATATGTACTTTAAACCTGGCTAACGGTAAAGTGGAGGAAGTCCGGTTACCAATAGGAAAAGTAGGAGCTAGTGAAGATGAAGTATACTATATGTTTCAGAATAATGAGAATGAGATACTTTTCTATGTACTCAATAAAGGAGTATACTCGCTGAATCTTCGAGATCTTTCTATTAGTAAGGAAATGATGGATATGTTCCCCCCGGATGCACAGATACGGGCTATGGCGAAAGATGTACAGGGAAATATCTGGATTGCAGAGGATGAACTGTCTTGCTACAATCCCAAGACAAAAAAACTTAGCCGTTCTTTTTCGACAAATCAAGATGGAAACACGCGTTTTATGCTGACACAGGACTTGTTAGCGTATGGCTCCAGTATGTTGGTAGGCGGGCGTACGAGTGGAGTATGGAGTTTTCCTTATCATCCCAATAATGCAGCCCATTACTTTAAAGGCAACCAACTTGATTTTGATGAACTGAAAAATAAAAATGTGAGTCTGCTTTATTTGGATAGCCAGCACTACCTTTGGGTGGGAACATATAATATGGGGGTATATCGTTGCCATTTGGAGAGAGGAACTATCGACCATTTCGGCATAGAACAAGGGCTTATACACAATTCTGTCTGCGGTGTACTCGAAGATAAAGAAACCGGAGATTTTTGGATATCTACTGTGATCGGACTTTCCAAACTGTCAATGAAAGATTCCAGAATTGTCAATTATACCAAAGATACGGGGTTCCCTTTGAATGAGGTTTCCCGGAATACTCTGTTACAGGTAGAGGATGGGAGGATTTATGTAGGTGGCAACAATGGTATAGCAGAGTTTGCTCCCCAGGAAATTATCGCCGGTCAAGAGAGACTATTACCTGTAGTACATGTATCTTCCGTAAATAGTCTCGACTCCGACGAAGGAGCCGACCGGGTACAATACGATAATACACGCAGTCTGGAACATGTGGAATTATCCTATAAGAATGCCGCCGTACTCATCAAGTATTCCCCTTTGGATTATATCTTTCCGAAAGGATATAAATATGCTTACCGGATGGAGGGACTTGACCAGAATTGGAATTATATTGAACGTAATGAAGTCATTTATTCGCATTTGCCAGCCGGGGAATATACCTTTTATATAAAAGCATGTAACAGCGATGGCATTTGGGGGGATGCGACAGGTATCGATGTCGTGGTTCATCCTCCTGTCTGGCTCACCGGATGGGCTAAAGTGATCTATGTGCTTCTGGCACTGATGCTGGTGGGAGGCGTGCTGTATTATTTCTACAAGCGGAAATCGGATAAATATCAGCGGAGGATAGAAGAAATAGAAAAAGAGAATATTGAACGTAATTATCGGATGAAGATAGAACTTTTCACCAACTTCTCACATGAATTACGTACTCCGCTGACTTTGATTACCGGCCCGGCGGAAGATATTTTGCAGGATGAGACGCTGCCTCATAAATTCCTTTTCCCGATGAAGCAGATTTATAAAAATTCGAATCGCCTGCTTTTGCTTGTCAACCAACTAATGGATTTCCGAAAGTTAGAGTATGGAGCTATGACATTAAAGTTGAGTCGTGTCAATATAGGGACTTTCCTTACCAGCCAGATTGATAGTTTCTCGGATTTATTACATAAGAAGGAGCTGACAATCGGATATGACAATGATTATTATGGGGATAATCTTTGGATGGATACAGACCTGATGGAAAAAGTTATTTTCAATCTGTTATCGAATGCTGTGAAACACTCTCCCAAAGGCACGCAGATAAAAGTTCGTTCAGTGGAGAAAGCTGGCAGTGTTGTGATTTCGGTGAAAGATTGTGGGGAAGGAATCTCGGAGGAGAATTTGTCGAAGATATTCGATCCGTTTTTCCAGGTAGAGCAAGGTAGCAAGTCAGATCTGTTTGGTAGTGGCATCGGGTTGAATATGGTGCAATATGTAGTGAGACTGCATAAAGGGAAAATATCAGTGGAAAGCACACCCGGACATGGAGCCGAGTTTTTGGTGGAATTGAACTTGGGAAAAGAGTGTTTTGCCGGGGCGAATGTAGAGTTTGTTGAAAATCGTGAAGATACCTATCTGGAAAAAGTAAGGAGGGAGTGTATTGCTCCTATCGAAGAAGAGAAACCGGCTTCAGTAGAAGATGACAACCGTTATCGTGTACTTGTTGTAGAAGATGATGACGATATGCGCCAGTATATTGTGTCTTTGCTATCCCAACAGTATATTGTGTACGAAGCTTCCAATGGAAAGGAAGGATTGAAAGAAGCGGTTGAACAGATTCCCGATTTGATAGTCAGTGACGTGATGATGCCGGTTATGGATGGGCTTGAATTATGTAAGGCAATTAAAGAAGAGATGATTACGGCCCATATACCTGTTGTCTTGTTGACAGCAAAGGCCTTGAATGAGCATATTGAAGAGGGCTATAGTGTGATGGCAGATGATTATGTATTAAAGCCATTTGCTCCGAAAGTATTATTGGCAAAACTGGATAGTCTCATCAAAAATCGGAATCGTCTTCGCCGGATTTTCTGTGAAAAGCTGGATGCTATTGAAGTTCCCGTAGCTGAACTTAGTGCTCAGGATAGTTTCATGCAACAACTGATGGAGCTAATCCGTGAAAGAGTACATGATCCTAACTTGTCCGTTAACGATCTGCATGAAGAATTGGGCATGAGCCGTTCGCAGTTCTTCCGGAAAATAAAGGCTGTTTCCGATGTATCACCTAATAAACTTATTTTGAATGTCCGCATGAAGCTGGCTGCCGAGAAATTGGCCACAGGTAAATATACTGTTTCTGAAGTAGCTTATGATGTCGGATATTCTGACCCTTCTTATTTTAGTAAAGTTTTTAAATCTACGTATAACATCGCACCTGCCAATTACCTGAAGCAACGGATGTAAAATCGTGTTTCTCTGGTAAAAATGTCCCAGACGAAGTGTTCTGGGCTTATTTTACAGGTCTTTGATACTATTTTCCAAGTCGAGCGGGTGAACATTCTCTATGTTTGCACCGCTAAGGAATAGTAAATGATTTATTAACCTTGTAAAATTTAGTTTATGAACGACAAAGAAAATCAAGAAAAGAGTTCTTATGAAAAACTAAGGTTTCTGGCGACTCTTTTTGTGTTATGCTTGAGCACGATGGCTTGGGCGCAGATGAAAGTCACCGGAACAGTGGTCGATATGATGGGGGAACCCATTATTGGCGCCAATGTGGTGGAAAGTGGGAATAAAACTGTAGGTACAATTACCGACCTCGATGGTAAGTTTACCCTGAATGTAAGTAAAGAAGCAACGTTGGTCATTACTTATGTAGGTTTTACAGAGAAAAGAGTAAAAGTGAACGGCAGGTCACAGCTTACCATTAAACTGGAAGAAGATTCTAAAACGTTGGATGAAGTGATCGTGGTAGGATACGGTTCAGTGAAAAAGTCGAATCTGACTACTTCAGTTGCTAAAATTTCCTCCGATGCGATTGATGGACGCCCCATTACCAGCCTAAGTGACGCACTTTCCGGCCAGTTGGCAGGTGTACAGACACAGACATCAAGTGGTATTCCGGGTGAAGAGATGCAGATTCTCGTCAGAGGAGCAAGCTCCATTAATGGTTCCTCTTCTCCGCTAATTGTGGTGGACGGTGTAATTACAGAATCCATGAGTGATGTAAATCCGTCAGATGTAGCTTCTATTCAGGTATTGAAGGATGCTGCCGCTTCCTCTATTTATGGTGCCAGAGGTTCGGCGGGAGTTGTGCTGATTGAAACCAAGCAGGCAAGTGGGTCTAAACCGGTGATTACCTGGGAATCCTACATTGGTACACAAAATGCGGTGGGATTACCCGAAATGATGACAGCAAAAGAATGGCTGGCATATAATATATGGTATACCAATGCCAAGTATTTGAATAAAGGAGGAACGAATAGTATGTATGTTCCTAATAAGAAAAGATCCTCCGGCGATCAGATCAACGAACAATGGTTGGTGAATCCTAATTCAGATGTAGCCGACTGGACGTTTAGAAATGACATTCCGACTACCGACTGGATTGATCAGATTATGCAAAATGCCCTGACTCATAATCACCAGGTATCTGTTTCCAGTAAAGGAAAGAAATATTCTATCTATCTTTCTGCCGGTTATTTGAATCAGGAAGGTATTGTTAAAAATACAGGTTTCGAACGTTTCAACTTCCGTTTGAATGCTTCGGTAGATCTGAATAGATATATCAAGGCTGGCGCTACGTTTGCCCCTACTATTTCTCACCAGGATAAAGGAGAGTCTGAAGGAAAGGATAAACAGATAATGAATGCATTGCTCATGCCTCCTATCATTGGCTTGGATGAAAATACCCGTGAATATGGATTCAATGCAAGCTACCGTAATAACGTGAACCCTTACGAAAGATTGATGTCAGTAGTAGATAAGAGGGAAAAGAAAACCTTCAATACCTCTTTGTGGGCGGAGGCAAAAATCATAAAAGGATTGACTTTCAAAACATTGTTCAGCTATAACTCGGACATGAGAATTGATGAGTACTTCCTTCCGGCAAATGTACAGCCCAATAATGGCTCGACTACGCAAGGAACTACCTCTACTCTTAGCATAAGCCGTACCGGTATTCAGAATACGTTGACTTATAACACAACACTGAATAAGAAGCATGCTTTAGAGATTCTGTTGGGGCAAAGTATTGACGAACGTAATGAATTCAGGACAAGTTTGGGAGCAATGGACTATCCGCTGGAAAGTGTACCGACTCTCAATATGGGTGCTACCCCTACGGAAGCCAGCAGTTCAAGAACCATTGTTCGTACTTCATCGCTTTTCGGACGTGTGAACTATAATTATGCAGATAAATATCTGGCTTCAGCATCAGTGCGCCGTGATGGTTCTTCTCGTTTCGGTCCGGGAAATCGTTGGGCTGTTTTCCCGTCCGTATCAGCCGGATGGAAGATCAGTGGTGAGGAATTTATGAAAGATATCAAAGTTATCAACCTGTTGAAACTACGTGCTTCCTGGGGTATGTCCGGTAACGACCGTATTGGTACTGCCGATTATATTCCTAATTATGATGTGACTAACACCGTGTATGGAGGAACTTCACAAGTGGGTGTGTATGCAAAGAATATAGCCAATGACAAACTTAAATGGGAGACAACCAAAGCATTTGATATTGGTTTTGACCTCTCTTTATTCAATAATCGTGTACAGTTGAATGTAGACTATTATATAAATAAGACAGATGATTTGCTTTATTCTACGAAGTTGCCTGCTGCGACCGGTTTCAGTACAGTAAAAACCAATCTTGCATCTATTGAAAACAAAGGATGGGAGATAGACCTGACGACAGTCAATGTACATACTAAAGCATTTAAATGGTCAAGCTCGCTCAATCTGGCAACCAATAAGAATAAGGTGCTTGATATGGGAGGAAATGATAATGTAATTACAGAAGCCTATGATGCTCGTTTTATCACAAAGGTGGGAGGTCCGATTTCACAATTCTATGTTTACCGTACGGATGGTTTGTTAACAAACGACGACTTTGAACTTGGTCCTGATGGTAAGTATGACAAATCCCGTCCTCGTGTTCCTGTCCTGACCAACCAGATTCCCGGAAATGTGAAATATGTAGATATGGACGGTAATGGGGAAATCAATTCCGACGATATGGTTCCTTATGGATCGAATGATCCGGATCTGACATACGGATTCACCAATCGTTTCTCTTATAAGAACTTGGAATTAAGTGTATTCCTTCGTGGACAAATCGGTGGTAAGGTGCTTTATCTGGCTGGTCGTAGTTTGGATACGGGACGTGGAAATTACAATGGATTGAAAAGATGGCTACATGCTTATAAAGAAGAATATGCCGGAGGAAATCCGATACCGACAAGTCTGGGAGTAGACATGTCCTGGGATGGTAAGACTCCATTACCTTACGGACTTGGCAACAACTCTCCTCTTAATAAGGACGGTCAAATGCACATGACAGACATGGCTATTTATAATGCTTCTTTCTTGCGGATACAGAACATCAGCCTGACTTATAAATTGCCTAAGAAATGGTTGAGAAAATCTCATATTCAGGCAGCTAAAGTCTATGTGACGGCAGAAAACCTGTATACGTTTACAGATTATATCGGTAATCCGGATGTAAATAGC
>ERZ779992.821-NODE-821-length-19391-cov-2.534599_pt1 | contig 19391 bp, 19 predicted proteins | sample MGYA00511934_ERZ779992 | MGnify/ENA primary metagenome ERZ779992 (study PRJEB29588, sample SAMEA2163248) | human gut metagenome | biome: human gut; feature: human-associated habitat; material: faeces | place: Denmark | collected 2008/2010 ...
ACTCATTTTCTGCTGTTGCTTCAACTTCATCATCTGCAGTTGTGTTGTTAGCTTTTACAAAATTATTGTTTGTAAAATCAATAACATCATCATCAAGTTTCTGCATATGACTAGATACTTTATATCCATTTTCTCTTAAAAAAGAAATTAATTCTTTTGGAGTAATATCTAGTTCTTTTGCTAATTCATATACTTTCATCCATTTTCTCCTTTAAAAATAGGAGAGTAGAATATTTTTACTCTCCTATTTTATATTAATCTAATATTAGGCAGTAATTTTAATCTCTCCGAAGAGTTCATTAATTACGACACCAATACCTTCCTGATATACTACCTCTGCATCAACAGTCATATCTTTCTTTAGACCATCCATGCCTGTCTCGTAGTACATAACATCTCCTTCGTTTACTCTCTTAATTGGCTTAAACTCTGGATCTACAGGAAGAATAAAAATCTTCTTCTGGTCTTCGGCAGAGAATACATTCTCTCTTGTGCCAGCCTTATTAACACGAGCAAGAGGTAAGCACTCATAACCTTCCCAGTTGCCAAGAATACCATTCTGATTTCTTTCATCTTTCATTGAATCAGAGAACATGTTGTAATTTACAGTACCCTGAAGCTTCTGAATGGCTGGTCTAGTACCAACAAGAATAACATCCTTACCTGTAACAGCAGCAACTGCTTCAATCTGAGCAATTATAGAATCCTTTGTAGACTCAGAAACTGCTGTCTGAAGAATCATATCTGTTGGAAGAGAAGCGTCCATTCCCATGAATGCTGTATAAAGAGCAGCATATCTGTTCTCTTCGATAGACTTATACATCTTGTCTACAAGAGCAGCGAAATCAACTTTACCTGTCTGGAAAAGTACGAAATCTGTGTAAACTTTTACACCATAGAATGATGTATCAATAGAGAATGCCTTACCAGGCTTTACTGAAGCACGTACACTAAATGTTTAACTTATTTTATTTTCCTTAATCATTAATAAATTTCCAATGATAGCCATAACTTGTTTTAAATTCTCCACGACATGCTTTTAAAATACCAGAAGAGTCGTATCCTAATTTATTTTTTACATCGGTTGCATCATCGTACTTAATATTTGTTTCAACACAAAGGATAGGAGTAGTATTTCTTCTCCAACTTTTTCTTCCTTTGGAGTGTTCACTCATTTTTCTTTTACTTTCTTCGGAATGATGTTTTCCATACATTCCATTATTTTTACCAAGTATTTTTTCTTTTATTATTGGATTTGCCCATTGTTCTAGGGCATTAAGACTTCGTGTTTTGCGAAGATTAGAATTGTTATAAGAATTTTTTACTGATATACTCATTTTTTCTTTTGTCTCATCAGACATTATTGAACCGCCATTTTGTCCACCAGTTTTGAGATTGTAACCAAAATCACGATCCATCGTATTGTAAAAATCAATCCAATATTGTTCTCTATCATCAAGATTTTCAATTGAACAATATTCAATAATTTCAAACATAAAATTATTTTCACCATATTTGTTCCATGATTTTTGTAAATAATCGTTGTGATGTTTATTCTTATTTAATTCACTAATATGTCTACGCCATCTATCTTTAATATTATTTGATTGTCCAATATATTTTTTATTGTTGATTAGATTCTCAATATAATAAATACCAGATTTTATATCAGATATAAAAATCATCTCTTTTCGTTTTTGTATTTTAAGGAAAATAAATTTATAGGGGCGTTACTCCCTGTTGAGCTTAAACTCCACATATTCTCATATGTGAACAGACTATATCTTCATCCAATTAGGATGCACACCATTTCCATTTAAGGGATTTTCACCCACTCACTTGAGCCGTACTCCTATTGCTATATTTTTTATAGCCGATGGGATAGTCGTTGAAGTTTTTCCTATTCGGAACTTACCTGCTGATTTTCCATTAAAAAAGAACAGGGGATTTAACCTCGTTCTCATACAATTAATTTTTTCTACTTTCGTAACCTTCACGATTAGGTTTATTTCATCCTTGCGTTGTGGTTTAATTGTCTTTAGGACTTTCCAGCAATTAAATGTGTATTTTTTCACACAGTTTTCACTATGCGGACACTGTTTTGCGAATGTCATGGTGATTTCCTGCGAACTTAGAAACTGTCAGAAGAGAGTTATCTTCTACGAAGAACTCATTTGCATCTCCTTCAGCAATATTTCTTTCGTCAACATACTCCATGAAACGAGCATTAGCTGTGTTCCAACCTGAGTTCATCTTGTCAGCAATTACATCCTCGATAAGAGTAGCGATTTCCTTATTATGGTCTCTCCAAGCCTGTCTACGCTTCATAGAATTAGCCTCTTTGAAGTTAAGACCAAGAATCTTATCAAACTGCTTTCTAAGAATTGTCTGTGTATCTTCCTTAGAATATTTCTCATATACGCTATTGCTTGCGTCCATCATAAGTGAATTGAACTCAAGCATGTTGTCATATTTATTGTCGAACTGTGCTAAAACGTTAGCACTGAAACATGTAATATCTTTCATCTATTTAATCCTCCCTTCTCTTACGCAATATCCTTGTTCTGAAGAACCTGAATACGAACAATTGTGTAATATGTACCTACTGAAAGACTGTGAACCTTTCCAACAAAACCATTAGTACCCTGAAGAGTAGCAAGTTCAGAAGCCTCAGAAGCTATCCATGCACCCTTACCATCAACAGTTACAAGATTTCCAACCTTAACTTTTTCTGCACTATCATCTGTGAACTGATAAGAAGCAATACCAAAAATATCTGTATGTACAGATGGATCTGCAATCTGATATGTCTTTACTGGCTTACCTGCTGGGTTTGTGTAGTTATAAGCCTGTCCCTGCTCAGTTGTAAATGCTGTCTTAACCTCTGCTGGTGCGCCTGTTACAGCAATCTTGTCTGTAATCTTTGCAACACGACCATATCTTTCCTCAAGACCATTACCTGTGTAATCGAGAACAGCTACGGCTACACCATTGTCAATACTGATTTCCTTATCAGACTCATCACGAACAACAACATCGTAGATATTTCCCACGTCTGTTGCTAAAAGTGCTGATGACTCAAATAAACCGTGCATATTTTTTTCACGGCTTGCTAAATTTGTATAAACCATTTAAAATTCCTCCTTGTTTAATAATTTTTTGCAATAAAAAAGAACGTCTATTGACGTTCCGATTGATTTATTAATATTCATTTTTAATTATTTTTTAAGTAATCCATCTAAGAATGATGATTCATGCTCAGTTCTAGCAAATGCGAAGAAAGAAGGCTTTGTCTTCTTATGTGATTCCTCTGCATTCATAGAGAATGTCTTTGTAGTTTTTACTACCTTACCAAGAGCTGCATCTGCTTTCTCAACTAACTCATCCTTTGTGAATTTCTTTACATTTTCAACATCCATGAGTTTCTTAAACTCATCTGTCTCAAGATACTTGCTGTATGCCTGATCTTCAAAAACAGTCATCTTATCTGCGATTTCCTCTGCCTCTTCATATCTAGCAAGCTTCTCAGAAATAGAAGAGTAGTTAGCTCTCATGTCTTCTAACTCAGCTTTCTCATCGGCAGTTACAAACTCAGCAAATACTTCCTGACGTTCGCCATCAAAAGCAATAGTTTCATTCTCTTTTGTATAAGCCTGTTTGTAGTAATTTCCACAGCAAGACTCATAAATGAAATAATCATCATATACAGACATAATCCAGTAATACTCATTTAATGTCTCCTCGATTGGAGCTAAGAGCTGATATAATGCAGAACGTATATCTTCATGTGATAACTCAAAAGTCTTAGAATATGTATCTTTGTTCTTATCATCCGAAGTGTTGTCAGTGTCGTCTGACTCATCTGGTTCATCTGTAGCACTATCGTCTGTTCCGTCATCAGTATCATCTTCTGATTTATCTGACTCTGTTACAACTGTATCAGGAGTAGACTCTGGCTTATCAAAAGTAGTAGAGAATACTTTCTCAAGCTCCTCATTAGATAAACCTTCATACTCGAAAGTAATATCTTCTACAGTTTTATTGTATATTTTCAATAATTCTTCAAATTTTGTCATGTTAATTTTTGTATTTCCTCCTTTCTCAAATTTTTCAACTGTTGGATTAATTTTTGAATTTATATTGAGTCTGGATAAAGTTTTATTAATATTATCCAGAGTTTCAATTAATTTAGAGTGTTCATCTTCTGAAATAGAAGAGAATAAAGAATTGTTTTCTTCAGAAAAATCAAGTAAATCAACTCTTGCATTTTTCATGCCTTCTTCAACATTGTTTAATGTGACAGAATTTTTTCCTAAAAGAGTTGCACCAGTAATTGTTACATCTGTAAGTTCAAGAACGTTTGAACTAGCATTATATTGCATCTCATTAATTCCAAGTTCTACACTAATTTTTGTACCACCTTTTCTTTCAATAATAGAAGCAGCGGCTGTGTAATCACGAGGAATAGCACAATAACCATATAAGAAATTATGACCAGTTTCTTCTTCAACTTCAAAAAATGCATCGTCAGACGTAAAACAACCAACTTGTTTTTCTATATAGACAATATTATTATCATCATCTAATTCCATATCGTGCGAGGTGAAATCTTTTAATGTTTCACCTGACTGTTCATCAGTATATTCCATAAAATTTGCTAAAACAGGTTTGTAAGCTAAAGTTTTAGAAGCCTTTATTAATGCATTATCGGTAACACTAGAATGATTTCTGTTTTCACCAGAATGCATTAACTTAACCTTACAGAATAGAAGAGAGTCATCATTATTTTCTTTCATGACTTCAAACTGTGCAGGAACTTGTACTGCTAACTGGTATCCTGTTCTTTCTGAATTAAAACTATAATTCGCTTTATCTTTGGAGATTAAATTATATAAATCCTCTAATGAATAAATTTTTCTTTTTGACATTATATCGTTTTTCGACCTCCTTTCTAAAATGATAATAACCACTCAAGAAAGTGGCTTAAAACATCAACTTATTTGTAAATCCAATTTTATCTATTGGGATAGTGTCATCGAATTTTAAAGTTGAATCATTAATAAATATAAAAAAAGAACCCCCAGATGGAATTTCTGAGAATCCTAATTTTGTTAGGTTATTTTTTGTTACCTCATCCGAGGTGAATAGAAATTGAGAATTGTTTTTCATGTGTATCACCTCTTATTTATACTGTTTGTTTGGTTATGTCATCTATTAGACCTTTATCCTTTTCGTATAAAATCACCTTATCTTCATAGATATGATTGTTACGTCCATCACAATAATCCTCAATTTTATGATAATTAATACCGATTTCTTTTGAGGCTTTATTTTTACTCGGATATGTATTTAACAAATTACCAGATAAATCATATACAAGAATAGGCTGTTTTTGGGTTTTATATGAACATGAAAATTTATCTATTGAATCTCCATGATATCTGAAAATATATCCCTTTACACTTTTGGTTTTTCCTAGACAACAACAGCAAATATTTGTATTGGTAGAATCTATTTCTTTTGCCGCATCTATCATTGAATTAAATGTTTTTATAAATTTTTTATCTTTTGAATACATATCAACAGGTTTTCCATAAGAAAAATTATTATTTTTTAAATCTATAAAAATTTTGAAATTTATCATATGGATCTCCTGCATATCTCCAAATATAGTTATATGCTTTTATAAATTTACCGTTACATACTCCTACAATAGAATGAGAATTTGTAGCATTAACCGACTCTTGAGCTTCTTTTGCAGAATTGTAAGTTGCTATATACTTTCCATCTAAGGTATATTTGTCTATCTTTTTCCTAACATCTTTTGAAGGAATATAATTAAATTTATTTTCATAATTCCAATAATATCCTTTATATGTTTTTCTAATTCCTCTTAGGTGAAGATTTAGTCCACCAACACTTCCGTCTACAGAGAAAACTGCCTTTACTATAGAATCATGTTTCTTCACAAGTTTTCCATCTAATGTAAATTGATACAATTCTCTACAATATGTTCTTTTTGTATTATATTTATCATAAGGTTCATTCTTATAACGAAAAATATAATCAATTGTTGGTATAGATGTTCCATTACAGCAATCTATAATACAAGATGTATCATATCCAATTAAGCGTGAGGCTTCTTTTGCAGATTCATATTGATATAAAAGATTGCCATCTCTATCATAAACATCAATTGGATGACTATTATATATTCCACTATTGTCGCCTCCAATAGACAAATTATATCCATCTTGAGTTATTAGGGAATTATATTTATTTATATAATAAATCTCTTTTACATTGAGAATTTCTAACAATTCTTCTTTTGTATCTCGTGTATAATGAGCAACTTCTTTAATCGAAAAGTTTTCTATACCATATTTTTTAAAAGCTTTATACATAGGATTTGGACTCGTATTATCGGATTTGTGTTGTCCCCATCTATGCTCAATAGTGGTAGTAGTCTGACCTATATAACATTTTCCGTTAATCAAGTTTTCTATTTTATATATGTACCCAGTATAAGTACCATCTTTGTTTAATGACATATAAATACCTCAATACTAATATTCTCCAAAATAAAAGAGTAAAGATTAATGTTTTCTCAATCTCCACTCTTTAAGCAAATTATCTATTTTTTCACAACTTTCAAAAACCCAGTATTGTTTATGAGTTTTATCATGTGTTGCCTTTAACACATATCTCAAACCATTTTCTAAGAAATAATCTTTTAACGGTTTAGAGTAACAGTAAAAATATTTATTTTCCAAAATAAGAACTCCTTTTATTTATTTCCTTTATCTTCGTTTTTTCCTGATGATCTTGTTGCTTGTCCCTCGTCTGACAACTGTTCTTCTGGTATCTCAGGACGACCACCTTCACCGTTAGATGATTGGGTATATGAAGAATTAAAAGGAATAGCATATTGATTAACATTGAGTACCAATGCTTCAAAACGAAGTTTATTATATGCAACATAAGGATCATCACCTAATGCACACATATAATCCATTTTCCCAATACCAAACGCACTAGCGTCTTTCATTCTATTTATATAATCATCTCGATTGTATTGAGTCTGATCAAAAATCTGCAAATGAACTCCATCGGTAATGTGATTTTTAATCCAATAATTTAACCAAGATTCAATACGTCTAAGATATACTGACATCTTACCCAAATCATTAGCATTCGAATACTTTATACCGTTTGCATTACTTGAATCACCTGAACTTACAATAAGTCTGTTAATACCTGCATTTGCAAACAAATTGTTCATTGCTTTATTCAGGTTATCCGTGTCTGTGGCAGATGTTGACTTCTCAAAATCTATGACTTGAGAAGATTCGTAAGGTGTCGTTCCCCAACCAACTAGGTCTGGTAAAATCTCTTTAATTATTGCATCAAACTGATTTACCAATTCTAAGCTGATTGCAAAATCATCTACATTATCTGAATCCATAAGTGGGATTTTATTTAAGATTAACTTATAGTTCTGCAATTCCTCTTTTGCAGCAACGAGATTTTCTGTATCAAGAAGATTTAATAATGATTTGAATAAAGGCAAGAAGTAGGGCAGTGGTACATAAAACTCATCATCCGTACTTGCAATAAGTGTTAATGTATTTTCTGGTGGAAGTCGAAAATATTGATAATCTCTACCACTAGATTTATATTGATTGTAACCATCAATGAACACTCGATCCCATACACCAACTCCATCATTATTGACACCTGTGATAAAATCTTTATTATTTGATTTATCAAAAAACGAGGCATCAAAATATGTTATCCATTCTCCTTCTTGAGTCTTACCATAGATACGACAATACTGAACATCTAATGGCATAAGGAATATTCCATTTTCGTCATCACCACTCATCCAGCCAACATACATACCATCACGAATAGTATTAGAAACGACATTTTGTAATTCTTGTGCCATATTAAAATGATGGAATATTTTTAATACTTTTTCATAATTTTTAAGCTGCTTATCAGGATCAAAATCTTTTGTATAATCTGCAAGAACTGTAATATTATATGTATAGAGTGGCATAGTAGAGAAGTAAGATATCATCTGCTTATATAGCATTGATACTCTAGTTAAGAAACGAGATACTTCACGAATATTATCTATATTATTAAGAGGTGACTGTACGTACTGGTCTAGTAAGTCTCGTGTATACTGAGTGTAAGTTTTGGAAACTGTCTTAGAAACATTCCTCTGTAACAATTCCTGAAATTTAGCAAAATTTATTTTCTGCGCTCGTTTGCGTTCTACTTCATAACCAGACTCATCAGTTTTTGTATAAACCTTTTGTACTATAGGTTGCTTTGTATTTTTTGTATTACTCAAATTGTGTGATATACCTCCTTTCTTAAAATCTTGTCACTTTTTTTGGTGCTCTTATTGAGAAAAGCTTTGTTATATCGGATGGGGATTGGGTGCGCTTTTTCTGCTTTAATCTAATCTGATCAACTACATAGTAGTTATACTCAAGACTGCTATAACGGTCTTTACGCATACCAGATTTCTCTTTAACTTTAATAAGACCATTAACCACATCATGATCCAAGTTTATTAATTCTTCAATTAGAGCAGATGTTTGATAGTATGGGAGTTTTAATTGCATCTTCATATTGTCGGATAGTTTATTATATCCTTTTATTACCTTAGACCATCTATCTTCCATATCTGTCTCACTCATAAGTAGATTGATATATCCATTCTGTAATGCTGCACGTAATGCGAGGCACATATCATTATTTTGTTTTGCACTTGCCTTAATAGCATAAACACATTTATTAGCATCTTTCACTTTACATCTTGAAGCAAGATCATCATTATTTATAACAGTCATTGCTTTATATGTACATCCGTACAGAGGATCATATCTATCTTGCATACAGAAGTCTAAAATTGCTTGTCCAATACCTGAGCAGTCAAGACCTAAATAATCCATATCATATTGATAAAAATATCTCATTATACGCAGTCCAAGTTCTTCGGTTAATAAACCTTCCTTTGTGTCTATGTGAGATATATTACTAATTGGGTAATTGTCATTTGAAAATATGCATTGATTTATTATAAGTGCAGAAGCATCGTTGTCATGTTTTTTAGAAGCTAATAACGCTACATCGACAGAAAGAATTCTTTTTTCATTTATTTGCTTTTTTGGTATTTGAGAACCTGTTTCTTTATAAAACTCTAGTGGATGTAAACTGTCTTGTAGAATACGTTGCTTATTTAATATATTAAAATTAAATAGGGCATCCGCAGAAGAACCATAGAATTTTCCTTCATACTCCATCATAAATGAGATGTCGTTAAAATCTGGATCTGCCATAACATTTTCTATTGTTTCACGCATCATAATATTAGATGCAATAGATAATTGATAAGGAAGATCACATGCAAAGAATTTAGAATCATCTTTTAACATATTTATAGTATAGCCTTTAAGCATGGAATATAATTCGCTTTGGCGATACCACGCTGAACTTAAAAACAATTTTTGCCCTACTTCAGCGAGATGGGCATATTCAGGCTTGCTTAAATATCCAGGAGATCGTGGGGCATTTAACATTGGTACAAAAATATCATCAATAATATGCTTTGGAACAAGTCTGCTTTCGTCAATTCATATGTTATCTTAATAGTTTTTTATCTATTAATTCTTATAATTTCTTATAAGTTCAGCATACATTTTCACCCTCGTTTAACGTTAGGAGAGTAACTTTCACTCTGATTATTCTATAAATAATCGTGTTGGACACTCGTGGCAGGATTATATTTATTCACCTACTATGCGTTACAATACTTATTTACCTTTCGCAATTAAATAAGTTATCTCGGTATTAGCATATTAAATAACAACGTAGCTTTCACCGATTTTGTCCAATTACAACTATATATTTCTATATAGCCAGACAATTGTTTATCAAAACGTTACATCTTGCTCCTCTGGCATTTTCATTTGCCACCCTACAAACCAGAAACGAACCATTTTTAAACCATACACCACAGTCATTTTGACCAGTGCTAGTTCGTTCTATTTCCATTCTTAACATAGCCGATCTATGCATAAAATCATCGGTTATCTTGCCTACCAATTCCTTACTTTGTTTAAAAGTTGCAGAACTTACAACTATTTTTGTACCTGGATATAAAATACACTTTATTACTGAAAACAGGGCTACCAAGAAAGTCTTTCCAATTCCTCTACAAGCAATAAAGCAAAATGAATCAGAATGTACCATCGCCCAAATTAAAATTTTTTGAAAGGTTTTGAGAAAATTAGGAGTATCTGGAAATAAATAATCACTACAGAAATGATGTGGATTAGCTCGATAATAGGATGCTCTTTGAGCAACCGTATTCATAATCCTGCTAGTACGATCTTCCCTAATCTGTTTATCTGTTAATTTTTTACCCATAAGCATTTAGACCTCATCTTTTCCAAATACTTTTTCATACATGGTTTCATCTACAGAATCATCATCATCTATGTTTTGGGGTCGTTCTACAGAATATTGCTTAACATATTCATCATATTCCTTTGAATAACCACCGTCTAAACCTAAAGCTCGCATTAAACTTCCTTTAAACCATACCCTTAAAAACTTACCGATATTATCAGGGTCGGCAAATTCACCTTGGGCTTCTGGTATAGGTGACTCCAACTCCCATTTTTCAATGAGCTGTCCAAAAGTAAGACTATCAGTAGCAGCGTTACCAACATTCTGACGTGGTTGAAGGTTTGCACCATTCATAAGGTCGTTCAATGACTTTATTAATTTATCAGTATCTTTTCCTACTTTCTGTGCTTTCCAAATCTCTAACTGCTTAAAACATATCTGTATAATATAAGTTTGCTGACTCTTACTATTAACTTCTGTTCTTGAGCACCAATCGTCATATTGGTCTTGTAAATACAAATAGTCCTCTGATGTAAAACCAGATCCAAATATTTTAATAATTTCTTTTCTAGGTGTTCTTTTAGAAGTAAGTTGTAAGGTTTGTTCGTCCTCATCCGAAAATACAGAATCAGCGAAAGTAAGACCTCTCCAATTTTGATTTCCTAATGATCTAACCATTACAATAAGCTGTTGTGCGGCAGTACCACGCAATTTTTCGTTTACTCCTTTAGACAAACTTTCAATCTGAGCATTATAATCTTTTTCATTAAAATACCAATTAAGTTGTCTAAATGTATCTATTGTTTTTTGTCTATCGTCAATACGAGTTCCATCATCTGAAAATGAAGTACACATATCAAGTATGCATTCTTTACATGCAAAACGTTCAATCTTATCTACAGAATTATTAGAGCCATAAAAACATCTGACTGACTTCCATTTCCCACAATGAGGACAATATATATAGTCACCGTTGAGAATATGATTGTAATCTATGGCTAACTCGTGGTAAGCCTGTTTTACTGCATTTACACTAAGACGCTTAATATCCTCATCAGTTTTTGCTTGTTTTAAATTAGCCAAAGTATCACCTTCTTCCTTTTTATCCAAATAAATTAAGCACTTAGCTGTAAGCCAAGTGCTTTTCTCATAATATCTTCAATTTTCTCTATGTCATAATACCAAATTTCCAATAAATCAATATTATGTAATTTTGAATAATCACGCTTCCGATTATCATGTTCTTGTTGTATTTTAAACTGTTCTTTTCCACCAAAATATTTAATAGGTTTTTTATGCTGTTTTCCTTGAAATTCTATTAACAAATTATATTTTGGTAAATAAAAGTCATATGTTAAAACTCTTCCTTTCATTCCTTTTAAATCTTCAAAGAATTTTTGCGGAATATATTCTATTGAATTATCATCAAGAAATTGTTTAATTTTATTTTCCCCAAGTGAACTTGTGCAATGTCTACATCCATGACCATTTGTTAAATGAGATGGTTTCATATAAAATATACCATTGCATAATAAACATCTACATTTCATTTTAGTTGTACTATCAATATACTCATCCATAATTTCTATATCTGGATTAATTTTATGAATTCTTTCAATAAATTCTTCTGTTGTAGGAATTAAATTTCCATTACACTTAGGACAACCAGTTCTATATTTTGATGTTTTGGTAACTAAGTGACATGGAGACACTTCCCATTCATGATTACAAATTTTACATTTAAATCGTGCATGTTTGTGCATTGATTTATATTTAGAAATTAATTCTATGTTAGGATTATACTTTTCTAGCATTTCAATAAAATCAGTTTCTGTCTTTTTTATATGATTTGTACACATAGGACATCCAGTTCCATTCATAACTCTATATGGCTCACTTTCCCACACATATCCATCTTTCATACATTGAAATTTAATTTTCGTTTTTGCATTAACATATTTCTCCAATGCGATAATATTTCCATTATGAGTTTCATTTAGCTTTGACAAAAAATATTCATTTGTATATCTCGTAGCAGATGATCTTTTAGCAATTCCACATTTTGGACAACCCCTAATGTGTTTACCAGTCATTTCTTTTGGAATTCCATCCCAAATGTTTCCACATGTTAAACATTCGCATTTTATTTTTTCAAAAGCACCTTTATATAATCCAATTACTTTTATTTCTGGATGTTTTTCTTTCATTTCCAATATAAAATCTTCATGTGTTTTCTTTTTTGACATTTAACATTTCTCGCTTTCCACTCGCAAAACCAATTAAAAATAGAGTGAGAGAGTAGTGCGAGTATCTACTATACCTAAGATGATCAGTCAAAGGCTTCTCACTCCATAATTCCAACTATCTGCAACCGAAACAGTAACAATCCTCTCATAGTTGGCTATATATTTATTCTCTTTTTAAATTTCATCACAACATAAAAATAAACTTGACCAATTCGACATATAGCGATAAAATATAACAAAAATGTATTGGAGGTATTTTGTTATGGTAAAAGTTAAAAATATAAACGGTACATCAAAAGATAAATATTCAAATCCTAAAGGGTATTCTTCGTGGCTAGATTATTGGAAAAACAATTCTATATTTGTTACTCTTGACAAGTGTGCTTGCATAGGATGTTCAAATAAGGCAAAAGTAGGAGCACATGTTAGAAAAACAAACGGAGACAACAAATGGTACATAGTTCCATTATGCTATGAGTGCAATAAGAACACCGAACCATTTAATGTAGATGAAGATTACTTGATAGAAGTAAATAAAGAAAATACCGTTGATTTATGGTAATAGTATAATTAAATGGAGAGTTGACAATTACTCTCCATTTTTTGTATATAAAACCATTTGTACAAACATTTTGAATGTTTTGAAAGTGAAATTCACTTCATTTAGCACACCCACTGCGCATCGAACACAGGTTAAGCGTTTTGGAGACGCTTTTCTAGCCAATAGATAGGTGCATAAAATATAAAGCTTAAACCTACAAAATCCGTCCCTAATACCATTATATAGAAAATCTGCGCAATATATAAAATACAATATATACAAAATGCACAACAAAAATTTGAAATATAATGTAATTATGGACATTTTTCATAAATTATGATATAATACAAAAATTGAGGAGGTATTAATTATGGAAGAATTTATTAAATGGATCATTGAAAACAAAGAAATTGCAATATTATTACTTGTAACTGTTAGCATATGTATTCCAATAAGTATGCGTTTTAGAAAAACAATAATTAATAATAACAATAAAAAAATTACAAATAACTATCATAATGAAACAAACAATAATTCAAGAACTTATAATCCACCAAAACAAAATCCACCAAGACAAAATTCATTCGCTACAAAAACAGAAATTCAAAGTATTAGGCTGTATTCTACTGGTAAAAAAGGTAAAGTCTATACTGACAAATTTTACAAACAAATAAATCATAATTTCGGAATAGAAATTTTGCTAAAGAATAATACGAATGTACAACAAAATGTTAAAGTTGGATGGTGCATATATAAAGATGGTTCAGAAATTGTGAAGGGGACTTTTAATAAAAAAATTAATGCAAATTCAACAGCCACTAATGATTTTTATGTAAAAGAAGAAAGTTTTAAAAGACTTAAATCAGGAAAATACAAATCGCAGTTCTGGGTAAATGATAAAAGAGTACAAAAAGTTTATTTTTACATCTTAAACAAATAGAAGAGAGGATTCATTATGAACATACCAACAAACCCTAAGAAAGCACCACTTGAAATGAAAAGTATAAAATTGTATTCGACAGGATTAAAGAAAGTTTTTACCAATCATTTTTATAAATCTATGAATCATAACTTTGGCATAGAGATTACTATCAGAAACAATACGAATAGAATGCAAGAAATGAAAATTGGAGGTTGCGTATATAATAGCAATAAAAATCCTGCTGTAAAATGGATAAGCAATAAAAAAATTAATCCTAATAGCAATGCATGTTATGATTATTATGTAAAAGAACAAACTTTTAATACTATGAAACCAGGAAAATATACAGTGATCTTTTGGATAAATGACAAAAAAGTAAAGGAAGCTTCATTTACCATTACATATAAATAATATTCGAAATGTTTAAGCTGCCGATAAATTTTATCGGCAGTTTTATAATACGAATAATAATAATTTTTCAATTTCTCCACACACTAATCAAAACATCTAAGGAGAACGCCCATGAACACATCATACAAAACAGCAATCCAATTTCAAGATTTATATATCCCAGTAAAAATGTTAAAAATATCACACAACAATTCCATAGAGCTTAATCAACTCTGCAAAGACTCTAAAGAAAGAGTACGTTACATCAAATTCTGTCCATCTTGTAACAAGGAAATAACAAATTCAGATATAGTAAAGGGATATAAATATGCAGAAGATAAATATATTGTCTTAAAACAATCCGACATAGATTCAATCACATCGAATCAAGACAGAACACTTTCAATAGAATATTTCTGTAAACCTAAAGAAATATCAAGTCTTTTAATAGATAAATCATATTATCTAATTCCAGAAATGGAATCAGAAATAGCATACGAACTTCTTCGTAAAGCTATGATTACAAATAGGGTAGTAGCCGTCACCGAAATAGTGTTAGGCACTAAACAAGAATTAGTAGCTTTATTTCCTGATAAACATTGTATTATTGCAACTATACTATTTTATGAGAATGAAATAAATGAGTTACCACCAATAATGAAACATAAAACTGATAAGCAACAACTTGACAATCTCAAACAAGATATTATAGATAATACAAAAGATTTTAATTGGAATTCACATTATGATAAATATCAACTTAAACTAAGAAAATTAATATTTGAAAAAATTCCAAAATGATAGCGTCTTTCTCATTGTCTCCTCAAAGACCGAGCTTTCATCTAAGCTGCATAGGACACATCCTATTGTTACAACAGTACCAATCCGAAGACTGCAAAGGACATAGGGCGGTAGTAAGTGTTGAGCTTACACACCTAAGTTCCGTATGCATCCAGAAAATAAGCTTTCACGTCAGGTTTACCGCATAATAATAAAATCAGCATAAAGCACTAACTAGCTGACATTGGACTGTACACATCCAGCTTTTTATAATAGAATGCATTGTGCACTCGCATCCCATTCATGCTTATTGAGTGTTCTCATTCCTAACTCGTACTTGATATACGTCAAATGCATGATATGTATATGAGCAACCGTTTACCATATTATTCTCCACGTATTTTCAGTCTTCGGAGCAAAAAACTTCTCGATAAGGTTTTATATCTCTTATCCGATAGACCGCCCAGCAGTCATTCGCTAATGTTCATCTTTGACGTAAATGGAGACGAATTCACTATAGAACCATCAGAGCATTTAGTAGCTTTCACAAGCTTAGATATACCGCATTAAGGTTTCGTGCGCACTAGAGTTGCTATAAAAGTCGGCTCTACCAAAATGCAGTAGTAGGTCTTACAATGCTACATGAATAGCAAATGCCAAGATGTGATATTTATATATCCTCTGTTCGGTTTATATGTGTATTTATTTTCTTATTTTTGGATATTTTGACAGAAATTGTCGTGATATGATATAATGTTTCATAAGGTTCTACTAAAAACGGTAGGACGGTTCTCTCCAATCTGGGAGTACAAGCCCAGTCTACATAGATGGTAATTGTGCCGTAGTTCAGAAAGGAGATTTTTTGCCAATGATAACTTTGTCATATGAGGCATTGATTGCACTTGTCGCATTATGCGGTGGTGTAGGATATATGCTCGGTAGAGATATACAGAAAGCAAAAAAGTAATCGTCCACTGCCAATGGAATAACGATTACTTTTGCTTAGTCAAAATAATTTATTAATTTCAGAGCAACCGTCTTGCTTTACGGTGGCATCTTTTTTGAATTATCTTTAATTCCCTTGTATTGTAACACATATTGAAAGGGGGTGCAAGAAAAATATTACTTAGAAACAACGGAGGTTTTGTATATGAAATCATTTATAGAAATTTTAAAAATAATTCTTCCTGCATTTATAACAGGTATATTTACCTTTATTGTGACCAAATATAATTATAATAAGAATGTTCCTTTAGATAATATGAAGATTGCATATAATAGAATCTATTATCCTTTGTATAAGATTATAAACAATAATAAGGAATATAATAAAAAAGATATAGATGATGTTATAAACAATATATCAACTTATATGAATGATTATAATATCAAATATATTGATAGATCCACACATCAATCATATATAATATTAAAAGACAATCCCAATAAATATAACTACTATAATTTCAAAAACAACATATATGATAGAAACTCATATCTACGCAGAAGATTAGGATATCTTGAACCTAATTTTATACAGAGTGTTATGTATTTATCTAAAGATGATAAGTTCATATTTTTCTGTGGAGTAGATGGACTAATTATTTATATGTCATTTATAATTGCAGCTTTATTTAATAATGAAAGTGTGATCTACAAATATGCATTTGTATGCGGAGCGGTATTCTTAGTTATTTTTCTTATTAAGATTATAATTAAAGAGATAGGTATTCTAGGGGATAGAATTATTAAATTTGGTTGTTATGTGAAAAAATGTTGGAATAAGAAGAAGTGTTAGACGAAAACTTCATCGGCATCTTCGGTGTCTTCACGGATGACATACATCTGAGTAGTTTCGGAAGGATTATTTATTTTCTTCGTCAGTAACATTAGAATTTTTGCTTCTTAGAGCATTGATTTTATTCATAACCTCTGCTTTGGTCTGTTTGCGGCAGTAAAATTCTCTAGTTGTTTCAGTGGATCGATGATTGGCAAGCTCGGCTGCTAATGCTAAATCACCAGTTTCTTCATATACAAGATTTAGCCTAGTCTTACGCTGGCAATGAGGTCTATAGTCAGAAATTCCAATAATTTCGCCATATTTCTTCATTCTATCTCTAATTGCACTGTCACCCATAGGTTTATATTCTCCATTGTATTTTGTAATTAACAATGAATCACATTCCAAGTGGTCATAATCATTCTTTCTCATTTCAAGCCATTCTTGAATAAGTTCTTTTGCAACATCTCCGAAAACTACCTGTGTACGGTATCCTTCCTTCTCCCTTATATCTACGAACATGTTATTCTCTAAATCAAGTTTAGATAATTGTAACCTTAATAATGCACCAATTCTATTTGCTGAGTCAAAACTTACCTCAAATAAAATTTGATCCTGAATTGAATACTTATCATTTTCAGATAATTCTCTACGGATTGTTTGAACCTGTTCTTCTGTAAGAAAATAAGAATTCAAAATATGTTCCTCATTAGCTTTCTTCATTCTATCAAGCTTCCCATCAAAAGGGTGATACTTAACAAAACCACGCTTCATAGACCAAATATAGAATGAACTAACAGCAGAGATTTTCATGTTAATAATCTTTTTATGATTCAGAAGTGTTTCCTGGCAGAACATAATATAGTTCTCCATAATATCAACGGCATTCTCCATAAACTCATCTGAATATAAATCTAAATCACCATAGTTTTCACCTAACCACATAAGAAAATGACGAAACAATCCTTCATATCTTTTATATGTAGTATCTTTAACATCCTGATTTTTTATAATATTTGATTGGAGATATTTCTTGTATTTCTTCAAGTTATCAGGATTTATGAATTTCTCCTTATCCTTGGTAAAATATTTTACCCTTGTTACATGTGCCACTAAATCACTTCCTTTCATAACAAAATAGCGAGATAGTAGTTACTCAACTAAATCGCTATTATAAATATTTAATATAATTAGTGGGCAGGGTTGGACTCGAACCAACGAAGCCGAAGCACCCGATTTACAGTCGGGAGTAATTGCCGCTATACGACCCACCCATACAAAAAGAGTGTGCAGCATAACACCACACACTCTAAAAATTAAAATCCAAAAGCCTTCAATATCTTCTGAATATCTTCATGGCTCAATTCATCACTAGAGTAGTAAGAATAACTCATATAAGAGTCGCTATCTGACTTACTGGCAGTAAATCCGTGAGTATTTCCATCTTCGTCTTCAGAAGTATGTAAATAAGTCTCATCATGACAATTACAGTTTTCACAATCACCATCGCAGTCATCTTCCTGACCAAACAGAATAACTTCCTTATCCTCATTTACACAATAATCAATGATATTCTGCTCAATATCACCATCCATATCAATGTAGAAAATATCTGTCTTATCAAGAACACCAAAGTCCTCAATAGGAATAACAGTGATTACGCCACCATCATCAACTGATACTAAATATTCGCCTATATTCATATAGTCTACAAGATCAATCTCTTTAATACTTGTCTCATCAAGTCTAATAAGATTGTCAAGAATGTACTCTGCAATTTCTTTATTTACGACTACACCAACTGTTTTATCAGTATAATATAATCTATTGATATAAATAGAGATAATGTCATCAACTTTGTCTTCAAGATCAATCATCTGAATGTCTTCATATTTATTTTTCTTCAAACAATTCACGACCTTTCAGATTAGAGCTGCTTTGCAGTCTTACTCATCTTAAATGTAATTTCCTGATGAGCAGGAGTTACGTATGTTTCACCAGCTCTTTCACCTAACATAATCTTACCTGTTCTTTCAGGAACTGTCTTAACCTTAAACTTACCAAGTTTACCAACAGGAACTGACTCTGTAGTATCAGCCTTTAATGTATCTGTAATAACATCTGCAAATGTGTCAAGGACAACAGCGATGTCACCTTTCTTAGCTCCTTCAATTCTTTCTGCGATTGCGTTTATAACTTCATTTTTTACCATTTTTAAAAAATCTCCTTTATTTTCATTTAATATATTTTTATGAAACAGGTGGGGTGACATTCCCACATCTCCAACTAGGGTGACGGCTGCCC
>ERZ779992.859-NODE-859-length-18886-cov-2.341140_pt1 | contig 18886 bp, 15 predicted proteins | sample MGYA00511934_ERZ779992 | MGnify/ENA primary metagenome ERZ779992 (study PRJEB29588, sample SAMEA2163248) | human gut metagenome | biome: human gut; feature: human-associated habitat; material: faeces | place: Denmark | collected 2008/2010 ...
CAACAGCACTTCGTGCGATTGAGATTGAAGCAGATGCCATTTTGTTAGCAAAATCTATTGATGGTGTCTATGATAGTGACCCTGCAGTGAATAAGGATGCAGTGAAATACGATAGTATCACAATGGAAGAAGTACTAGATCAGAAATTAGGAGTTATCGATCTGACAGCAACTATTATGTGTCTTGAGAATAAGATGCCATTTGCTGTATTTGGATTAAATGAAGAAAACAGTATTGAGAATTTAATGAAAGGTAAATTCAACGGAACTTATGTAACCGTTTGATAAATTAGGAGGACGAAAGAAACATGTTAAAACAATTTGAAGACAAGATGCAGAAATCTTTAGACAGTATGACGAATGACTTTATGACAATCCGTGCAGGACGTGCAAACGCGTCTGTACTTGATAAAGTTGCTATTGATTACTACGGCACAATGACGCCTGTCCAACAGGTAGGTTCAATCTCATCACCTGAACCGAGATTACTTGTTATTCAACCTTGGGACGCAAGCGTTTTAAAGGAAATCGAAAAGGCAATCAATGCGTCTGACATCGGTATAGCACCACAAAATGACGGTAAGGTTATAAGACTTAACTTCCCTCCGCTGACAGAGGAAAGAAGAAAAGAGCTTGTTAAAGATATAAGAAAAATGGGAGAAGAATCAAAAGTATCTGTCCGTGCAGTTAGAAGAGAAGGAATGGATATAGCAAAAGCTGAACAAAAAGATGGTGGCATGACAGAAGATGAATTAAAATCAATGGAAGATAAAATTCAAAAATTAACAGATAAAAAGGTTGCAGAAATAGACCAAATGATAGAAAACAAAGAAAAAGAAGTAATGAGTGTATAAAAACAAAGCACAGAGTTAGATAAAATTGAAACTCTGTGTTTTATTTTTATTAGGAAAATGTCGAAATATGTCGAATAGGGTCGACATTAGACGAACGATTTTTCTTGCTTTTCTAGGCTATATGGTGTATCATTAATTAAGTAGCTTTTTACTAAACAAAAACAAAGAAAGGGGAAGAAAAACGTGAAGAACTTAGGAATCTACTATGGTGCTACGCTTTTAGATGAAACGGATTTAGTAGAGTCAAAAAATAAAAATAGGATCATATTAGAGTATTATAAGAACAAAAAACGTTCTATAAAAATATTAAAACCAAAGATTTCTTACGGAGTAACCATTGTTAAAAAAGAATATGAAAAAGACAGAATTAAATTAGAAACAAAAGAAGTTACACAAATATCCACTAATGAAAATAAAGTACGAAGCATCATCGAATTGCTAAAAACATACAAAGTAACACCAATAGCACTTAATGATGTTTTAGCAGATTTACTAAAGCAACCAGAATTTCAAGAAAGTTAAACATCAAGTAATGCCAAAAAAAGTGGCATTATTTTTTTAACAAAAATCACTTTACTTTTAAACAATCTTGTTGTAAAATATTAGCATATTAAAAGAAAAGGAGCAGGGATGTATTGATGACCAATAATTGGTTTAACAGAACTGTTGATGAAACAGTAAACGAACTTAAAACAAATGAGGAGAGTGGGCTTACCACAGAAGAAGTAAACACAAGGAAAGAAAAATATGGGCTAAATGAATTAGCCAAAAAAAAGAAGAAAAGTACTTTTGTAAAGTTCTTAGAGCAATTTAAAGACTTTATGATAATAGTGCTTATTATTTCGGCCGTAATTTCTGGAATTGTTGGAGTAAAACAAGAAGGACTTTCAGGTATGACAGATACAATTATAATTTTAGTAGTTATAATTGCAAATGCAATAATTGGAGTTTTGCAGGAAAACAAAGCAGAAAAATCTTTAGAGGCATTACAAAAATTAAGTAGCCATGTTGCAAAGGTTATGAGAAATGGTAAATTACTTACAATTCCATCAAGAGAGTTAGTTCCAGGTGATGCTGTAATTTTAGAAACAGGAGATTATGTTCCAGCAGATTTAAGAATAATAGAAGCAGTAAATTTAAAAGCACAAGAATCAGCATTAACAGGAGAATCTGTACCAGTTGAAAAAATGGCAGCAAGAATTGAAGACGAAAAAGTTGGAATTGGCGATAGAATAAATATGCTATTTGCTTCAAGCTTAATTACATATGGTAGAGGAAAAGCCATAGTTGTTGAAACAGGTATGAATACTGAAGTTGGTAAAATTGCAAATATAATTAATTCAGCAGAAGAAGGGGAAACTCCACTTCAAATAAAATTAAATAAACTTGGAAAAACACTTGGAATAGTTGCATTAATTATATGCTTTGTGATTTTTGGAATAGGTTTATTATATGGTAAAGATGTAATAGAAATGTTCCTAACAGCAGTTAGCTTAGCAGTTGCAGCAATACCAGAAGGTTTGCCTGCAGTATCAACAATAGTTTTAGCAATAGGTGTTCAAAGAATGGTAAAGAAAAATGCAATAGTAAAGAAACTACCAGCAGTTGAAACACTAGGAAGTGCAACTGTAATCTGTTCAGATAAAACAGGTACATTAACCCAAAATAAAATGACAGTTGAAAAAATTTACTATAACGATAAAGTTTTTAAAGTAAAAGATTTCAAAAGAGACTTATGCGACGAAGATTTAAACAAATTAATATATGCAAGTATGTTGTGTAATGATACAAAAATAACAGAAAGCGATAAGTTAGCAGGAGATCCAACAGAAACAGCTTTAGTCGATTTAGGCTTTAAATTAGATTATGAAGGAACTCTATATGGGCAATATCCACGTGTGCAAGAAATTCCATTCGACTCAGATAGAAAATTAATGACAACAGTAAATGAATCAAATGGAAAGTACATAGTTTACACAAAAGGTGGTGTAGATGAACTTCTTGCAAGATGTACAAAATATATAATAAATGGAGAAATAAAAAACGACCTAAAAGAATTCAAAGAAAGAATTAAAGAAGTAAATAATGAAATGGCAAGTTCAGCATTAAGAGTTCTTGCAATGGCATACAAAGAGCTAGACCATAAACCTACAAATGAAGAAATGAATTCAATGGAATCAGACTTAATTTATATAGGAATGGTAGGTATGATAGACCCACCAAGACTAGAAGTAAAAGATGCAGTTGCAAAATGTAAAAAAGCAGGAATAAAAACAGTAATGATTACAGGAGATCACAAAGTAACAGCAATAGCAATTGCTAAAACATTAGGAATATTGGAAAATGAGGATGAAGCAATAACAGGATTAGAACTTGAAGAAATGAGCCAAGAAGAGCTAGAGAAAAATGTACGTAAATATTCAGTTTATGCAAGAGTATCACCAGAGCATAAAGTAAGAATAGTAAAAGCATGGCAAGCAAATGGCGAAATAGTTGCCATGACAGGAGATGGAGTAAATGATGCACCATCACTAAAAATTGCAGATATAGGTTGTGCAATGGGTGTTGTTGGAACAGACGTAGCAAAAGAAGCAGCAGATGTAATTCTAACAGACGATAACTTTGCAACAGTAGTTTCAGCAGTAGAAGAAGGACGTCGTATTTATGATAACATACTAAAAGCAATACAATTTTTACTATCAAGCAACATAGGAGAAATAGTAACATTATTTGTAGCAATACTAATAACACCATGGTTATCAAGCAAATTTGGAATAGATATTAACCTAATACAAACATTATTACCAATTCATTTATTATGGATAAACTTAGTAACAGATTCACTACCAGCTTTAGCATTAGCAGTAGACCCAGCAGAAGCTGATGTAATGGAAAGAAAACCATTAAAACATAAAGGACGGAGTATTTACAAAAGGAATGACATGGAGAGTAATTTACCAAGGTATAATGATAGGGCTTATAACACTTGCAGCATTTGTACTAGGTTTAAGTACACCAAATAGAACACCAGAAGAAAAAGTTATAATAGGTCAAACAATGGCATTCTATGTGCTTGCATTATCAGAACTAGTACACATATTTAATATAAGAAATAACCATAAATCAATATTCAAATCAAACCCATTCAACAATGGAAAACTAATACTAGCCCAAATAGTATCAGCATCATTAATGTTTATAATACTATTCACATCACACCTAAGAGAAATTTTTAGTATAACATTATTACCAAAAGAACACATCTTTGAAATAATATTACTAGTATTTTCACCAATAGTAATAGTTGAATTATTCAAATTATTAAAAATAAATGGAAAAGAATAAAGGTATTGACAAGATTTACAATATATGATAAAAATTTAAATATCTTCGAGGGAGCTAAGCAAACAGCAAGGCTCCCATTTTTTAGAAAAGGAGAAAAGCTATGAAAATTGAAACAAAACTCGCATTTAAGAATTTGTTAAAAAATAAAAAAAGAACAATATTTACATGCATTTCACTAATATTATGTTCAACGCTTATTTTAACAACAATAATGTTAATATCTAGTATAAGAAACGGAGTTTCTGAAAGTTTCAATACTGAGTATAATGACTATCATTTTATTCTAAATAGCTTATCTCCTGAACGTTTTAACATAGTAAAGAGTAAACCGTATATAGATAAAATATACATACAAAAAAGTGAAGGTTCACCAATGGAAATGGTAGATTCATCATATGTACCAACAGGTAATATAAAAGTATATTTGAAATATGATAATATAAAAAATGTGTGTAAGTATTCTAATTATATAATTTCAGGCTTAAACTTATCGGAAAATGAAGCAAAATTTATTAAACAATTTTGTGGCTTTAATAAACAATTGCTTACTGCAAATGGTTTTATAGATGTTGAACCTAATATAAATAATGATGGTTTTGCAGATTGCAAAATGAGATTAAACTATTCCTATATAATTAACATTATGATAATTGTAACAATAGGAGCATTTTCTATTTTCTTTATAATTATCTTATATAATGCATTTTTGATAACAATTAATGAGAGAAAAAGAGAATATGCAGTATTAAACAGCGTTGGCGGAACAGAAGGACAAGTACTAAAAATGATTTTTACAGAAGCAATTTTTATGGGAAGTATTGGTATAGTAATAGGTTTTATACTTGCAATATTTATTGCAAACAGTATTTTATGTGGTGTAAATAGTATATTAAATAGTGCAGGATATTATTTTAAACTTACAATTACTGCGAAATATATGGTACTTGCAATTTTGCTAATTGCTATAAACATTTATCTATCAGTTCTAATTCCAAGTGTAAAGGCAAGCTCAACATCTGTAATTCAAGGAATAAGAAATAATAAGCAAATAAAATACAAAGGTAAAAACTCTATTCTAGAAAAGATATTACCAATTGAAGGCAAACTTGCAATAAAAAATATAAAAAGAAATAAAAGTAAATATAGGTTAATTACGTTACTTCTTATAATATCAATAACATCATTTATAGCAATGAGTACATACCTTAAGTATGAAAAAGAAACAGCAGATATTGCTACAGAATATGATGTCGACGCAGGTTTTTGGGCTACCTATAAAGATTATGAAACAATATTAAAAGAATATGAGAAAAAATACAATAAAAAATTAGAAATCATTAAATATCATATACTATGGAATGAAGATTTTTTGGTTGAACCAACAGATGCGGTTTTAGAAAATACTTTTTGTTCTAAAAACATTGATAATACAAAAAGCGTTAGGATACGTATTATTGCTTTAGAAGATACTGAATATAGTAAATATATAAAAGAAGTAAATGGTAAATACGGTGATTTTATAATTTATAACACAATAAATATTTCTACACGAGAAGAAAACGAAAATAAATATGAATATGTTTCAGCATTTAAAGAAAATAGTAATTTAAAATTGAAACTGGTGGACGTAATAGTATTAGCAGATTTTATTACAGATTACAATATCATTGATGAAAGTATTTTAAATGGAAAATATATTTTAACAGATAAAATTGTAGATGGATTTAAGGAAGTAAAAAATGATAACATACCTACATTATTCATGAATTTGGAAACATTTGAAAGATTGGATAAATATATAAATGAAACAAGCGAAGATATATTCAAAAGGACTTTTTGGTTATACAATGACGATACTTTACACATAAAAATTAAATGTGATAACATAATAGAATTTAAAAACTTTATAGATGAAGTTAATAAAAGTAGAGAAGATAAAATATGGATAGATTATTATACTTTGGAAAACCAAGAAAAGTTAATCTATATAAACATAGTAGAACTATTGTTAAGAACCATTATGATAGCAATAATAACAATAGGCATTGCAAGTACAATAAATATAATGAATGCTAGTTTATGCGAAAGAAAAGAAGATTTTAAAATTTTACATAGAGTAGGTGCAACCAAGAAAGACATTAGAAAAATTCTAGTGTATGAAACAGTTGTTATGTTTATAAAAGCAACAATTATTTCAGCTATAATATCAGTACCTATAATATGGGGTATTATAAAACACATGGAAAACGTAATAACATTAAACAAAATCCTAGTACCATTTGGAAGTATAGGAATATACTTAGCAATAATGCTTGTAATAATGCTAATTATAACCGCATATTCGAGCAAAACAATAAGAATAGAAAGCATTTAAAATTTGCAAAGTTAACATAAGTATGGTATAATTAAACATATAAACTTTTGCAAAGGAGATGTTAGAGTGACATCAACTAACGATGTTCTGTTGCTAGACAGAATACGAGAAACCACACATCAAAAGCTTGATAAAACTCGGTACGATACAACATTAGTAAGAAACACGACAAATTGTTACTCTTATGCAATGGGAAGCACGGTAAGTTGTTTAAACCTTTACAGAGTAGGAGCAATATCAGGAAGAAAGCCACTTGAAGAACCATACTTTTCAACAGGAGAAATTATTAAATTGTTATATGAAGATTTCAAAGAAATCGATTTAACGATTGAAAGATCTTCTGAAGAAGAAGTAATTAGTGAAAATCAATACAAAATTGCATTATTTGTTAAAGTTTATGCAGATAATAAAATTCATGATTTTCACTTTACAAGGTTTGAAGATGGAAGATGGAGTGAGAAATTCCGGTGGCAACTCCCACGAGACATAGGCACTTCATTAAAAAATGAATATAACTATTGGCCATGGAGGTTAGTCGGAATCTTCAAAGTTACAAGATAGAAGTAGATTATTTACATAGGTATTTAATCTACTTTTATCATATGCATAATATGGCAAGAGATTTTGTCATTTTTCTCTTGACTATGCGTAAAAATTAATGTATTATATTATAAGTAGATAAAAAGGGATAAGGTGAAAAAGATATATGTTATGTTCAGTATGCCATAAAAATATGGCTGTAATTTTTACTAAAAAAATAGATGGAAATAATAATAGCGAAATGGAAGGATATTGCTATGATTGTGCTAAGAAAAAGGGAATAAACCCATTAGATGTTTTAGCAAAACAATCAGGTATTACAGAAGAACAAATAGATAATATTTCAAAACAATTTGAAACTATGCTTGGGGAAATAACAGAAGATATCTCTCCAGAAGACTTAGAAAATATAGAGGGAGAATCTGCAAATTTAGGTTCAATATTTTCCAATATATTAGGAGGGAAAGACACAGAACCTTCAAAGGAAAGCGAGCAAAAGAGCAATACAAAGGTTAAAACAAAACCAAAAGAAAAGAAAAAAAGCTTCCTAGAAATGTATGGAACAAACTTAACAGAAAAAGCAAGAAAAAATGAGTTAGATGAAGTTGTTGGAAGAAAAATGGAAATTGAAAGGGTTATACAAATTTTAAACAGACGTTTAAAAAACAACCCATGCTTAATAGGAGAACCAGGTGTTGGTAAAACAGCCATAGCAAATGGTTTGGCCATAAAAATTGCAAGACAAGAAGTGCCAGCAAAGCTTTTAAACAAAGAAGTATATTTACTTGATATGACAGCTGTTATTGCAGGAACACAGTTTAGAGGTCAATTTGAAGGAAGAATGAAAGCAATAATAGATGAATGTAAACAAACAAGAAATATCATATTAGTAATAGATGAAATTCACAATATAATAGGAGCTGGAGATGGAGACCATTCAATGAATGCAGCTAACATTTTAAAACCATCACTTGCAAATGGAGAGGTTCAATTAGTTGGAACAACAACTTTAAAAGAATATAGAAAATATATAGAAAAAGATACTGCATTAGAAAGAAGACTTCAACCTGTATTAGTTGAAGAACCATCTGTTCAAGCAACAATTGAAATGCTAAAAGAAGTTAAAAAATATTACGAAGATTTCCACAAAGTTTCAATATCTAATGACGTAATAGAGCAAACTGTTAAAATGTCTGAAAAATATATACATGATAGATTTTTACCAGACAAAGCAATAGATATATTAGATGAAGCATGCTCAAAAATTAATCTTAATAACAAAGAACTATATGAACTAGAAATATTAAAAAATAGATTAAAAGAAATTGAAAAAGAAAAAGAAGAAGCAGTAGAATCAGATTCAATTGAAGATTATCAAAAGGCTGCAGATTTAAAAACTGAGGAATGTAATATTCAAGATAGAGTTGCAGAATTAAACTCAAAACTTGTAGTGCAAAACCTTACAGTGCAAGATGTTGCAGAAGTTATAGAACATGCTACTAAAATACCAGTAAAGAAAATTACAGAAGCAGAAAAACAAAAATTATTAAACTTAGAAGAAAACTTACATAATAGAATAGTTGGTCAAGACGAAGCTGTAAAAGCTGTTGCAAGAGCAATTAGAAGAAATAGAGCAGGACTTCAAAGTACAAAAAGACCACCATCATTTATATTTGTTGGACCAACAGGTGTTGGTAAAACAGAGCTTGCTAAAACACTTGCATATGAAATGTTTGGAAGCGAAGATGCAATAATTAGAATAGATATGTCTGAATATATGGAAAGCCATTCAACAGCAAAATTAATAGGTGCACCTCCAGGATATGTTGGATATGATGATGCCGGAGGACTTACAGAAAAAGTAAAAAGAAAACCATATTCAATAATACTTTTAGACGAAATAGAAAAGGCACATCAAGATGTATTTAACATTTTATTACAAATACTAGATGATGGAAGACTTACAGATGCACAAGGAAATACAGTAAGTTTTGAAAATACAATAATAATAATGACATCAAATGCTGGTTCTAATTTAAACACAAATTCAATAGGATTTGGTAAGAGCTCATTAGATAAAAACAAAATTGAAAGTGCACTAAAAGACATTTTCAGACCAGAATTTTTAAATAGAGTTGATGAAATAATCAGTTTCAACAGTTTAAGCAAAGAAGAACTTCTACAAATAGTAGACTTATTGCTTAAAAATACAAAAGAAGCATTAGGAAACAAAAATATCAAATTAGATGTATCAGATGAAGCAAAAAGATATATACTAGAAAAAGGAACAGACTTAAAATATGGAGCAAGACCACTTAGAAGAGCAATTCAAAGATATGTGGAAGATGAGATTTCTGAAATGATATTAAGAGGAGAAGTAAGTGAAAATAACACTATAAAAGTTGAGCTAGATGGAGATAAACTTACATTTAAAGTTGAATAGGGAGGGAAAAATGTTAAAATACGTACCAAATGCTTTAACAGTACTTAGATTTTTACTAATACCAATAATAGTTATTGCATGTGTGCAAGGACAATATATCTTAGCAATAGCAGTACTTTCAATATCAGGACTAACAGATATATTAGATGGAACAATTGCAAGAAAATATAACTATATAACAGACTTTGGAAAGCTAATGGACCCATTAGCAGATAAAGCAACACAAATAAGCTTACTAACAACATTATTTATAAAGGGAGCAATCCCTATTTGGATATTAGCAATAGTTGTGTTAAAAGAATTCTGCATGGTATCAGGAGCATCATTCCTATATGGAAAAGAGCTTGTAGTATCAAGCAAATGGTATGGAAAATTAGCAACAGTATTGTTCTATGTTGCAATGGTAATCTCTCTATTTTTAGAGCAAATAGGTAATACAACGAATAATATAATAAAGGCAATAGGAATAGCAGACACTATAATATACTATTTAGCTGTAATTACAACAATAGCATCACTAATAATGTATATGAAGGCATTTTATATACAAGGTTATTTAAAGAAAAATAATGAAAAATAAAATCAAAAAGATTTGCTTTAAGTTTTAAGCAAATCTTTTATTACTTCTCCTGCAATTATAAGCCCTGCTACTGATGGTACAAAGGAGATACTTCCAGGAATTGTTTTTCCATTCTCTCCAATGATGCCACTTTTTAAAGGTTCTTCTTTTGAATATAGAACCTTTAAATGTTTTACACCTCTTTGTTTTAGTTCTTTTCTCATAACTTTTGCAAGAGGGCAGACTTGAGTTTTGTAAATGTCTGTAATTTCGAATAAGCATGGGTTTAGTTTGTTTCCTGTCCCCATTGATGAGATGATAGGAACACCAAGCTTTTGAGCTTGCATAACTAATTCTATTTTTGCTGTAACTGTATCTATTGCATCTACTATATATGTAATTGAATTGTTTAAAATATCTGTATTGCCAGGCATGAAAAATTCTGCGAAGGTTTCAACTTTTGCTTCAGGGTTTATTGATAAAATTCTTTCTTTTGCAACATCAACTTTTAGTTTTCCAATAGTCTTATGTGTTGCAATAAGTTGCCTGTTTATATTTGAAAGGCTAACTTGATCTTTATCTATTAGAACAAAGCTTCCAACACCAGCTCTTGCTAAAGCTTCTACAACAAAAGAACCAACTCCGCCAATACCAAAAACAGCAACTTTTACATTTTTAAGTTTTTCTAAACATTCATCTCCAATTAAAATTTTAGTTCTACAAAAAGCACTTTCTTCCATAAAATTAACCTATCCTTTTTTGCAATTCGTTATATGCTTGTCTTACAGCAATAGCAAGCTGTGCAGAACAAGAAGTAGGCTTTGAACCACATTTTATATCTTTAAAAAGATCCTCAATTTCCTCAACAGTTTTACCTTCTACAACCCTAGCAATAGCTGCCAAGTTACCAGGACAACCTCCAAAAAATGTTACATTGGTAATAACATTACCATTTATATCAAATTCAATTTTTCTAGTACAAGTACCATATGTTTCATAACTATATCTCATAAATAAACCTCCATTAATTAAAATAAACATATTACATATAAATTATACAATTAAAAGGTAAAAAAATCAAATGTTTTAAGCCAATTTTCATATATATTTGTTACAATTCAGCATTGAAATAATAATGTAAGTAGCCAAACGCAGGAGTTTTGTATTTAGAGAAAATCGAAGACCCCAATGATAATAGTTTATAGAATACAAATTGCTAAATGCACTTGCATATTTTCCCAAAATGTAATATAGTATTTAGTATGAAAGGAGTAACAAATGAAAATAGGTGTAGATATTGGTGGAAGCCATGTGGGAATAGGTTTAATAAATGAAAATGGTAAGATTATAGCACAAGAAGATCAGGACTTAAATAATGAATTAAAAAGTGAAAATTATGCTGAAAAGCTAGTTGAGACTATTATAGATTTAATAACTAAAGTTTTAGATAAAAAGAATATAAATATACAAGATGTTAGGTTAATAGGAATTGCAATTCCAGGAACTGTTTCAGATACACATATTATAAAGGCTGAGAACTTACATATTAAGAATTTTAATATAGTATCTGAAATTAATAAGTTCTTTAATATACCAATTGTACTTAGAAATGATGCAAAATGTGCAGCTATTGCTGAGAAGGAATATGGTAGTTTAAAAAAATATGATGATGCAGTATTTTTAACAGTAGGAACAGGTATAGGTGGTGCAGTTTACTTAGGTGGAAAGCTTCTAAAACCTAAGAAATATGAGGGCTTTGAGATAGGTCATATGGTAATAGAAAAAGATGGAATTAAGTGTAATTGCGGAAGAAATGGTTGCTTTGAAAAATACGCATCTATGAAAGCTTTCAAAGAAGCTGTTCAAAGAAAGTTTGAAGTAGAAAACTTAACAGGCAGAGAAATAAGAGATTTGTTAAATGATGCAGAAAACAGAGAAAAAGCACAAGATGTTATAGATGAATATATAGAAAATTTAAGCACGGGCTTAGCAAATTTAATAAACATATTTGAACCAGAAGTAATATCAATAGGTGGAGGTTTTATCCACTTTAAGGAGCTTTTGTTAGATAAACTAACCCAAAAGCTTCATGAGAAAAATATGCTATTTAATAACCAAGCAGTTCCAAAAATTATTACAGCAAAACTAAAAAATGATGCAGGAATTATTGGAAGTGTTATTGAATACAAAGATTAGAATTTGTTAATAATGTACTTGCAAGGAGGAACTATGACATACAAATTTACAAAAAAAGCCGAGAAGGCTGTTCAAATTGCAGAAAGTACTGCAATAAAATTAGGACATAATTATGTTGGAACAGAACACATTTTATACGGACTAGTAAAAGAAGGAACGGGAATTGCAAATAAAGTATTAGAAAATCAAAATATTACAGCAGATAACGTTCTTGAAAAAATAGAAGAACTAATTGGAGTTGGGCAAACTAAAAGTAAAACTGCAATGGGACTTACACCAAGAACAAAAAGAGTAATAGAAAATGCGTTCCGTGAAGCACGCAAACTTGGATCAGAATATATAGGAACTGAGCATTTGCTTATAGGAATAATGAGGGAAGCAGATAGTGTTGCAGTAAGAATAATGCTAGAATTAAAGCTAGACCCACAAAAACTATATAATGAAATTATAAAAGTAATAAATGAATATGAAATACCAGATGTAAACACAGTAGAAACTGAAAAAAATAATAGAGGAAGTTTTAATAATACACCAACACTTAATCAATTTGGAAGCGATTTAAGTAAGCTTGCAAAAGAAGGAAAATTAGACCCAGTTATAGGTAGAAAGGTTGAAATTGAAAGAATAATACAAGTACTTTCAAGAAGAACAAAAAACAACCCATGCCTAATTGGTGAACCAGGTGTTGGAAAAACAGCAGTAATTGAAGGACTAGCTCAAAAAATAGTTCAAGGAGAAGTTCCGGAAAATCTTAAAGAAAAAAGAGTGGTAACACTTGATATATCAGGCATGGTAGCAGGTGCTAAATACAGAGGAGATTTCGAAGAAAGAATAAAAAAAGCATTAAAAGAAGTTAAAAAAGTTGGAGATGTAATTATCTTTATAGATGAAATTCATACAATAGTAGGTGCAGGAGCTGCAGAAGGTGCAATAGATGCAGCAAATATTCTAAAACCACTTTTAGCAAGAGGAGAAATTCAAATAATTGGTGCAACAACATTAAATGAATATAGAAAATATATTGAAAAAGATAGTGCACTTGAAAGAAGATTTCAACCAATAACAGTTGAAGAACCTTCTGAAGAAGATACAATAAACATATTAAAAGGGCTAAGAGATAAATATGAAGCACATCATAATGTAAAAATTACAGATGAAGCAATAAAGGCAGCAACCTTGCTATCTGCAAGGTACATTAATGAGAGATTTTTGCCAGATAAAGCAATAGATTTGATTGATGAAGCGGCTTCAAGAGCCAAATTAAAAACATTTACAGAACCAAAACTTATAAAAACACTTGAGGAAAATATTGAAAAAATTACTTCTGAAAAAGATGAAGCAATTACAACACAAGACTTTGAAAAGGCAGCAGAATTAAGAGATTTAGAAAGAAAAGAAATACAAAAATTAGAAAAAGAAAAGCAAAAATGGAAAGATAAAACAAGTAAAGATATAAAACAAATTGGAGAAGAAGAAATAGCAGAAGTAATAAGTAGCTGGACTGGAATTCCAACTCAAAAAATATCTCAAGATGAAAATGAAAGATTAAAAAACTTAGAAGATGCACTTCATAAAAGGGTAATTGGTCAAAACGAGGCAGTAAAAGCTATTTCAAAGGCAATTAAAAGAAGTAGAGTTGGGCTTCAAGATCCAAATAGACCAATAGGTTCATTTATGTTTTTAGGACCAACAGGTGTTGGAAAAACAGAACTTTCAAAGGCACTTGCAGAAAGCTTATTTGGAGATGAAAATTCAATGATAAGGGTTGACATGTCTGAATATATGGAAGCACATTCAACTTCGAAAATGATAGGCTCACCTCCAGGATATGTTGGTTTTGATGAAGCAGGAGGACTAACAGAAAAGGTTAGAAGAAAGCCATATTCAGTAGTTCTTTTTGATGAAATTGAAAAAGCACACCCAGATGTATTAAATATGCTTTTGCAAATTTTAGATGATGGAAGACTTACAGATTCTCATGGTAGAGTTGTAAATTTTAAAAACACAGTAATAATAATGACATCAAATATAGGAGCAAGGCTAATTACAGATAAAAAAACATTAGGTTTTGTATCTAAAGAAAATGAGCAAGAACAAATAGAATATGAAAAAACAAAAAAAGAAGTTCTAGGAGAATTAAAAAAGCAGTTTAGACCAGAATTTATAAACCGTATTGATGAAATTATAGTATTCCATAAGCTAACATCAGAAGAAATTAAAAAAATTGCAGATATTATGCTAAAACAAATACAAAATAGACTTGAAGAAAAGGGCATTACTTTAGAAATAGATGAAAAAGCAAAAGAGTTTATTACCAAGAAAGGTACAGACTCTGGCTATGGAGCAAGACCTCTTAGAAGAACAATACAAACAATGGTAGAAGACAAAATTGCAGAAGAAATAATTGAAGGCAATTTAAAAGTGGGAGACAAAGCAATAATTACAGAACGCGAAGAAAAATTAGTTGTGGAAAAAACATAGGTAAAATGTGGATAAAAAATCCACATTTTACAAATTTTATACATAAAGGAATGTGAATAATGAAAAATAGGCAAACAAAACTTATAGTAAGTATAAGTGCAATGGAAGAAAACTATAAAGAAATACAAAGACTTCAACCAAACAAAAAGATATTACCAGTTTTAAAAGCTGGAGGATATGGAATAGGCTTAGAGGGAATAGAAGCTTTTGTAAAAAGATTAAATATAGATACTATTGGAACAGCAATAGTAGATGAAGGAATCGTTTTAAGAGATGAACTAGGCTTTGATGGGGAAATAATAGTACTTAACCAACCATCTATGGAAGAAATTCAAAACATAGTTGAATATAATTTAACAGTGGGCTGTTGCTATATAGATTTTATAAAAGCATTAAACAAACAAGCAAAACTATTAAATAAAAAGGCAAAAATTCATATTGAAGTAGAAACAGGAATGGGAAGAACAGGTATTCAAAAAGAACATTTAGATGAACTTTTAAAAGAACTTGAAAATTTGGAAAATATTGAAGCCCAAGGAATATTTACACATTTTGCAACAAGTGATGTTGATCTAGATTACACTAAACACCAAATAGAAGAATTTGAAAAAGCTATTCAAAAGATTACTAAACATATAAAAAATATAAAATATATCCATTGTGGAAACAGTAGTGCAGTAATACAAATAAAAGACTTGCCAGGAAATATGATAAGACCCGGAATAATGCTATATGGTTATTTACCAGATGAAAGTTTAAAAGGAAAGGTAAACTTAAAACCTAGTTGTGTTCTAAAAAGCAAGATATCATTTATGAAAGAAGTTGAAAAGGATACAAGCATAAGCTATGGCAGAACATTTATAACAAAGAGAAAATCAGTTATAGCAAATGTACCAATAGGGTATGCAGATGGAATAAGAAGGTCATTAAGCAATAATGGCTACGTTATAGTAGATGGAATGAAAGCTCCAATAGTTGGGAGAGTTTGCATGGATAGCTTCATGATAGATGTTACAGATGTTCCAAATGTAAAAATTGGAGACGAAATTTTCATTTGGGATAATGATAAAATTACACTTGATGAAATTGCAAAACAATGTGGAACAATAAATTATGAGATTTTATCAACAATATCAAACAGAGTAGTAAGAGAAATTGTGTGAATTGACAAATTTATGTAAACGTGATAGAATTATATTATTCCATTTTAGAAAGGAGCGATTGTTTTGTCAATCAAACAGAACATTGCTGAAGCAAGAGAAGAAATAAAAGAACTTGCATCGCGGATTTCTTTCCATGAAGGAGTAATTCAGAAGGAAAAGGAAAAAGTGAGCGAGCTCGAAGAAAAAATCAAACTTTTGACAACACGTAAGTCAGAATTGGCACAGGTTGTCTTGAAGAAAATGCAGTGTGAACATGAATGGGTACTCAGAAAAATTCAAGAGGATGAGGAAGTGCTGGTGAGCCTTTATAACGAAAAGAAAGAAAGGGAAGACAGCATTTCTGATATTGAGAAAAACACTAACGAGTATCTTAAAGAACAGACTTCCATTTTGGCAACAGCATTCTTGGAATATATGGGATCACATTTAGAGGATTTTGGAACAGATATAACCAAAAACTTTGTGGTTAAAGAAATCACAGAGAAAGAATGGAGAATGTATGGAGGTGTTGCACTTCCGACAGGCAATGTTGGCATTTACGACGAAAGTCAAAAATGCTTTGTTGCAACAACCATTGATGGTGACCCCTGTTTTGATGAAAAACTGTATGATATTCTCTGCGACTGCTATGATCATGCAATCTGCAAGTATACCCAAAGGTTCACTAATTATCTTTTGAACTTCAAAGTTTGGTTTTTTGCATCCTTGCAAAGAGAGTATTGTTTTGAAGACTCTTTTAAGTTGACAATTAACAATCCTCATTTTACACTTGAATTGGTGTAAGATGAACAAAAGCAAAAGGTAGTTTTATTTTTAAAACTACCCTTTGTTTTTTTAAAAAAGATATAGTGTTTTAAATTAATTTATAGTATAATCAATATAGAAAGTTAATGAAAACAAATATGAAGGAGTAAATAGATATGTTTAATAGCAAATATGGTATACCAAGTGAAACAATGATGAAAAATTTTAAAATATCAAAAATAATATCAATTATATGCAGTATTATAGGGTTAATTTTATCATTACTTGGTTTAGTAGCAGGCCTACAAAGCATTGGAACACCTGGCTTCGGAGGTATAGGTGTGATATTTATACTACCTTCAGTTATTGCACTACTTGTAATTTTATTTGATTTTTTAATAACATTAGGTAAAGTTAAAAAAGGACTAATATATTCTTGTATTAATAGCATAATTAAAATTGGTATTATGATATGCTTTATTCCAAACACAATCAGTGAATACAAATATGAAATGGAATTTGGAGCATCTAATTTTGAATTTGATATAATTGTAATTGTTGCATTAATAATAGTTACAATTCCATCTATTCTAAATTCAATTAAATTAGTTAAGGTAAAAAAGAAATAACTATACGATTTATCCCCCTGCTGACAATGTTTCTACCTTACGAAACAGATATAAAGTATATTAATAACAAATAGTAAAAATTATATAGGAGAAAAAAATGGAAACAAATGTTAACCAATATGGTTTATTAGAATTAAATAATAGCAGAATAATGATAAATAAGGAAATGCTAGATAGATTAATAAAACTGGCTAAAAAAACAATTGATAGTCAAGGTGAGCAAATGTGTATTTTTTATGGAGAAGAATTATTAGGAAATAATGTTATTTTTACAGATTTAAATCAACAAACTGATTATACTAGTGTGGGAAATGGAAGTTCAAATCCATTAGAGCATGGTGTTGAAATGCGAAAAGGTTCTAAGATAATGGCAGAATTATTAAGCAAAGTACCTGACAATAGTCAGACTCAAACAAGTAGCTCTAGAAAAGTTGTTTGCAATATACACACTCATTTAATTTCCTAGCATTATGAGTTCTCCACAAAACAGACAAACACCAATTAAACGGTAATGAAGATTTTGTAAGATAAATTAAAAGTTAATTAAAGACAATGCCATATAAGCATTGTCTTTATCATTTAACGTCACATTAGTGCGACGATTTTAACCTTTGGAGCGGGTAAGCTACAGCTTACGAACTACAGCGCTCTCTTTCTAAAAACATTATATATGAATCATGATTAAAATTCAATGGGAGTATATGAAAAAAATAATGTTTATGATATACTAAATATAAAATAAAGGAGGTAAAAAATGGATGTCTTATTAATAATTTTATTTATACTACAATTAATATTTAATATATATTTTTTAATAAAGTCTATAAAATCAAAAGATAATAGAAACTGGCTAATATTATTTTCAATCAATATATCATCTATAATAAGTGTTGTATTGGTCGGGTTCTACGCTTTATCTAATCAATATTTAGGTAGGGATGGTCTTGGATATTTAGTAATATGTTTTTTTGTATTATGTGCTTATTTATTTTTATTAATTGTTAATTCTATTTTTAAAATTATTGAAGTTAAAAAAAATAAGAAAGAAAATATTATTCCTAAAACATTAGACAAAAATGTAAAAAATAAATCAATAATATTTCCATTGATATTAATAACTTTATTGACTTTGTGTTTTTGTGGATTTGATTATTCAAAGTATATTATACAGCAAAGAAGAGAATTAAATATATATAATAATGTTAAAAAGAAAGAAATTGATAAAATGGCTAGTTTCTTAAATGATAAATATAATATAAACATTCAAGAAAGTGATTGTATTTATTATCGTGAACAAGATTATACTAAACATTCAGATATTTTTGGAAATGGTTCTACATATAATATTCCTTATATAACTGTATTTAAAAACAATAATGAACTAATTACTGTTGCGGATAGAAAAGGTTTTATTTCTGATAATAGGCAATTAAGAGATTTAAATGATATTTTGATAAATTACTATTATCAAAAGACAGGAATAAAATTTGATTACATTGAATTTAATAAATCATATGGCGGTAGTTGGAGCGGAAATGATAATATTATTAATGCGGTTC
>ERZ779992.895-NODE-895-length-18483-cov-4.990558_pt1 | contig 18483 bp, 18 predicted proteins | sample MGYA00511934_ERZ779992 | MGnify/ENA primary metagenome ERZ779992 (study PRJEB29588, sample SAMEA2163248) | human gut metagenome | biome: human gut; feature: human-associated habitat; material: faeces | place: Denmark | collected 2008/2010 ...
GGCGGGCTCCGTGTAAACGGAATCCGCCTGTTTTTGCAAAGTGGGTACCGCTTTGCATTGCTTGCCAGTTTCTTGTTCCCGTTCGTAACCCCTCTGAAGCCGTGGTTTTCGATGCCGCATATAGCGTAACGCTTCACCTCGCACGCGGCCGGTTGACCGTGTCTGCGTCTGCGCCTCGTCGTACCCGAACTGCGCGACATGGCACTCTGCCCCTGCGGGAACGTCCCTGATTTTTTCTGTAGCAGCTTGCATTCGTGCTGAAAATTGACTTTCAGGCGTAAATCGTGTAAACTATATTAGTGCATTAGTCACTGCTAACCGAAAAAAGGAGGGCATCCAATGACAAGCGAATACATGAACAACCTCTATCGGGATCTGCTCTCCAATTCACCGCAGACCGTAACGATCCCGATTCCTTCTGATATGGGAACCGGACAAATTGCGCAGGTGGTGACAAAACAGGGTGCCGTTGTTTCAGACTGGAAGATGAATTATTTTTCTGACATGAATGTGCGCGGGATTAACAGCGAGGACTATATTCAAATGCTGTTCTGCCTGAACGACGGCGTGTCGTGGAATATTGCAGGCAGCAGAGAGGGCGCTTGTCTTGCAAAGGGAGAATCCTGCATTTACCGTGGACACGGGAAAATGGAGTCTCTCTGTTATGCGCAAAACAGCGACTTCTATTTTAAGAACATCAAAATTCCCGTTCCATATTTCAAACGTTTATTACAGGACTACTTCGAGGATGGCGAGATTACCGTCTATGAAAAGAAACTGCTGACCGGAATTTCAAAGGTGAGCATAACGCCCTATATGGAGCATATTTTCGCAGAGTTACAAGACTTTACACATTATCGGGGTGGGCTTGGGTATCTGTTTCTGGAAAGCAAAATCCACGAATTGCTGTCAGTATATTTGAGCGAAGTGTTGGAGCTGCGAATCCTCTCGCCGGAATACTGCTGCATATCAAAAAGTGAACGTGATTGCATCATCGAGGCAAAGAGAATCATTGACAGCGAGCTTGCCTTTGCGCCAAGCTGTGAAGGACTGGCAAGGCAGGTTCAAATCAGCGTCTCTAAATTATCAAGGGGATTCTCCATGATGTACGGCATTTCGGTTCATGCGTATGTTATTGAGCAGCGGTTAGAGCGAGCCGCAGGATTGTTATTGGAGAGCAATATGAACATTGGGCAGATAGCGGTTCTTGTGGGTTATACAAAGCCCAGCAACTTTTCTGCTGCATTTAAGAAAAAGTATGGAGTTATGCCAAAAGATTATCGAGAGGCCAGCCGAATCAAATAGGTGCTTTGCATACCCAAAATAAATACCGATTTTGGGTAGAATGAAATTGCTTTTGGGTTGGATATTGGGAATGAAATTGCTAAAATGCGTGGTGTGGTTAGAACACTCTAACCACACCACATTTTCATTTTCTCAGATATAAGGAGGATACTGGTATGAGTTCCCAGAAAAAAAGTTCCCGGCTTGAGGGAAAAGATTTAATTACTATCGGCATCTACACCGTCATCTATGTCGTGATTGTTATGCTGGTGGCGATGCTTGGCTTTATCCCCATTTTTATTCCGCTGATGGCGGTGCTGTGCCCTTTGATTGGCGGCATCCCCTATATGCTGTATGTTACAAAGGCTAAAAAATTCGGGATGACTGCAATCATGGGTTTCCTGATTGGCCTAATCATGGTGTTCTTCGGCAACGGCTATCTTACTATGGTAACTGGTCTCGTTGGCGGCCTGTTGGCCGACGTGATCCTGAAAAAGGCGGACTACAAAAGTGCAAAGAGTACAGTTCTTTCCTGCGGCGTGTTCAGCATCTGGGTGTTTGGCAACTTTGCTCCCATTTTCCTGAACCGTGAAAGCTATATGGTAATGTTGACTGAAGGATACGGCGCTGAATATGCAGCTACCCTTAATACATATATGCCTATGTGGATTGCGCCTATTCTGCTGGTTGCCTGCTTTGTGTTTGGCCTTGTCGGAGGTGTGATTGGGAAAGCTATTTGCAAAAAGCACTTCCAGCGTGCCGGTATTGCATAATGGCGCGGGAAATTCTGCTCAGCAAAAAAACAGAACAAGGGTTACGGCTCGATCCGCGTACAAAACTGTTGCTCATCTTCATCATAAGCATTTTTGTCATGGGTGGAACAGGCGGAGAAGCTATGGGGCTGATCCGCCTTGTTCTTTGTACGGTTCCGGCTATATTGCTGCTTACCTCGAAACAATGTGCAAAAGCTGTGGGCTATATTGCTGTGTTTTCTGCTTTTTATGCTGTTCAAATTTATGTTTTGCCGCACCTTACGGGAATATTGAATTTCCTCGTTCTGTTTACAACAGGATTCTTCTGCCGAATCCTTCCCAGTGTTGCGATTGCTGCCTATGCAGTGAAAACAACAACGGTCAGTGAATTGATTTCCGGCATGGAAAGAATCCATATGCCTAAAGAAGTGACGATCCCCTTAACGGTCATGTTCCGCTTCTTTCCAACTGTCTTTCAGGAGTCAGAAGCAATCAGTGACGCTATGAAAATGCGTGGGATTAAACTTGGAGGGAAAAAATCTTCAAAAATATTGGAGTATAAGCTGATCCCGATGATTACCTGCTCCGTGAAAATCGGTGAGGAACTTTCCGCTGCGGCAATTACCCGTGGCCTCGGCGCTCCTGTCAAACGCACAAACATTTGCCAGCTTAAATTCAATTTTGCCGATGTGGTGCTGATCTTGTTTTGTTGCTTTGTAGTGTTTTGGGCGATTGCTTCCCCGATAATTTCCGCAGGAGGGATTTTGCCATGATAGATTTTCAAAATGTTTCTTTTTCTTATGGTGAAGAATCCAGCGGCGGAGGGATTAGAAATGTCAATCTCACCATAAACACAGGGGAATTTGTTTTACTCACGGGAGAATCCGGCTGTGGGAAAACAACGATTACCCGTTTGGTAAACGGGCTGGTGCCTCATTATTACGAGGGCAATTTAGAGGGCGATGTCCTTCTGGACGGAAAAAGCGTATCAGATACGCCGCTTTATGACTTGGCTGCTATGGTGGGATCTGTATTCCAGAATCCCAAAAGTCAGTTTTTCAACGTGGATACGGATAGTGAATTAGCCTTTGCCTGTGAAAATTTAGGCTATCCTCAGGAGGATATCCTGAAAAGGATTGACCGGACAGTTTCCGATTATCATATTGAAGATTTGATGGGGCGAAGCGTGTTTGCTCTGTCCGGGGGCGAAAAGCAAAAAATAGCCTGTGCTTCATCAAGTGTATTGCTGCCGGGAATTATGGTCCTGGACGAACCATCTTCTAATTTGGATATGGCTGCTATTGATGACCTGCGGCAGGTCCTGAGCCTCTGGAAAAAGCAGGGCAAAACAATTCTGATCGCAGAACACCGCCTTTACTACCTTCACGATCTTGCAGATCGTGTGCTGTATGTAAAAGATGGGGAGATTGAACGGGAATACACGCCTGCTGAATTTGACAGCTTATCGGATGGCACTCGAAAAGAAATGGGACTGCGGCCGTTTTCTCTCTCGAAGTTGAAGCCTGCGAATCAGTATCAGGCGCATACAGCTAAACAGATGGAATTTCAAAATTTCTGCTTTGCGTATAAAAAGCGGGAACCGGAAAGCCTCCATATTCCGAGTGCAGAACTGCCTGTTGGAGAAACGATTGCCATTATCGGTCTGAATGGCGCTGGAAAATCTACTCTGGCCCGTTGTATTTGCGGACTGGAAAAGAAGTGTGGCCTTTTGCAGGTTGACGGGAAAACCCTTGATTGGAAAGCCCGGCTCAAACATTGCTACATGGTAATGCAGGATACCAGCCATCAGCTATTTACCGAAAGCGTGACGGATGAAGTGCTTCTGAGCATTGACAACGAGGATGAAACTGTTGTGGATAAAATCCTTAAACAGTTTGATCTGCTGGAATATAAAGACAGGCACCCGCTTTCTCTTTCCGGCGGGCAAAAACAGCGGGTAGCGATCGCGTCTGCCATTGTGAGTAACCGGGAGATCATTGTGTTTGACGAACCAACCAGCGGGCTTGATCTCAAACATATGCGGGAAGTTGCGCGGAGTTTGAAGTCACTCGCGGATCAGGGCAAAACGCTTCTTGTTATTACGCATGATCCGGAGTTGGTGATGGCGGGATGTTCGTATGTAGTCCATATGGAAAAAGGGCAAATAAAAGAAAGCTATCCATTGGACGAATCCGGCAGTAAAAAGGTTTTGGATTTTTTCCGAATCCGCCAGTGAATTTTAGAAATTATGAATGTCAGGGCCGCCTTGACTGGACAGAAAGATAATGATAAGAGGCCGCTTTACTTTGGCGGCCTCTTGTTTTTGAAGCACAGACAGTACGGCTCAATATAAGGAGGGCTTATGTTCAAAAAAATCTTTGAGTACGCAGGGCCATATAAGAAAAATATGTATGTGGCCACGGTCGTTGTACTGGTCAGCGTTCTTATGGGCGTCCTGCCTTTTGTGCTGGCTTATCAGGTGATCGCGCCGCTGGTCATGGGTGAATCTATTGAAGCATCCTTTATCATTTTGCGCGTGGTTCTTGTCTTGGCGTGTCTGGTGCTGCAAGCCCTTTTCTATGGCTGGGGGCTGAATCTTTCTCACAAAGCCGCTTACGACACGCTGCTCCGTCTGCGGACGGCACTTCAAAAACGGTTTGAAAAGCTGCCCCTCGGTGTCATTCAGGATAAAGGCACCGGCACAGTCAAAAAGCTGTTCGTGGATGATGTAGACAGTCTGGAAGTTTTGCTGGCTCACTCCATGCCAGAGGGAATTGCAAACCTGATGATCCCTATTGCGGTTTATGTGGCAATGTTCTTTGTGGATTGGAAACTGGCGCTTCTGTCGCTGGCATCCATTCCGATCAGTCTGATTGCCATGATGACGATGTATTCCGTTGGCATGAAGAAAATGGGGCCTTACTACATGGCCGGACAAAAGATGAACAATACCATTATTGAGTACATTAACGGTATGGAAGTTGTCAAGGTATTCAATAAGGACGCAGATTCCTATGAGCGGTTCCGCAAAGATGTATCAGATTATCGGGACTATACTCTGGCGTGGTACAAGGCGGCGTGGCCGTGGATGGCAATTTACAGCAGTCTGCTTCCATGCACCATTATTCTGACTTTGCCTGTTGGCGCATGGTTCGTTCTCTCTGGCTGGTCTACTCTGCCTAATTTGATCTTGGTACTGTGTCTTTCTTTAAGTATTGGTATGCCGCTGCTGAAATCTCTCGGTTTCCTGCCTACCATGCCCCAGCTTAACTATAAAATTTCTGCATTGGAGCAGGTGTTGGATGCGCCGGAGCTCCAGCAGACAGAAGATGCGTTCCACGGGAAAGATGACACCATTACTTATGACCATGTTTCTTTCGCTTATCAGACCACACAGCCCGGCCCGGATGGAAAGCCTGTTGTAATTGAGGATGAAGTTCTCCATGACATTTCCTTTACGGCAAAAGCTGGACAGAAAACAGCCCTTGTTGGTGAATCTGGCTCCGGCAAGAGTACATTAGCGAAACTGCTGATTCACTATTATGACCCACAGAAAGGCAGTATTTCCATCGGTGGGCAGAAACTATGCGATATGAGTCTTGAAGCACTCAACAGCCGTATCTCCTATGTGGCACAGGATCAATACCTGTTCAATACCTCTCTGCTCGAAAACATTCGGCTTGGTCGGCTGAACGCAACGGATGAAGAAGTGGTGGAGGCCGCAAAGAAAGCTCAGTGTATGGAGTTCCTTGAGAAACTTCCGCAGGGTATTCATTCGATGGCTGGTGATGCAGGAAAAATGCTCTCCGGCGGTCAGCGCCAGCGTATTTCTCTGGCAAGGGCAATCTTAAAGGATGCTCCTATTGTGGTGCTTGACGAGGCAACTGCCTATGCCGATCCTGAAAACGAAGAAAAGATGGAGGCCGCCATTGCAGAGCTTGTGAAAGGTAAGACCCTTGTGGTTATTGCACACAAATTACCAGCCATTATGAACGCAGATCAGATTTGTGTTATGGATCACGGAAAACTGGTTGCAACGGGCAGACATCAAGAGCTGATCCAGTCCTGCCCTGAATATCAAAAGTTGTGGAAAGCGGCACAAGACAGCGCCGAGTGGAAAGTACACACTGCAAAGGAGGGGAAATAAATGTTTGCTTTGTTTTCAAGAATATTGAAACTTTCCGGCCGTTATAAGAGCCGTATTCAGGGCGCATTTGTTTGTGCGTTTCTGGAATCCATTCTGTCCAAAATGCCGATTTTTCTGGCCTTTGTGGTTTTGAGTGGATTTGCAAACAAGACCATTACCGGGCAGACTTGCCTTTATGTGGGACTTGGCCTTGCCGCTATTGTGCTGGTTCAGATGCTCGTCCATTATCTTAGTGACAGCCTGCAAAGTGCAGCGGGATATTTGATGTTCGCTGACAAGCGTATCGAATTGGGCGGCCATCTGCGGAAACTTCCGATGGGATATTTCACTTCCGGCAATATTGGCAAGATCAGTTCTGTCCTCAGTACCGACATGGTGTTCATTGAAGAAGTCGCTATGAGTACGCTGGGAAACATGATGAGCTATCTGCTGTCCTCGCTGGTTTTGCTGGCGTTCATGTTTTATCTGAATTGGCAGCTTGGCTTGATCGCTGCGATAGTTACTATTTTGGCATGGCTGGTATCTAAGGGAATGAACAAAGTTTCCCTACGAGAAGCAGCAGGCCGTCAGGAGCAGAGTGAACGGCTGACCGATGCGGTGCTGTCTTTTGTGGAGGGCATTGGTGTTATTAAGAGCTATAACCTGCTTGGAGAAAAATCCGAAGAACTGTCCGGCAATTTCAAGCGTTCCAGAAATACATCGCTTGACTTTGAACGAAAAATGACCCCGTGGACAATGGGGCTGAATATCCTTTACGGTATTGGTATTGCGGCAATTTTCGGCCTGTCTATTGTGTTGGAACAGAGCGGTGCGCTTTCTTTGGCTTATGTGTTGGGTGTTCTGCTATTTGTATTTGATCTTTTTGGCCCGTTGAAGGCTCTCTATGGAGAAGCATCCAGACTAACCGTTATGAACGCTGCCCTTGATCGTATTGAAGCGGTATTGGATGAACCGGAACTTTCCGACAACGGCAAGCAGCATATTCCGGCTCAGGCACAGCCGGGACAGCCGGAAGTCCTGTTCAACGATGTTACATTTGCTTATCAGGATAAAGAGGTTCTGCATCATATCAGTTTTGCCATGAAGAAAAATTCTATGACAGCGCTGGTTGGACCGTCCGGTAGCGGTAAGTCCACCATTGCAAACTTGCTGGCGCGACTTTGGGATGTAAAATCCGGCAATGTGACGATAAGGGGCGTGGATATTCGCAATGTACCTCTGTCGGAATTGATGGATCAGATCAGCATGGTATTCCAGCGCGTGTATCTGTTTCAGGACACCATTTACAACAATATCATCATGGGAAAGCCGGATGCCACGGAAGAAGAAGTCTATGAGGCTGCCAGAAAAGCCCGCTGCTATGACTTCATTATGGCTTTGCCCGACGGATTCCAAACGGTGGTTGGTGAGGGCGGTGCAACACTTTCCGGCGGCGAAAAACAGCGTATTTCGATTGCCCGCTGTATTCTGAAAGACGCGCCTATTGTCATTTTGGATGAAGCTACCGCAAGTGTAGATACGGACAATGAAAGCTATATTCAGGAGGCTATTTCCGAATTGGTGAAGGGAAAGACCCTGCTTGTAATCGCTCACCGCCTAAATACCATCTGTCAGGCTGATCAGATTTTGGTGATTGCCGATGGACGGATCAGTGAACAAGGAACCCATGACGAGCTTATAGCAAAAGCCGGGATTTATCAGGATTTTGTAAATATCCGTAAAAAGTCCTCCAGCTGGAGCCTTGCATAAAGGAGACAATAGTGAAGATTCATGCGTCCGGAGAGGATTATCTGGAGGCTGTGCTGGTTCTTCAAAAGAATCACGGTGCTGTCCGCTCTATTGATGTTGCACGGCGTGTTGGAGTTTCAAAAGCCAGCGTAAGCTATGCGGTGTCGGCTTTGCGTGAAGGGGGCTTTTTAACGGTAGATAGTGATTACGTTTTGCATTTGACCGAAACAGGCCGGAATGTTGCCGAAAAAATTTATGAGCGGCATCAGTTCTTTACAGAGCAATTTATCGCAGCTGGCGTTGACCCTGAAATTGCAGAGCGAGATGCTTGCCGGATTGAACACGCCATCAGTCAGGACACCTTTGAAAAGATCCGGGATGCACACAAACAGGAAAAATAGGATACTAATGCCCGTCGTTCCAACTGTGCGGACAAGAGCAGCCAGTGGGGAAAATATAAGCCCACTGGCTGCTCCACATGAAAGACAATCATCGGCCCTTTTGTTTTCCCCTGTACATCACTTCAGCTTATCTGCGCTCATGCACAGGTCTATGTACCGTTGCGACTCTTCTTCACTCTTTCCTGCAAAGTAATCAAGAACGCACTTGGCAACGGTCTGCGGCGCTCTATCGTGGAACACGATTCCATCCAGACTGATGTCCATTTCTTCTGAGATCAGCGCAACCGTTTCAAATTTCGGATTGCTCTTGCACTTTTCAATCTCAATGACAGTTCGGGTACACATATTAAGCCGTTCCGCTAATTCGCGCTGCGTGATCTTTTTCTGCTCCCGCTTTTCGCGAAGCTTTTGGGCGAACAGGTCAAGGAAGTTCATTGTAAATCACCTCTACTACATTGTAGAGTGAGCCTCAATTCACTTAAATACACATGAAGCTCACATTGAATGAGCCGCAAATCACATTCAGCGAGTTGGAGGTAATTTTATGATGTCACGGATGAACAGGAGATACTGCTAAGGCCGCTCGCGGTCATGTAAAAAAGCATAAGCACCGATTAGCCGTCCACTTCAAAAAGCACGCGGCTATCCCCCAGACGAGCTGCACTCACGAAAGCGAGTTGCAGCTCTCTTTTTATGCGGTTTGGTTCATCCGTGATTTAGCCCCTCCCGGTACAGTATTCGTTACTCATGTTTTCACTCGCACGCAAGGCGCTCGTTCAGGTCATCATGCCTGTTCGAGCGCCTTTTTACGTTTTCCTGTCGGCTGTCGTTCTCCGCCGGTGTTGGTCTGGTTCACCACCCACCCAACACCGAAACGGAGGACATATTATGTTTAACAGAAAGAGCAGCTATGCGCTGAACAAGAAAGACCCCAACGCTATCGTTTACATGGATGCCAACGAAGCCATCATCCGCCTGACCCGCGAGGACTTTGCCAGCGAGGAAGAATTTCTGAAATGGAAATCTTGGTCGGATGGAAACTACCACACTGAGGACAATCAGGATGTGGTAGAGGGGAAACACAATACGTCCATTGATGACCTGTCCGAAGCCGCACTTTCCATTCCTGCCATTGATGTGGTTATGGATCGCAAGCACGAGAAAGCTGAACGGCACAGAGCGGCTTCCGCGATGGTTTCTCAGATCAGGGACAAGCTGACGGAAACACAGTTCCGCAGGCTTTGGATGTACTACATTGACGGAATGACCGTTGATGAAATTGGGCGGATTGAGGGCATCAGACACCAGAACATTTCCAAAAGCATCGGCTCCGCAATGAAGAAAATCAAAAAATTTTTCCCGTAAGCTCAAAAACAGGGTGCAAAAATGCCCTAAAAAAGATGATAGGTGAAGGGACATTCTCCACGAAGCCTTTCGTTGAACGTTGAAAACTGAATAGACCATGATGCAGGCACAAAACCCGCGTGATAGCGGCATAAGGTGCGCCGCCACGACGATGGCTTCAAGGAGGTGATTCCGGAAAAGCCATCCGAGCGATCTACGCAGCCTTAGACCCGATTCGGCAAATCGGGCGCGATGACAGCGCGGCGGATAATGAAACTTGCTCACGCCCTCCCACAGACTTGAGGGGGAACCCTGCGGTATGCGCCAGCTCTTTGAGGCAGCGGTATCGTGGAGTTATGACAGCCCTGCCAAGGGCGGCCTGCATCATGCCCACTATCCGGGGCGCGTGGCAAATAGGATGGATCTTCTCAAATGGACAAGCAGAGCGGCTGCGCCGGTATTCGCCATTATGTTATGTGGCTCCAATTCTGCCCGCGCAGCCGCCTCTCAAAGTCAGATACCATGCGCTGACGGCCTTTCCGTCAGCGCATTCATGTGACCTTGAGGAAACCCACCAAACCGAGAAAGGAGATCGCCATGATGCAGCCGACGCCAAACGAAACCCAAATCCACACGGATGAACTGGTGGACATCCGGGATGTATCCGTAGACAAAAATCTTCCCAAGGAAGAACGCATTGCCGCCTTTATCCGCCAGATCAAAAATCCCTACCGCTTCCGCTGCGGCGATTTCGTGGTAAACGCCTGCTTTGCCGGGAACGGTGTTACGTTAGAGGAATGTCTGCAAGGCATTTTGCGCTAAGCGACATCCTCGCTTTTTTCCGCAGAGAGTGCTATGATCGGTGTGGAAAAGGATGAAAACCTAATAGCCAGATAACCACTCTTTTCATGCGGGAGCAGTCCGGGAGAAAGGAGTGCTTTTTCATGCCTAAATACAAAGCTACCGCTTACATCCGCCTGTCCTACACCGACGATCATTCCAGCGAAAGCGACAGCGTTTCCAATCAGCGCAAGCTCATTGAAAACTTTGTGGAGCGCAACCCGGATATTGAGGTCGTTTCCGAAAAGATCGACGATGGATACAGCGGCATCATCTTTGACCGCCCTGCGTTCAAGGAAATGATGCAGGATGTCACCGATGGCAACATCAACTGCGTCATCGTAAAAGACCTCTCCCGCTTAGGGCGCGAGTACATCGAAACTGGCCGGTATCTGCGCCGGGTATTCCCGGCCTACGGGGTGCGCTTCATCGCCATCACCGACAGCATCGACACCGCCCACGACAGCGGCGATGATCTGACCGTATCGGTCAAGAACATTATGAACGAAGCCTACTGCCGGGATATTTCCATCAAAACCCGTTCCTCGCTGGATGTGAAGCGGCGCAACGGCGATTTCGTCGGCGCATTCCCGGTGTACGGCTACATGAAAGCTGAGGACAACAAGAATTTGCTCGTCCCTGACCCCTACGCCGCCCGCGTTGTCTGCGACATTTTCCGTATGCGGCTGGAGGGCGCAAGCGCCTCCAAGATCGCATCAGAGCTGAACCGGCTGGGCATTCTCTCTCCGCTGGCATACAAGAAGAACAATGGCCTGCCCTACGCGAAAAAGGGCTATGCGGACAAGGCTGACTGTAAGTGGTCGGCAACCACCATCATCCGCATCTTGCAGGACGAAACCTATACCGGAACACTGGTGCAGGGCAAACAGGGTACGCCACACTATAAGATCAAGCAGATGGAGCAGCGCCCCGCCTCCGAGTGGGTGCGTGTCCCGGATGCCCACGAAGCGCTGATCGCCCGTCAGGATTTTGAGCTGGTGCAGCGCATTAAGGGACTGGATACCCGGACTTCTCCCAACGAGGACACAGTGTATCTGTTCTCCGGTATCCTGATCTGCGGGTGCTGCGGAAGCCGCATGACCCGCAAGACCAACCGTGCAAACGGCAAGGAGTACCACTACTATTATTGTCCTACCGGCAAGAAAAAGGGCTGCGCCCATCCGGTCATGCTGAAAGAAAGCAGCCTGATCGACTGTGTGCGGGACAGCCTGAAAGCCTATATCGGCAATATTGCTTCGCTGGAGGCGCTGCTGACCGGCATTGACCAGTCCAGCATCAATCAGGCGCTTGCCAAGGAATACAGCGACCACATCACCGACAACGAGCGCCGGTTGGAGCAGGTGCTGGAGTTCAAGGCACGGCTTTATGAGAGCCTTGTGGGAGGTATGCTTACCAAGGAAGAATACGCTTCCTATAAGGCAAAGTACACCAAGCAGGCCGAGGACATTCGCGAGAGCGTCCGCGTTCTCAGGGAAAAACTCACGGAGGTTTTGGAAAACCGGAGTGAGCGCAACCGCTGGATTTCACAGTTTACGCAGTTCTCCACGCTGGAAACCTTAGACCGCAGGGCGCTCATTCACATGGTACAGAGCATCCGCGTCCGTGGCAAAAAGGAGCTGGATATTACCTTTACCCATGAGGACGAATACAAAAAGGCGTTGCAGCTTTTGGCACTGGCAGCGCAGCAGAAAGATTACGAACAGAGAAAGGTGGGCTGAGCATGGCAAGAAAAAGCAGAAAAGAAACGGCTGCGGTGGCCGTTCAGGAGGCCGACGCCGCTTGCCGCGCCGCGATCTACGTCCGCCTTTCGGTGGAGGATACCCACACGCACAGCGTATCCATTGAAACCCAGCAGATGATTATTGCCCGCTATCTGGAGCAGTACCCGGAGATCAGCGTGTACGATACCTACATCGACAACGGCGCGACCGGGACAAACTTCCACCGTCCGGGCTTTCAGCAGATGCTCTCGGATATTGAGGCCGGTCATGTAAACTGCGTGATTGTCAAAGACCTTTCCCGTTTGGGACGGAACACCATCGACACCGGCTATTACATCGAGCAGTATTTCCGCATCCGCAGCATCCGCTTTATTGCGGTCAACGAAAACTTCGACACCGCCAACCCGGAGGACGCCCATTCCGGTATCATTATCCCGCTGCGGAACATGATAAACGAAGCCTACGCTTTAGACATTGGGCGCAAGATCAGGGCGCAGCAGCGGCAGGCCATGAAGGACGGCAAGTTCATCGGTGCGCGTACTCCCTACGGCTATCTGAAAGCCGAGGACGATTGCCACCAGCTTATCATCGACCCCGTTGCCGCCGTTGTGGTGCAGCGGATGTTCCGCTGGGCTTCCGAGGGTGCTGGCCTCAATACCATCGCCGTGCGGCTGAATGAAGCGGGCGTTCTCACTCCCAGCCACTATAAGAAGATGCAGGGCAAGATCACCCACGAAAATTTGCTCGGCAGCGGCAAGTGGCAAACCCGAACAGTCGGCGTTATTCTCCGCTCCGAGGTCTACACCGGAGATCTCGTTCAGGGGCAGACCAAAACCGTGGATCACCGGCAGGTCAAGGCCGATGCCGAGGAATGGACGGTGGTACGGGACACCCACGAGGCCATCATCAGCCGGGAACAGTTCGCGGCGGTGCAGGAAATTCTCAATCAGACGGCCAGCCGCGCCAAGACACGGGAGGTCAAAGCCTACACGCCGAATTTACTCAAAGGCAAGGTGTTTTGCGCCCATTGCGGCGGCAGCCTGCACCGGCAGCGGAATATCCGCAAGAAGTCCGACGATGTGTACTTCTACCATTGTCTGAGCAGGAGCCGAATCAGCAAGGATGCCTGCCCCGGCGTGACCATCCGCGAGGATGCGTTGCTGGATATGTTGGCAGATATGCTTCAGGACGCGCTTGATACGGCGCTGGGGCAATACACCCTCTCCCTTGCAGAACTGCCCCGGCAGGCCGCTGACCGCGCTGAGCTGCGGGAGAAGATCACCAGCCGCAAACAGGAAATCCAGCGGCTTCGCGGTATCGTGCGGAGCTTATATGAAAACCTCGTCCAAGGCGTTCTCACCAAGGATGAATACTTTGACTACAAGGAAAAGTATGAAAGCCGCATTGCCGACCTCGCCGTGGAAATGGAACAGTTAGAGGACGGCCTGCGAACGATAGATACGCAGATTGAGCAGCACCGGGCGTTGGAACAGGACGCCGCACAAATCAAGACCGACTGTGCGCTGACCGGCGCACTCATCGAGCGACTGATCGACCGCATTGAGGTATCCCACGACAAGCAGATTACGGTGCGCTATCGCTTCCAGAGCGAGTTTGAAACCTATGCGGAGGTGCTGGAACAATGCAGAAATATGTAATTGCCCTCTACATCCGCCTCTCCATTGAGGATTACAAGTACGACAGTCTGAGCATTGAAAATCAGAGCCTTGTTCTCCACGAGTACGCGGCTTCCATGCCCGAAGCTCTGAACGCGGAGATCATGGAGTTCATCGACAACGGGTACAGCGGCACGAATTTTGAGCGTCCGCAGGTACAGAAGCTCATTGAGCTGGTGCGGGCCAATCAGATCGACTGCATCATCGTCAAGGATTTTTCCCGCTTCGGGCGAAACAGCATTGAAACCGGCTACTTTATCGAGCGCGTGTTCCCGCTGTTCCATACCCGCTTCATTTCCATCAGCGACGATTTTGACAGCAGCAAATTCAAGGGCGACACCGGCGGCATGGATGTGGCGTTCAAGTATCTCATCAGCGAGTATTACAGCCGCGATATGTCCATCAAAACCAAGAGCGCCAAGTACGCCAAGATGCAGCGCGGCGAGTATCAGAGCAAAATCTGTCCCTACGGCTACCGCAAAAGCGCCGATGGCAGAATGGAGCCTGACCCGGAGGCCGCTGCCGTTGTGCAGCTCATCTTCCAGCTTGCCGCCGAGGGCATCAACGCCACCGCCATCACACGGGAGCTGTTCCGCAGAAGCATCCCTACCCCCGGCCAGTACAAAGCGGCGCACGGCAATCATACCCACGATATTTCCCGCTGTCACGGGATTTGGAGTGCATCCACCATTCTCCGCATTTTGGAGGACGAACGCTACACCGGCGTGTATGTGATCGGCAAGCGGGCGGTTCTCGAAGTAGGCGGCACCAGAAGCCGCCTGAAGGACAGAGAATCGTGGTACATCATCCCCGACCATCACCCGGCCATCATAGAGAAAGCCGTGTTTGATACCGTGCAGGCCAGCCAGCTCCGCTTTTCCCAGCCCAACAAAAAGAAGCGGGACTACCCGCTGAAAGGCAAAGCCTTCTGTGGCTGCTGCGGTCATGCGCTGTCCCGCACCATGCAGAAAACCTCATATTATCACTGCCGCCATTCCGAGGCAGACGAAGAAAGCCGCTGCCACAAGATGCGCCTGAATGCCGCAGAGCTGGAACAGACGGTATTCCTGACGCTGAAAAAGCAGATGGAGGCCGCCGCACCGCTTGCCCCTGACGGCACACTCCGGGTGGATGCTTCCGTACCGGAACGCGCCGAATATGAGCAGCAGATCGAGGCACTGCAAGACGGTAAGCGCGCCTTGTATGAACGCTATCTCATGGGCGAGATCGACCTGAACACCTACAAGGCGGAAAAGGCCGCGTGTGACGAGCTGCTTTTGAAAACGAAAAACGCCTATGCCGCAGTATTGGCACAGGCGAAGCAGAAGCAGGACGAACAGGCACGGCAGGACAGCCGCAAGGAAGCGTCCAAGGCGATTTTCGATGCGGACACGCTGACCACCGAGCTGGCCGAGCTGCTAATCGACCGGGTGCTGGTGTACCCTGATAAGCGCATTGAGATCGCATACAAAATCCAAGACATTTTCGATTGAGGAGGCAGACATGAAAATCGCTTTCTATTGCAGAGTGGACGGACAGGGCTTCGGCTTTGTCCTACCCGAAGAAGCTGACAAGCTCCGCGAGTTTTTCGCCGAGCATCAGGATAAGCCTGCGCTTGAAAATCCATCAGGCGTAAGCTAAAAATTTTTGTCGTGTGCTTGACATACGGGTGTCTCAAGTCGTGAAAACGAATATTGCGCAAGTGATTTTTCCTCAAGACGAGCTTGAAATGCTGTGTTACATAGTTCGGCTGATAGGGTTCTCCCATATCGTTTACAAAGATATACTCGCTTTCTGTATAGCAATTTCCACACAACTTCCGACAGCATTCCTGCCGTACTTTCATACGCAACAAAAGGTCGCGGTATTGCGGAACCAATGGCATTGAGCGGCAGCTTGACTGATTTTTTGTACGATCCTTTTCGACTGTGATGGTCGTACCATCGCACATACACTGAACAACTGTATGGTCAATCGTAATCAGATTGTTTTCAAAGTCGATTGCCCTCCACCGGAGCCCCATGATCTCACTCCTTCGCAAGCCATAAAAAGCTGCCATTAGAACAGGGAACTCGCAAGGATCACCTTTCACTGCTTGAAAGAGCGTTTCTAGTTCCGACACAGAATAAAATGCTCCAACATATCTTTGACTCTTTGGCCGCTCCACATTGTCCATCGGATTCGAGGCAATTAAATCGTGTTTACGAGCATACTTCATTGCCTTATGGATATTCGCATGAAAACGCTGAACCGTGGTTCCTTTTAGGTGCAGTTCATTGAAACAATAGCTGTAAAAATTCTCCACATCCAGCGCAGTCAGCTCTCTGAGCAGTATTCTTTGTCCACGAAAATATGGGACAATTCGCTTTTCAATATTGTTTACATATCCCGCATATGTATCTACCTCCACAGAGTTCTTGATGATACCCAACCACTTGATCATGTAGTCAGAAAAAGAAATATCTTCTCTGCTGATCACGGGAGATACTGCACAAGGTGATGCAGCATCTTTATAGGTGCATCTGGTTTCGGCTAACATTTCTTCCGCCAACTTTGCACTTTTCTTCCCAGTTGCCGGTATCCCTGTTGAAATCCATTTGGACTTGCGATTGCCATCTTCGGATTTCAAATTCAGCACCATGTAATAGTAACCTTTTTTTGTTTGCAGATGACCCGCTACCATGTTGTTCCTCCTTTTTGTAGCGGTACAACCTATCTGTCAATGGCAGATCAATTATACCATAAGCTGCCGTTCTCTCCAATGTGCCTATAAACTTTATTTTGAAATCCTTGCGCCGAAATTTCTCCGTCAACCAAGCAGATACTCAATCACGCAAATCTTCGGAATCTTAAATGACTTACCAATTTTCAGATGGTGAATTTCACCGTTCCCCAACAATTTGTAAGCTGTTTTCATGCTGATTCCGCCCAACATGATGCACATCTGCTTAACGGATACCACATCAGGATATTCTGCAAATAGCTTTCCTTGATATGTAAGAGTCATGACACAACTCCTCTCTCAAATAATATTGATTAACAGCCAAACGGCAAAGGAGATGCCCCCGTTCGTCGGGGGCATCTCCTTTTTACCAGCCTAATCATACCATAGCGCCATATGACACTTCAAGTACATCGGCTTAGACATTTTTAGGACATTTTCAAAAAATCAGACGCGAAACTGATCGGAATAGGCATACATCTCCGCAAGATTTTCGATGGCAGTACGCTTGATCCGGTCGATGGTGCGGTAGGTCAAGCCAAAGCTGGCAGCAACTTCCTTCGTGGGAATTCCGTCCACAAACACCAGACGAATCACCTCAGCCTGCCGCTTATCCAATAGACCAATAAAGTATGTCAGGCGTCTCTGCTCACATTCCAAAGCAAACAGTTCCTTTGCAATTTCGTGTGCTGACTCTGCATTCATGCGTTCCGCCTGTTCTTCGTAATTGAGTGCAATGTAGAGGGTCTTATTGGAAATATGTCCCGCACTATGGTCAAGACCATCGCCATGTCCGAAGTTCATGGCTTCGATCTGTTCTGACCTGCTTACTTTGGCCGGGTGCTCCAGATTATACCGAAGTACCGCAATCTTGCGTTCACGCTCGTTATAGCTCTCCAACAGCTTCAAAACGTACTTACTCATAGCACTTTCCTTTCTGTTATAGATTTTTGATTGCCATGAGCGCTGCAGGCGGAGAACGGCAGCGAATCTGTCGGTTGCCTGATATGGCAAAGCAAAAGGCACTTTCACGGATATCATAACCCGCGAAAGTGCCTTGAGAAAATATGGAGTTATCCCAACTACGGAAGCGCAGCGATCCATGGTTGAAATCAAGATCGTATAGAAGCCGACGCACACCCTCTCTGTGCGGCATCCCGCACTGAACGGCCGTCAAGAATATCTCTGCTAGCTTGCCCTTCGGAAAATATGCGTTTAATATCCTGCCAACATGCTGTAAAAACTCACATAGAAGTGCCGCAGCATACATCTTGCGGTAGAACTTCATCCGCCGTTTATGGAGAAGGTACTGCAATCCGTATGCTACGAAGGCATCATACAAAGTCTCCTCCCGTTAATGAAGTATAGAACACCTTTGTATGCTGAATTAACACATTCATACTTGTCATACTGCATTATAAGATTATGTCGAGGTGAGTTATAATGCAGGAAGCGAAGATTAACTTAGGCAAGGTCGTTCGCGTAGCCCGCAAGCGCAAGAGGATCACACAGGACTATCTCGCAGAAAAGGTCGGGGTTCAGCCACGAACGATTCTGGAAATAGAGAATGGCAGGGGAAATCCCCGTTTTGAAAATCTGTTTGTGATGGTTCGCCTGCTGGACATCGCCCCTAATGATATTTTTAATTATGATTGCGGTCTGGCGCAGGATACCGAACAGCTTTTTCAAGAGTTGTCCAGTTTTAGTGAAGAGGAACAGCGCATGGCTGCAGCCGCCGCCAGAGCGGTGCTGCAGCAGATCCGCTATGAGAAGGAACACTGCAAAGAAGAGGTTTCAAACAAAACGAACGGCTGAGAGAAGGTAAACGCCTCTCCCAGCCGTTTTGC
>ERZ779992.901-NODE-901-length-18332-cov-2.051923_pt1 | contig 18332 bp, 17 predicted proteins | sample MGYA00511934_ERZ779992 | MGnify/ENA primary metagenome ERZ779992 (study PRJEB29588, sample SAMEA2163248) | human gut metagenome | biome: human gut; feature: human-associated habitat; material: faeces | place: Denmark | collected 2008/2010 ...
TGTTCTGGCAAGGACACGCTCAATGGCATAACCTAATCCATAAAAAATAAATTTTTTCAGATTAATAATTTAATGAAAATCCATTGATAAATTCATCTTCTACTTCTTCCATAATAACGTCATATTCTTTTGTAGTAAGATTGTAAGCATATATGCCCCTTGTATCCCCCTTCCATCCTAAGAAATACAGAATATTGTCATAGAGAGCCATTTGATCCATTATATAAAAAGGCAGTTTCAGTCTTACACTCTTTTTTGTATCTAAATTTACCTCATAGATTTTATGTTTCTGTCTGGTAGTAACTCCATTTGGTGCACAACTTAATATCAGCTTTTTTCCCTCACACGCTATTCCGTCTATATAATATTTCGTTTCATAAACAGTTTCTGTCTTTTTTGTCTCCAAATCGAGCATGGCAATTTTAGAAGGTGCATTACCACCTTCTACGTCATCTGCTTCTCTCATTTCATTGTCTGAATAATGAGAGAAAACTATTTTATTTTCCTTTGGAACCGTACTTACCATCCATGTGAAACGGTCATCTTTCTTATCGAACATAACGCGGCTGCAATTCTGAAACTCCGCATCACAAACAATTGGTTCAATACAGTAATGGTGTAGCAATTCAGCTGCCATAAAATATTGTTCCCCGCACTGGATCAAATAATTAAAATCACAAAACTGATTCGTCTTTTTTTCTCCGGTTCCATTATTATCTAAATAAATTTGGTTTCCTTTCCCTTTTCCGCTAAAGGCCGAATAGTATATCTTATCATTTCTGGTTGAATACAGAGTAAGTGGATGTGAAGAAGTATATGACACCGTTCCTTTTTGTTCCAGTTTCTTTTCTTCAATATCATAAATAAAGCATTTGCTGCTCATCCCTGATTCAGATTCCTCTGAATAAAACGACCGGGTAATACTCAGATAGGGGGCAAGCTTGTTTGTTTCTGTATTATCGGTATGAATGGGGGCAACTTCTTCCGAAGTCCCCCCACAAGCTGAACATAACATACAGAAAATTAATATCATTGAGATCATTTTAACTTTTTTCATGGATATTCTTTCTCCTAATATGTATAGGTGTATTTAGCTGCTTTTTTTATATTATTATACTTTTTCGATTTTAGGTATTGACTATAACTAGCTGGTCTTTTCGGTTGGTTAATTATTATTTCTGATAATGACAACATTTGCATCGCACCGAATAGCATCATCAAGTAATTTTGTGTTCTTTGTCACATCCAGACTACTGAACTGGTTACTGCTACAAGATAAAGTTGTCAATGCTGTGTTCTTTGTCACATCCAGACTACTCAACTGGTTACCGCTACAAGATAAATATGTCAATGCTGTGTTCTTTGTCACATCCAGACTTGTCAACTGGCTATCTTTACATTCACTGCCACAATTTAAGTAACGTAATGCCGAAAATTTTTCTGTACTTAATTCTCCTTTAAGTTCAACTTTTCTCCAGTCTATTCCTACTAATCTACCATTTTCCCAAGTATATTGCTTGCTATTTTGTATATCTTCACTAAGCTCGCTCGACGCACCTTGTTTTTTCTGTTCAGCAATCAAATTTTTTAATGCTTCTGCATCATTCTCTGGTGCATTGGTAGAAGTTGCAAGGGGTGTTGCCGTTGGCTTTGCGGTCGGCGTTGCCGTTGGCTTCGTGGTTGGCGTTGTTGTGACAGGCGGTGCAGGTGTTGTTTTGGAAGTTTTCACATTCTTAACGGTAACTTTACACGTCAATTTTTTCTTCCCCACCATTGCCTGTACTTTTGCAGTTCCCTTTTTCTTGCCTTTAACAGATACCGCTACTTTACCCTTTTTCTTTAAGGAGATGTACTTCTTCCCAGACAGGATTTTCCACTTTACCTTTTTCTTTGTGTTCTTGACCTTGAGCGTTTTACTCTTTCCCTTTGTGACAGTCAATTTTTTATTGCTTAGGCTGACTTTCTTTGCCGCTGATACCTCGTTTGCAGGTATCATGCCAAGCAACAAAGCAAAAGCGAGCAGACAAGCAGTCAGTTGTTTTTTCTTCTCATTATTTTTCGTTCCTCCTGGTCGTAAAAATTAGTTGATATTACAAAAACAAGATAATTATATCATATTATATTTTCACGCGTCAAATTGATCTTCTCACCTACTGCACAACAAGTTAATAAACCACATAATAGTGACAAAGAAAAACCGACTACGCAGGAGCATTTCTACTCTTGTGTAGTCGGTTGTTTTCGTTTCCGTTTGAAGGCTTCGCTCAAAAATAATCGTTTTTCAGAAAATCCCTAAGTGAAGTCCCAAAAGAAGTCTCCTTTTGTTCATGCCGTATAACCCCAAAGGTTATATGTCTTATTTTTCATCCTTTTCGTTAAGCAAATCCTTCATGCTCTTAACGCTGATTGCCAAGGTTGATGTATTATGCAAAAGTGCTGACGTTGCCGGCTGCATAACACCACCAATCCCGCACAAAATCAATCCGGTATTAAAGCCAACAATCTGTCGGTAATTTCCATGAATCCGCTTTACTAACGCATTGCTTAACCGTTTTAAGGTAACTAATTCTTCCAAATTGTCGCCTGCAATGGTAATATCGGCAATCTCCCGTGCCATCTCTGCACCATCACAAATTGCAATTCCGACATCTGCTGCAGAAAGTGCCGGCGAATCGTTTACACCATCTCCAATCATGATAACTTTACGTCCTGCCTGATGTTCTTTTTCCACATATGACGCTTTGTCTTCCGGAAGTACTTCCGAATAATATTCATCAACGCCAACTTTAGCCGCAACCACTTTCGCAGTCCGCTCGCTGTCTCCTGTCATCATAACAATTTTAGAAAGCCCGCACTTGCGAAGCATGGAAACAACCTGCGGTGCCTCCTCGCGGATTGGATCCGTAATCGCAATGACAGCAGCTAAAACACCATCAATCGCCAGATACAAATGTGAACATTCACCCGAAAGAGATTCAAACAATTCTTCTTTTCCCTGTGGAATCACACATTGTTCATCTTCAAATACAAAATGATAACTTCCGATGATTACTTTCTTGTCCTGAATCCGCGAAGAAATACCATGTGCTACAATATATTCCACTTTGGAATGATTTTCTTCGTGAACAAGTCCTTTGTCCATCGCCGCGCGTACAACAGCTTTTGCCATCGAATGAGGAAAATGTTCCTCTAAGCATGCGGCAATTCTTAAAAGTTCATCCGGTTCTTCATCACAGAACGAAATCACATCGGATACAACCGGCTGTGCTTTTGTAATCGTTCCTGTCTTATCAAACACAATTGTATCTGCCTCTGCTATTGCCTCTAAAAACTTTCCACCTTTGACAGTAATGCCATGTGACTGAGCTTCGCGCATCGCCGACAAAACAGAAATTGGCATAGATAATTTCAGCGCACAGGAAAAATCCACCATCAGTACAGAAAGTGCTTTGGTAACATTTCTCGTCAAAAGATAAACAAGACCGGTTCCTGCCAATGTATACGGAACCAAACGGTCTGCCAGATGCTCTGCCCGACTTTCTACCGCTGACTTTAGTTTTTCCGTTTCCTCTATCATGGCAACAATTTTTTCATATTTTGTTGTGCCGGAATTCTCTTTAACCTCAATCAGAAGTTCTCCCTCTTCAAGCACCGTTCCGGCATAAACATAACCTCCCGGTTTCTTCGCAACCGGAATTGCCTCGCCGGTAAGAGAGGCCTGATTCACCATGCCCTCTCCTTCTTTGATTACACCATCAAGCGGAATGACATTTCCCATATGCACGGTCACACAATCACCTGTCTCTATCTTCGAAACATCCGTAAGAACCTCTTTGCCATCCACATTAAGCCATACTTTACTTACATTTAGTGACATTTTCTTTGCCAAATCATCTACTGACTTTTTGCGAGTCCACTCCTCCATGATTTCTCCTAAATCAAGAAGGAACATAACAGAACCTGCCGTTCCATAATCGCCTCTTACAATTGACGTTGTAATCGCGATACCATCAAGCAGCGGAACTTCAATCTTTCTCCTGCCTACACAAGACAGAGCCTTCTTAATGTAAGAAAGCGATTTTACCAAAACAAGTCCGGTTCGTATCGGAGCCGGAACAAAAAGTTTACTTCCCATACGAAGCACAACACGGTTCACTAATTTGTCCCAATATCTCCGGTTCATCGCACGGCCGGAGCGGGCAAGTGTCTCATCTTCTTCTACCTTCCGTCTATAATAGTAAGTTTGCAGATAAGAGAGAAGGAGCTGTCTTTCTCCTGCATAGGTAATTACTACATCACTTGTTCTCTCATAAACCTTAGCAGTCAAAATCATATCCTGTGCTGCCAAATCATACTCAAGTTTATCCGCCTGCAAATCCGTCATTTCATTTGTCATTACATGAATACGCATTCTGCCACGCATATTATGCAAAACTTTAAATTTCATATCTATCACCTCTTAGATATACAAAAAACACCTGTACAAACCGACAGGTGTTTTTTAATAAGTATCTTATTCTTCTGTCTGACTTTCATCTGCATATGAAGTTTCCTGTGCTTTACGATCTTCATTAATCTGCTGTGCTTCTGCATAAATATCACCAGCATTTTCCTGAACTGTCGTAACTGTCTTCATAACAGATTCTTTTGCACGGAGAACCGCTGCGGTACATTTTGTATATACATTCTTTGCATCCTTACTGGAAAGAACTTTCACACCTGCTGTACCAAGAAGCAGACCTGCTGCAAATAATCCCGTATGTTTTCCGTTAATTTTTTTCAATAATTTCATCTTAACGACACCTCCGTTTTATCCATTTCTTGAAAAATATTATAGTCCTCTTTCGAGAAATGTCCACCCCATTTTTCCTTATTGATAATTTTTATCAATAAGGCATATATTCTTCTTACTCCACTCTCTTCAACGCTTCATCAAGAGGAATCTTTCGGATTCTTCTAAAGTCAAAGAGCATGACAACCAAATAGCCAACAAAAATAAATGCAAACATCTTAATATAATCCAAAGGTCCCATAATAAAGGTAAACCATCCGCTCATGCTTTGCAGCATAACAGTCCACACATTCCGCATCACAAGCGTACCAACCAAAACACTCAATGCTGCACAAACAATCACAACAATCGTTGTTGCAAGAAGATATAATTTTGCAATTTCTCCGTCTGTATAACCGAGAATTTTCGTCATGGATATCGCAACCTCATTTTTCTCAATAATAATTTTTGTCAACAGGTAAATCAACACGGCCGATAAAACCACACATAAGAACTGGAAGTACAGCATATAAGAGCCCATCGTATGGTCAAGCTGATTACTCATCTTCGTAATCTCTCTCTCCGTAATTACCGTTGCAATATAATCCTTTTTCACATCTTTTATTTTTGTATTTGTGAAAAATCCGTCAAATGCATCATCATCTTTGTCAAATGCCGTCCGATACTGCTCAATCGGCATAAAGACCGCAATACTCTGCGAGTGTTCAAAAAATCCTTTTACTTTGAATGAATATTTCTTTTTCTCGTATTTCGCATTGAGTGTAACCGTATCTCCAACAGCGACATCATACTTATCTCTAAACGGCTTAGAAATGTAAACTTCTTTCTCTTTTAAATTCTTTGCATCCGGCAGAGAAATATACTTACTCGTATCTTCTACACCGTATACGGATACCTCCTCATCCATGGCATCCGTCTTATACAGCAGAGAATCCATACTGAATTTTTCTGCGTCTGAATTTTTCGTTGTAATTTCTTTGCCCGTTTCATCTTTATAACTTTTCAGTACATACTGATAATCAGCAATCATCATATCCTTTGTATTATCTTTGTAATACTGTAAGGTAGACGGCATTCCGATTGCCATTGCTAACATAATAGAAATAAAGGCAATTCCCACAAACAAAATTAAATAGTTTGGTATGTTCTGGAAAATAATACGCAGACGAAAACGGCTCAAAAAGTTCCATTTCGGCAGACGCATTGCTTTCTTTCGTTTGTTCTTTTTCAAATCACAGCGTAAAAACTGCAATGGTGTATGACGCAGCATCCGCATAAGAATCAATAAATTAATAACAAACATAAGGACAACCGGAATAATCGTTGTCTTTATAAATGCATCCGGATTCCATAAAGTCACGTACGTTGGCAGACTGTAGTTACTGTAATACATATTGACAACTAATTCTTTAAACACCGTGTAGCCTAAAATATTACCAATAATTGCAGACACAAATGTCACAATGATAGGAGCCGCCAGATAATGCCTTACAAGCTCTCCTTTTGTGTAACCGGATGCACGAAGCGTACCAACTGTCATTGACTCTTTCTTAATCGTATTACTAATTGTCACGGCAAAAATAAAGGCAATAATCACAATGAGCACATCCAAAATCACGCCGCCCATTGCTAAATCCGAACCCATATCGTCTGTTGCAAAGGTAATTGCCGGATTTGCATAAGCCGGTGTATAATCCTCCACCTGATTGCCGGAAGTAATCACCTCTTTATATAAATCATCCAGAAAATCGTCCGACATTTCTTTCTCATCTACATCATCTGCCGGTCTTTTATCATAACGCCATGCGTAGTTATAATGGCAGGTACCATTTAACCGTTCCCATCCCTCTTTTGTCACCATTGCCACATCAAATGTTATGGCATCAAACATCAAATCTGTGCTTTTTTCATGCAGCGTCGCATAATTGACATACGCAATCAGACCTGAAACTTCATATTTCTCACCACCGGTGCTAATCGTATCGCCAACCTTAATTCCTGCATTGTCCGCATGCATACGGTCAATCGCAATTTCATTTTTATTTTCCGGAAGTCTTCCATCTAAAACACTTGCCAGATTGATCTCATCATTTTTTTGAAAAATACGGATGGTTCCCTCTTTCTTTCCATCTCCATCTTTATCCTCATCTAAATTGTAATAAAAATCCTCGTAAATCGTAGCAGAAAGCGAATCAAAAGTCCCTTTTTTTGCTTTTTGTGAAAGTTCAAAATGTCCATCTTCGCAAATCGACTTTTTCATATTCTCGGTTGCAGCTGTCAACATACTCTCATTTGCCACATACATACCGGCGATAAAGCCAATTACAAAAATCATAAACAGACTGACTAAGAGATATTTACTCCAATCCCCTTTTAATTCTCTCGGCACACGTTTAATTAATGGATTTTTCGTCTTGTTTTTCTTCATTCCATTCATCCTCCTACCATTCCAAATCCATTGCCGAAATTTTCTGCTCATTGATATCATTGTGTCTTACACTTCCATCACGCAACTTAATCACATGGTCTGCCATATGACGGATTGCCTCATTATGAGTTACCATAATGACGGTATTTCCATATTTTTTGTTTACATCTTCAATCAATTTCAAAATTTCTTTTGACGTGTTGTAATCAAGTGCTCCAGTTGGCTCATCGCAAAGCAAAATATCCGGATTTTTTACAATCGCACGTCCAATTGAAACTCTCTGCTGCTGACCACCAGAAAGCTGATTTGGCAGTTTATAGCGGTGCTCATACAGCCCCAGTGTATGTAAAAGGTCATCAATATCCAAAGAATCATCAGACAAATAAGCTCCTACTTCAATATTCTCTTTCACATTCAGATTGGCAATCAAATTATACATCTGAAATACATATCCCAAATGTTTTCTGCGGTACTGGGTTAATTCTTTTTCCCCTAAATCCTCTAATTTATCACCATGAATTGCAATATAGCCTGAATCGGCAGAATCAATTCCCCCAATAATATTTAACAAAGTAGACTTTCCTGAACCGGATGGTCCTAACAATACACAGAACTCCCCTTTGGCAACGGAAAAATTCATTCCACGAAGTACCTCCTGTCTGGTCTCTCCGCTTCCGAATCCTTTCTTTAAGTCCACAATCTCCAAAAACTTACTCTCCTGATTTGACATAATTACTCCTTTCATGCAACAATCTCTTTCTTGGTTAGTCACCACTAACTATTATGACATATTTTGCTATTATTGCAAGTAAGTTATTGATAATTTTTATCAATAGGAATAATAATAAAGGCTATAAACGCCGTCAATTCACATTGACACATTTACAGCCTGTGTATTCCTTATTTTGTATTTACTTCAATATTTCTTTAAAGTTCTTAATATTCTCCTCAACGTTGCCTTTAAATATTTTCGTACCGGCAACAAATACATTAGCCCCCGCCTGTTTAATCTCCTCAATATTCTGAAGATTGACGCCGCCATCAACTTCGATATCAACGGAAAGATTTCTCTCATCAATAATTGAGCGAAGCTTTGCAATCTTTGAAAATGTTCTTGTAACAATTTTTTGTCCGCCATACCCCGGATATACTGTCATAACCAAAACCATGGATAGCTTGTCCAAAAACGGAAGAACTACATCAATATCCGTATCCGGGCTAAGTGCTACCGCCGCTTTGGCACCACATCGAAGTATCTCGTCAATCGTTTCTTCCAAGTCATCACAGGCTTCTGCATGAACCGTGATTCCATCCGCACCAATTCCTGCAAACCGCTCCACATGTTTAATCGGATTTACAATCATTAAATGCACATCAAAAAACAGGTCCGTACACTCACGAAGCCCTCTTACTATTGTTGTACCAAATGACAAGTTTGGTACAAACACCCCGTCCATTACATCAATATGAATATAGTCTGCTCCGGCGCTTTGCGCGGTCTTCACTTCCTGACCTAAACAAGTAATGTCCGCCGCCAGAATTGATGGTGACAATTTGTATGTCATTTCTTATTCCTCCAATTCCCTCGTCGTTCGCATTCAGCAAGCTCGTTAAATATCTGCACGTAGTTCTCATAACGAGTCTCACCGATTTCACCTCGTTCCCTGGCCTCTTTTACCATACAGCCAGGTTCATGAATGTGAGTACAACCCCAATATTTGCACTGCCCCTCATAGGGCAGAAATTCGGTAAAATACCTTCGCAGCTCCTCTTTTTCCACCTCCGGCGGCTTTAAGGAACTAAATCCCGGAGTATCAAACAAAAACGTCTGATTCCCCAGAGAATAAATTTCAGAATGTCTTGTGGTATGCCGACCTCTGCCGATTTTCTCACTTACAGAACCGGTCACAGAAGCCGCCTGCGGGCATAAACGGTTTAAAAGGCTCGACTTTCCCACGCCGGACGGTCCTGCCAAAACCGTTGTTTTCCCTTCCAGACATTGTTTTACTTTATCAATTCCCATATTTTCGGTATTGCTGATTGTCAATACCTGATTTGCGCATTTTTCATAAATTGACAAAAAATGCTTTTCTTCCTCCTCAGACACCATATCCTGTTTACTGAAACAGATAATGGTCTCTACATTCTGCCATTCCATCATAAGTAAAAATCGGTCTAGCAGATTAAGATTTGGCATCGGATTTGCCATCGCAAAAACGATAAGTGCCTGATCAACGTTTGCCACCGCCGGACGAATCAACTCATTTTTTCTCGGTAAAATCTCCTCCAGATTTCCAAGATGCTTCTCTTCATCCAGCACACAAACCGTAACATTATCTCCAACTAAAGGTTTAATTCCCTCTTTTCGAAAACTTCCTTTTGCCTTACATTCATACAGTTTGTCATCTTCACACCAGACATAATAAAATCCGGCAATTCCTTTTACGATTTTCCCTCTCATTAATCCGCAACTTTCTTAAAGGTTACGTTGTAGGAATCCACACGCTTGGAATCCTTGTATACAATCAGTTCTCCCTGAGAGCCGCTAAAGCCGGTGACTTCATCGCCGGAAAGTGACAATGGGAAATCCATATGTGTCAAACTGCGGTTCAAAATAGTCTTTGTCTGACCATCCTGATTTAAAACAATTTTAATCATTGCTGCCGGGTCAGTCTCGTAATCAAACGGACTATCAATGCGAATTGTTCCCGACATCTTATAGGTATAGGTTTTTTCCGGTCCAAGGCTGATTGTAACATTCACCGAGGTTCCCTTTTTCACCTTTTTACCACTTGCTTTACTCTGTACACAAATTCTATTCTTGGCAAAATTGTCTGAATAACTACTTGATGTCGTACCTAACTTTAATCCTACCTTCTCAAGTGCGGTTTTCGCCTGACTCTTTGTTTTACCTAATAAGTCCGGCACGCTAACCGTCTCTGCTCCTTTACTTACATAATACGTAATCGTAGAACCAGCAGCTGCATCCTCGCCCTGTTTTGGACTTGTATAAACAACCTTGCCTTCTTCTGTTTTATCACTGTAAACATCCGCACCACGTTTTGGAACAAATCCAGCCGTTTTAAGTGCCTCCTCCGCTGCTTCCGGCGTCATTCCCCATACACTTGGAAGCTGGGACGCACGAAGGTATACCGTAATGGTGTCACCTTCTGATACTTCAGAACCAATTGCAGGTGTAGTACTGATTACCTGTCCCGGTTCTACATCACTAGATTCTGCTGACTCAAATTTATAATCTAATCCTGCACTATCGAGCATGCTCTGTGCCTGTTCCTGTGTCAGACCTTTAATCTGCGGAACCTGTGTTTTATTGCTCTCCGGCGTGCTGACCGGTTCTTTACTTGCCTGTGTTGTCTGTGAAGTCGGCTCCGGTGTCGCTTCATTGGAGGATGAACTTCCTCCCCAGAAACCTACAAATCGACCTAACAGATAAATAATAATTACACCAATAATAATAGCAACGGTTATGCTTCCGATAATCAATGCCTTCTCTAATTTCGGGTCAACTTCACCGTTTGATTCTTCGTCTGCCTCTTCTTCCGTCTTTTCATCTAATGCCTGTTTCGTAGAAGCTGCCTTTAACGAATTCACGTCATTACTCGGAATAAAAATGGTATCCGCATTTTCATACAAATTACGAATCACACCGTACTCACCGGTCGGATCCTGTAAAAACATCTTCAAATCCGCAATCAAATCCATCACCGTCGGATAGCGAAGTTCCGTTTTCTTCTGCATACATTTTGCAACAATATTACTAAGTCCGTGTGGAATTGTCGCATCAATGGCATCTAACGGAGTCGCATCTTCCTGAATATGCGCTAAGGCAATTGCCACTGCACTCTCACCGGTAAACGGAAGAGAACCGCTTAACATCTCATACATCGATACACCCAGTGAATAGATATCACTCTTCTCATCACTGAATCCTCCCCTTGCCTGTTCCGGAGAAATGTAATGTACCGAGCCCATGGCATTTGCTGTAATTGTATTCGAACTTGCTGCCTTGGCAATTCCAAAGTCACTTACCTTTGCCGTACCATCTTTCGAAATCAATATATTCTGAGGTTTAATATCACGGTGAATAATATGATTGGCATGCGCAGCCTCCAAACCATTTGCAATCTGGAGTCCAATTCCAACTGCCTCTCTCACCGAGAGTTTGCCCTTCTGCTCAATGTATTTTTTCAAAGTGATGCCGTCTACAAATTCCATCACAATATAGTGCATATCCTGTTCCTGTCCTACATCATAGACTCCTACGATATTTGGATGGGATAAACACGCAATTGCCTGTGCCTCCTGACGGAATTTTGTAACAAATTTCGCATCCTCGCTATACTCATTTTTTAATATTTTAACCGCCACATAACGATTTAACCGATGGTCTTTGGCACGATATACATCTGCCATACCGCCGGTTCCGACTTTTTCGATTATTTCATATCTTCCACTAATTACTGCACCAATATTAATCATTCTTTCACTCCTTTACAGTCGAACTAAAATCACGCTGATGTTATCTTTGCCACCGGCTTCGTTCGCCTGTTGAACCAATTTTTCCCCTGCCAGTTTCATATCTTCTTTATTTTCTTTTACAATCTTCTCTATCTGGCTGTCTTCAACCATATTTGTCAGTCCATCCGAGCACAGTAATAGTACATCCCCCGGCTCTACTTTCACCTCAAAACAATCCGGTCTGACGGTATCATCCGTCCCCAGTGCTCTTGTAATAATATTCTTATTTGGATGGGTCCGCATCTCTTCCTTTTGGATTTCACCTGACTGAACCATCTCCTCCACAAGCGAATGGTCCACAGTAATCTGCTCCAAATGTTCATGCAGACGATAAAAACGTGAGTCCCCAATATTTGCAATATAGGCAACATCATCTTCTACCATGGCACCAACCACCGTAGTTCCCATGCCGGCAAGGTCGAAATCTTCTTTCGCACACTGATAAACCTTCTGATTTGCCGCTTCAATCGCTTGTTCAAAAGCACTAACCGGAGTCCTTGCTGTTGAACTCTGTATCTGTTTAACCATCTCTGCAATGCATAATCTGGAAGCTAAATCTCCTGCCTTATGTCCCCCCATACCATCTGCAACAAGAAACAGATTCGGAAATCTGCCAATGGGATTCTCTTCACAGAAAACACTATCCTGATTGCTGTTTCTAAGAAGTCCCATATCTGTCATAGAAAATGTATCCACTGTCTGACCTCCTCTAGTTTCTACCATTCTTCGTCAGAAATTTCTTTCGTAACTGACCACAGGCAGCATCAATATCGCTCCCCATCTCTCTTCTTATTGTAACAGTTTTTCTATATTTTTCAAGAATTGTTTTGAACTTCTCAATATCCTCCTTCGTTGAGCGGTAACAATTTCTCTCTTTCACTTCATTTAACGGAATTAAATTAATGTGACAATTTAAACCGGATAACCTGCCTGCCAGTTCCTTTGCGTGCTCTTCCTTATCGTTCACACCGCGAATCATACTGTATTCAAACGTAATACGGCGCCCGGTTTTGTCAAAATAATATTTGCAAGCCTGTATGATTTCACCAATGGTATAACGATTGGCTATCGGCATCGTCTGACGCCTGATTTCATCATTTGGTGCATGCAGGCTGATTGCTAACGTAATCTGCAGTTTTTCATCCGCAAGCATTCTGATTTTATCCACCAAACCACACGTTGATACGGTAATATTACGCTGGCTGATTCCAATTCCTTTCTCACAAGAAACCAGTTTTATAAAACGTAGAAGTTCCTCATAATTATCAAGGGGCTCGCCCATTCCCATCACAATGATATTCGATACTCTCTCTTTTGTATCTTTCTGAATTTGATAAATCTGTGAGAGCATTTCCCCGGCAGTCAGATTTCTCGTGAGTCCGGTAAGTGTAGACGCACAGAATGTACATCCCATCCGGCATCCCACCTGCGATGAAATGCACACGCTGTTGCCATGACGATACTTCATCCACACGCTTTCGATTACATGGTCATCTTCCAGTGCAAATAAATACTTTGCCGTATCTTCTTTTTTCGACACCTGTTTTTCCACCTGTCTCACACCGGATATGCAGTAATTCTCTTTTAATTTTTCCCGAAAAGCAGCACTCAGATTCGTCATTTCATCAAAATCATCTGCCTGTTTTTCGTGCACCCACTGGAACAATTGTTTTCCACGGAATGCTTTTTCTCCAAGAGAAATGGCAAGTGCTTCCATTTCCTCTAAATTCATGCTCCGAATATCCATCTGTTTCCTCTCTGTTATCTATCTGTTTTCCGCAGTCTCGCCACGAAAAATCCATCACTTCGCTGAAGTCCCGGTATCATCGTAAGCATCCCTTCTGCCGTCATGCGGTTACATAATATCGGTGGCAAAAAAGAATTTAACGACTCGAGTTTTAATCCTAAGTGTTCTACAAAATAGCGAACATTTTCTTCGTTTTCTGCCTGATTCACTGTGCATGTACTGTATATTAGGACACCTCCCGGCTTTACCATTTTCTCAGCGTTTTCTACAATCTTTCGCTGAATTGGAACAAGCTCTTTGGCATGTTGCAATGCATGGTATTTGATTTCCGGTTTGCGTCCGATAATTCCAATTCCGGAACATGGCACATCGCAGAGAACAACATCTGCCTGCGAAAAAAATGCTTCATCACTCTTTGTCGCATCCCACACTTTACAGGAGACATTTTGGAACTTTAGGCGTCCAAAATTTTCCTCAATTTTTTTAACCTTTGATACCGTTTTATCTCTGGCACTCAAAGATCCCTCACCCTTTAAGCATAAAAGCGCATGCATTGCTTTCCCGCCGGGTGCACTGCACACATCCACAACTTTATCCCCCGGCCGGATTCCGGCACACAAAACCGGGAGCATCGAGCTTTCATCCTGTACAAAAAACACCCCTTCTTCGTAACCCGGTATTTTTTTTATATCTTCCACACCGGAAATAATCACCGTATCATCCATATAATAGGCTTTTTTGACAGCGACACCGGCTTTCCTTAGTTCCTCGCAAAACATTTTTTTCGTCCATTTAGACGTATCAATATGTAACGTAATGTCCTTTGTATTCTCCAAAAAAGCCATACCGATTTTTTTTGTTGTTTTTTTGCCGTACTGTTCACATAAATGGTCATATAAATCTCGTGGCAGAGATAAACTTTCCCACGGTTTCAAAGAAATTGAATCCCCGTTTCTCAGTATTGTCCTAAGCACACCATTTACAAAAGCAGTATGTTTTTGTCCTTCTTTCTTTTTTAAAAGTTCCACTGCCTCGTGACAGCTCACTGCCTCCGGCACTTTCTCCATATAGCGGATTTCATAGAGTGCCATGCGAAGAACCGTGCGAACCGGTGCTGTCATTTTTAAGACCTGAATCTTTGCAAATTGATTCAGAATTGCATCTAGTTCAACACTGCGCTCAATTGTTCCGTAAGAAAGACGTTTCAAAAATCGTTTGTCTCTCGTCAAAAAATCATTCTGTTCCACAATCCGGTGGAAAACAGAGTCGCTGTGCTCCCCCTTTTCCATCGTTTGATAAACAACTTCATATGCCTGTAATCTCATCAGTCACGATTGTTCCTTCCAAATAATAAAATCAGTCTTAACAACTGTAAAATTGCAGCAGCCGCAGAAGCCACATAGGTCAGTGCCGCCGCACGCAGAACCTTTTTTGCGCCATCGGTTTCCACTGTTCCAAGAATTCCTGTATCCTGTAAAATCACAAGTGCACGTCTCGATGCATTAAACTCAACCGGAAGGGTCACAACCTGAAACAATACCGCTGCACTAAAAAAAATAATTCCTGCCGTAATTAACACCGGCATACTAAACAAAATGCCGGCAAGAATGAAAAACCACGAAACTCCGGAGCCAAAATTTGCAACCGGAACTAATACGGTACGAATGGATAATGGTACATACGAATTGGCATGCTGTATCACATGTCCGCACTCATGTGCCGCCACCGCAATTGCCGCTACCGAATTACTGCCATACACAGAATCCGAAAGCCCGATCTGCTTCGTTCTCGGATTATAATGGTCCGTTAGATTTCCACTAATATGGCATACCGTCACATCGTTAATTCCCGCATAGGATAAAATGCGCTGTGCTACCTGAGCCCCTGTAAGACCGGACGCACTTCTCACCACACTGTACCTTGCAAAATTTCTCCGAACCATCGCAGAAGCAAGCAAGGATAAAACAACGCCAATTAAAATCAATACATATGTTGGGTCCCAGAACATATAAAAGGGACTTCCATATCCATATCCGTAACCTAGCATAAACAATCACCCTTTTCTATTTTTACACCGCGTAAGAAACTTCCGGCATCCATTCGTCTCTTTCCTTCTAACTGCACTTCTAAAAGTTCCAGACAGCCATCACCGGTCTGAACGATAAAACTATTTTTTAATACATCAACAACCATGCCCGGCTTATGTCCCGTATTCCATGGAAGCACATTCGCACGCCAAAGTTTTAATGTTTTCCCTCGGAATTCGGCATACGCGCTCGGCCATGAATTCATTCCACGAATATATCGTTCCACTTTCGCAGCATCCCAATTCATGTCAATTTTACCCATATCTTTTTTAAGCATTTTCGCATAGCAGCTTAAACTGTCATCCTGCTTTTGCGGTGCAATCTCACCTTTTTCCACTTTCTCCAAAGTTTCCAACAAAAGATATTTTCCCATTCTCGAAAGTCTGTCATGAATCGTTTCCGCTGTATCCTCTTTTTCAATCACTGTTTCTGCCTTTAACAGCATATCACCGGTATCAAGTCCTTCTGCCATCTGCATCGTCGTTACACCGGTCTTTTCATCTCCTTCAAGGATTGCCCACTGCATCGGTGCCGCACCGCGCCAGCGCGGAAGTAATGACGCATGAACATTAATACAGCCGTACTTTGGATAATCTAAAATCTCTTTGGATAAAATCTGTCCAAATGCAACAACTACAATAACATCGCACGGAATCTTTCGAAGCTGTTCCACAAATTCCGCATCTTTTACACGCGCCGGTGTATAGACCGGAATATTATTTTCCACTGCCACTTCTTTCACCGGAGTAAAAACCAGTTTTCCGCTGCGTCCTCTCGCCTTGTCCGGCTGCGTCACAACCGCTGTGACCGTATGCTCCTTTGAGGCAATCAGACCTTTTAATACAGGAACGGAAAAATCTGGTGTACCCATAAAAATTACATTCATGTGCTGCCTCCTATTCTCCAAATTCTTTTTCAAATTCCTCGATGGTATACAGTCTTCCCTCCACTTTATTTACATACAAACCGCCATCTAAATGCTCGATTTCATGTACCAAAGCGCGGGCAAGCAATTCTTCTCCCTCAATCTCAAAAGGCTCCATCTCTTCATTGTATGCCTTTACGACAACATGATTCGGTCTTGTTACTATACCAACTTTGTCCGGTACGCTTAAACAGCCTTCACTGCCTCTTTGCTCACCATCGGTCGAAATAATTTCCGGATTAATCAAAACAATCGGATTGCTTCTGTCTTCCGTAATATCAATTACGGCAATCCGTTTCAAAATACCGACCTGAGGTGCCGCTAATCCAACACCGTCTGCGTCATACATCGTATCAAACATATCCGCAATTAACTCTTTATTTTTTTCTGTCATCTCTTTTACTACTTTACATTTTTTGGTGAGAATATCATCACCAATCATACGAATGTTACGAATTGCCATTTTTTCCTACCTGCCTTTTCTTTTCTTAATTTAGTAACCATTTACCGGGTCTCTGTCATACTGCACACTGCATGTTTTTTGATTTACGACACGGCGGTTTGCTTCTTCTGCAATTTCTCTGACACAATCCATTGCTTCTTCGTCCATGCTCTTTACATATAGAACATACCGGTACCTGTCTTTGGCACGGCTTAACCCGGCTTTTGACGGACCAATAAGCGTAACTGCATCACCGCACACAGAATGTATGTTTTCTGCCAGTTTTTCGCTCAATGTTTTCGCTTCGTTCTCTTCTTCCGATAGAATGAGAATCGCCGCCATCTGCGCCCGTGTCAGCCCCTGCTCCAGCATCATGTCGCCGGACTCGTTGCCCAGCATAATGCCGGCTTCACTCAGATAGGCGGCAGCAGACTGCTGCGGACTTTTTTCGGCGGCAAAAGAAGTTACTGTTAAGGATAGTGCAGCAATTACAGCGAGGGAAATAACTCGGATCCGCTTCAAATGATCACGCCCCTTTCCGGTAAAAGACGGTGGTTACACTTGCGGTCATGCGTCGGGTAGCTTCGTCAAAGGTGCATTGATCAAACTCGCAAATGCCCATCCGTTCTGCCTGTTCCGCGACTTCCGCGGGAAGGTCAACAGTGATGTCCATTTTGACCCGTATTTCGTCATCTTTCCTATTTGGTCTGAAATTCTGTACCAAACTGATACTTCCTTTTGATTAAGATTCTCCGGAGTGATTTGAGGATAATACAGAAGATTCAGGCTGTCAAAGGTTTATTTTAAATCCTTACGCCGATAAAACGGAGACACAACATTTTTTGCACAATTCCATCCGTTTTCCATCATTTTATTGAGTTATTTGCACTGCTTGAACGCAAATTCTTTTTTCAGGCTGATTGGCGAGGCAGGTGGTAAGCGTGATACGGTTGTCTGCTGTCGCCTGCAGATAGCTCCAGTCGGAATTGGAGATGGTCTTTACCAAAACGACCTCATATGTGCGGGTGCCGTAGATCGTGGTATAGGTGATGGTGTCACCGATTTCCAGATCCTTGATGCTGCCGATGGTGTACTTGGCGCCCCGGTTATGGCCGCACACGCCGATATTGCCGTCCCACGCTGAGGTGGAGCTGTAATGCCCCAGTCCCTTTTTCATGCTTTCTTTTGTTTCTCCTTCCCAGACCTTCATGTTGATGTCCAGGGATGGAATTTTCAGGGTGCCGATGCTGCCGTCCTTTCGCTCCATATCTTTGGCACTTGTATAAGCAGGCTCCTGATAGGACGGAATGACGGGTGTGACCGCTGGGATACCTACGCCACTATCCACACCGTAGATACCGGTAGCCGAACC